>Ga0070707_100000116_pt1 | contig 74392 bp, 59 predicted proteins | sample KBSK5502metaG_FD_65468 | JGI IMG/M metagenome (GOLD analysis project Ga0070707, IMG submission 65468) | Corn, switchgrass and miscanthus rhizosphere microbial communities from Kellogg Biological Station, Michigan, USA - KBS K5-50-2 metaG | ecosystem: Host-associated > Plants > Roots >... | reverse complement strand
GCGGTCGAGGGCGCGGGCGAGGGCGCGGGCGAGGGCGCGGTCGAGGGCGCGGTCGCGGGCGAGGGCGAGGGCGCGGTCGAGGTCGAGGTCGAGGTCGAGGGCGCGGGCGAGGTCGCGGTCGAGGGCGCGGGCGAGGGCGCGGGCGAGAGCGCGGTCGAGGTCGCGGTCGAGGTCGCGGTCGAGGGCGCGGGCGAGGGCGAGGGCGAGGGCGCGGTCGAGAACCATAGCGCAGGCGCGGCTAAGGATAATGAGAAAAGCGAATGCGAACTCGAATGCAAGTTCGAATGCGAGACTGCAAGTAATCGTCTGGTTGCAATCACGGGCGAGGGCGAGGGCCAGGGCGCGGTCCCGAGCGCGGGTGAGGTTGATGCTTGGGACTTGTAACGACACACTGGCGCTTGAATACTGCGGAAACTGCTGCTTCACCTTTTGCCCGATTTCATCTGCAAGCTTTGTGAGACTGAAGCCGGATCCATCTCTGCACCAAGCTGCTAGTCTCACCGTTTCTGCCGGGTGCTGGGTTGTCTCATTGGGCTGCGGCAAACGGTAGCGCAGGTTGCCCCCCTGTCGTTGCGTGAGCCAATCACAAAAGGCTTCTGCGTCCTCAGCCCGCACGCCGCAGACAGGCTTACTAGCCTCACCGCTTGGGAAGCTGAAATCGGCCCAGTGGTCGGGCTGATAATATTGCCCCTGCTCCCGCATTTCATCCAGAAAGAGTTGATACTCCGCGCACGTCAGGTAGGTCTGGTCAATTGCGCGACGGTCATCAATCGGGTACAGCTTTTTCAAGCGCCGGAGTAACCGCACCTCGGCGGCAATGCGACGGAGGGCAGGATCCGCTGATTCAAGAGCGGCCGTCACGCGCTCCTCCACCGCCAGGCGCACATCCTCGCTGACCTCGCGGTAGCCTTCTTCCAGGATCTCGGCCGCGAGTGTGATGGCCGGAACGCTGCCGACCTCCAGGCAGGCTTGCATAATCGGAGTCGCGTCGCCCTGCGCGGCGTAGAGCCTCAAAGTTTCATGCCACCAACTGTTCTCGACCAGCGTTCCCCAGCTCTCCGGCGTGCTCTTCTCCGCCAGCCAGTAGGCCGCGGTGAGGTACTCCTGGAAGGTCAGGTGCGCGAAGCTCCAGCGCCCGGACTCACGCTCCAGGAGCAGTCCGCTGCTCGCCTGCAATTCACTCAAGAAGTTCTTCACCGCTTCGCCCGTCACGCCCACGCGCCGGAGCGGCTTCTTGATGATCGCCATCGCATCGGCGGTGGCGATCTCGCGGATCTGCCGTTCCATCATCTCGGCGGCCAGCGGCATCAGCACCACCCGCTTCTGATCCGCGGTCAGAGTGTCCTGCATGCCTTTGGCCTGCCGCCAGCGGCCGAGCAGCACTTCGCCAATCTCGCGGTACAGCTCAACCCTGCTGCCCGGCAGCGCCCCACGGTAGCGGTGCACCATCGCGATCATCGTCAACAGCAGCGGATTGACGGTGAGGGCGTCGAGCGCCGCCGCTTTGGGATCGCGCAGTCGCTTCATCAGGTCTTCAGCGTCGCGGCCCGCGCGCTGCCGCACGCCTTCATCGAGCTGGTGGCCGGAGCTGACGACCTCATTGGCCAGATACCAGCTCTTGATGAATCGGATGACCTGATCGCTGCTGAAGGGTTGGACCTCGACGACGTGCGCCCGCTGCAACGGCGCGTCCCGGTAGCCCTGCGGCCGTGAGGTGATCACGAAGCGGCACTTGGGATAGTTCTTGAGCTGAGCGTCAACCCACTCCGACATCGCTTTCCGCCGGGAGGTGTCCGCCACTTCATCCAAGCCGTCGAGCAGCACCAGGCATCGCCCACGCTCAAGCCGCTGCTCAAACCAGCGGGGCGGCGTCTTCAGCCTGGCGTAACGCTCGCCGGTGAAATACTGCTGCGCCAGATCGCCGAGCGTGATCGAAGGTTTTTCCATGATCGTGGCGGCGTGCTCGCGGAGGAAGAGCAGCATCGGCGTGTAGGCGCGCAGGCGGTAGCGGCGCTGCCGGTTGGAGGCCAGGGTCACGGCGACGTGCTGCAAGAGCGTCGTCTTGCCGCAGCCCGGCGGGCCGATGACCGCGAGCGCGATGGCGTCGCCCGCCTGGTCCTTGCTCGCGCGCACGAAGTCCCAGACGGAGCGGGAGTCGGCCAGGGCTTTCGCCGTCACCGGGTCGTAGTTGAACTGCTGCGGGTTGCTCGTAGTCGAGATTCTCAGTTCCACGAACACCTGATCGAGCTTGAGCGTGTGGGCGGCGATCAGCCCGAGGCCGCGGACGTTGAAGATCTCGTGATCAATGATCACCTGCCGGCGATAGCGGCGGCGGAAGCCGGGGGCGAATTTGCCGGGCAGGGCACGCACCCAATCGCCTGTGGCTTTGAGGGCGTCCTTCTCCAGCTCCTTCTCCCAGAGCTTCTTGACGAAGTCCACTACGAGTTTGCCGATGGGGAAGATGATGAGCACCAGCAATTCATAGAGCACAGCTAGCAGGATGATCGGGAGCTTATGCTGTCTCACCCACTCAGTGCGATACCAGTAGGCTGCCACTATGCTGCCGGCGAGGATGATCTGGGATAGAGGAATTCCCAGCTTTTGCAGTTTTTCTATCAGCCCGCTCCCTTTTTCCAATACTTCAAGCATCGTGCACCTCCAGTGTTTGGAGTACCGGCTTCAGCCGGCTTTTCTCTTTGCCATCGCACAACCCGGCTGAAGCCGGTACTCCAAACGCGCGCGCCGTCCCTACAGATCGATGGCCACCACTTCGTGATCAAGAATGGACGGGACGGTGAGGGCCAGATGGCCTGCTGACTCTTCGACACGTGGCGAGCGGCCACTGACCAGCAACTGCACCTTCCTGGCCTTCTTGCCTTCCGGCAAGCGCACCCGCACCTTCTGCTCGGTGATTGGGATCAATTCCCGGAACGGCCCTTTCATCATCATCGGGTTGGTGAGGTTGACCAGGTGAACGGTCATCGAATCTTTTTGACGCCACACCGTCACATCCAGGATTCCAGGCCCGGTGACGGTGACGGGCTTCTCTTCGTTCGTCGCCCACTCGACGGCGTTGCGCAGCAGCTTGCCGTGATCGACCGCCATCACCTCCCAGAAAGTGCGGTCAATATCCCAGGGGAAATAGATGATGCGACTCGGCCCAATCTCGCGCAGGTAGACTTCAGGCGTGTCGGTCTTCGCCACCCGCGGGTAGACCATCTCCATCGGCAGATCGGGGTAGGACGGGATCAAGGTGAGGGGCGGGTTGGCGAACTTCTCGGTCCCTTCCACGTCCACGCGCCAGACGCCGTTGATGATGCGCGGGGCGTCTTCGAGGCCGGCCAGGATCGGGTGACGCTTGCCAGTCGTTGGGTCCGTCTCCAGCCGGAGGTAAGAGTTCTGCATCGGGCCTTCGATTCGGCCTTTGAACCGCACTCCGAACAGATCCGCGAGGCCGAAGTTCGTGCGGCGCACACCCCATTCGTCGTAGAGCGAAGTCTCGAAGGTCGCCATCAAACTGCCCCCGCGCTTGACGTACTGGCGGAGTTGATCGCACTGCCCGTCCGAGAGGGCCGCGATGTTGGGTAGGATGAGCAGCTTGAACTGGTCGATGTGCTGCTGGTCGAGCAGCCGGTCGTGCGCCATCTCAAACGGGATGCGCGCTTCGATGAGCGCATGGTAGCAGCCGAGCGTGTGGTCCTCGACCTTTTGTTGCGCCCGCGGCCCGCCGTAGAAAGAGGCCGTCTGCTGGGAGTAGACCAGGGCCACGCGCGCCAGTGACACTTCGTTGCGCAGGTAGGCTTCGGCCCGGTAGTGCCAGTTGTAAATCTCCTCGACTACCTTGAGCCAGCGCTGGTCATAAAGCGTGCCGGAGAACTTGGTGAACCAGGGGCGCAGGCCGTTGGCCGCCCCTTCGGCGACCCAGATGCGCAGTTCGGCCTCGCTCTGGACCGAGTCCTTCCAGCGGTAAGGCTCTTCCACCCCGACGCTGAAAATCCCAACGATCGGTTTGCGGCCGAGCGTCGCGCGATACTCCTTGCCGTTTTTGCCGTTCGCCCAGGGCGTCATCAGGCCGCGTCGCGCCTGGCGGTCGGCGAAGAGCGTGGGAGCGAGTTCGCCGATCGTTTTCATATCGAGGGCGCTCAGCGCCCCGCCGCCGGCGTTCGCGATGAATCGCGCATTGGGATTGAGCTTGCGGATCTCCGCGTCCCATAACCGCCAGAGTTCGAAGAGTCGCTGCTGTTGCCAGAGGATGTAGTTCCGCCGCCGCGGGTCTTGCGGGTCGTTGGTGCGCGGCAACTCCAGGCCGTAAGCATTACGGAAATTGCGCTGGCAGTGCTCGCAGTAACACATGCCTGAGCCCGCCCACCGGTTGCTGAAGATCCCGTCCACCTGGTAACGAGACACGATCTCTTTGGTGACCTCGGTCATGAATTCAAAGTTGTAAGGGCCGAGCGCGCACGTCACCCACAGTTCGGGCGAGGCCCAATGCCGGCGCTTGCGGCCCTCAGCATCGACGGCGATCCAGTCAGGGTGGGCGTCATAGACCTCCTGGTGCGCGGCGTGGGGATCGGTCCGCGCGACCACGACCATCTTCAGCTTGCGGCACCCCGCGACCAGTTCGCCGAAAGGATCGGTCTCTCTCATCCAGGCGCTGCGATGGTGGAGCGGGATTTTGGTCGGGTAGTAGGCTACTACTCCGCCCGCGCTGAGGCAGGCGGCGTCGGAGTGCGTGCGGTTGAAGTAGTCCAGCCAGAACTGCGGGTCGTACTGCCCCGGATCGTTTTCGACCAGCGTGAGCTGCGCCCACCTCATCGGACGGTCGAACCAGCCTGCCTCTTGTATGACCGGGGCTGCCTCGGTGAGACTGAAATCTCCTACCGCGGCTATGGCACCGGCAAGCGCCGAATTGATCAGGAATTCTCTGCGAGAGGTGGATTTCGGATTATGGGTCTTCATCGGCTTATCAATCTCCATAGCTGAAAGGGGCCTCATTACAGTTGTCAAGCCTCCAAGATGACATGCGGATCACCTCGGCGTGTTATCAACAAAGCGATTTGTATACGTCTTCGAGAGGTCGATCTTAGCCTGCGCGACCTTCTCATCAAACATCGAGAGGACCGTCAAAACTTTTTGCGGGGCAGCCTCCGAGAAGCGGCCGTCTGGCGAAAAGGTCCCGAAAGAACTGGCCAGGCCTTGCAGATAAATTTCCTTGTTCCCGGCGAAGTAGGACTCCGGGATCGACTGCGCAATCTCCTCCGGGCGTTTGCCGTGCATCCAGCGGAGTGCTTTGACGACGGCATTCACCAGCCGCTGCGTCGCGCCCGGGTAGCGCTCGATGAACTCCTGGCTGGTGTAGAGCGCCGACCCCGGGTATTCGCCGCCGTAGACCTTCACGGTGTCTCGCTCGGTCCGCGTGTCGACCAGAATCTTGATCAGGCCGCGGCTCAAGAGCACGGCGATCATGGGGTCGAGATTGACCAGAGCGTCTACTTGCTTCTGCTCGACGGCGGCCACGGCCGCGTTGTTGGCGCCGATGCCGATGGCCGAGATGTCGCTCGGCTTGAGCCCCTGCTGGCTGAGCAGATGGTTGATGAAGAATTGGCTGGAAGAGCCGAGGGCGGTCACTCCCACTTTCTTGCCTTTCAGGTCGCTCGCTTGCTTGACCTGGTCGGCAAGGTCGCTGCGGACTCCGAGCACGAGCCCCGGGTAGCGGGCGAGGAGTGCCACCGCCGTCAAAGTTTTATTGATCGCCTGCATCTGGATGGTGTGGTCGTAATAACCGATCACCACCTCGGCCGAGCCGCCGACCATGGCTTGCAGGGCTTTGGCCCCGCCTTGCAAGTCCTGAATGTCAACGTCTAACCCTTCGGCTTTGAAGAGACCTCTTTGCTCGGCAATGGTCAGCGGCAGATAAGCGATGCCGGTTTTGCCTCCCACCGCGAGCACGACTCGCTTCTTCTCCGGCCCCACATTCGATTGCGAATCGCGAGTCGGCTGAGTGCAGCTTGATAGGGCGAGGAGGATTATTCCCGCTAGCCAAGCCATTCTCCTCCTGACGTTGATTAAGTTCATGCCGCTTCCTCTCCCACGCCGGTTGAAGGTCGCCAAACTAAGACCCGGCGCTCCACCACGCTGACTGCCGAATCCAGGATCAGCGCCGAGGCTACCAAGATGGTCATCCCCGCGAAGACCCCGGTGGTGTCAAAGACGCCCTCCGCCTGGGCAATGATGTAGCCCAATCCGGCCGATGCGCCGATGTATTCGCCCACCACCGCCCCGACCATGGCAAAACCAATCGAGGCCCGCAGACTGGAGATGATCCACCCGGCGGTCGAAGGCAGGTAGACGTGCCAGAGCAGGTGCCGCCCCGATGCCCCCAGCATCCGCGCGTTGGCGAGGACGACCGGGTTGACTTCGCGCACGCCTTGATAAGTATTGAAGAAGGCCAGAAAGAAGACCAGCGTCACGCCGAGCGCCACTTTGGAAACAATCCCCAGCCCGAACCACAGGGTGAAGATCGGGGCGAGGACCAGGCGGGGGACGGCATTGAAGGCTTTGATGTAGGGCTCCATCACTTTGAGCGCCAGCGGCGTCAACGCGAGCCACAGGCCGACGCCGATGCCGAGCACGGTGCCGATGACAAAAGCCAACAGGGTCTCGGTGAGAGTGATCGACAGGTGGCGGTAGATGGCCCCGGTCCTGAGCCATTCACAGGCGCGCAGAAAGATGGATGAAGGCGCCGGGAAAAAGAACGCATCCAGGAGCCGCATGCGCACCAGCCCTTCCCAGGTGAGCAGGGTGACGGCGAAGAGGCCAGCCTGATATAGACGCACCTTACGCTTGACGAGCATGGCTCTTGAGCACCTCCCCCCGTAAGATGCCCCAGATCTGGCGGTGCAGGTCGAGGAAGGTTTCGGTCAGCCGGATTTCGACGACATCCCGAGGGCGTGAGAGCGGGATGACGAATTCGCCGATGGGTCTGGTGGCCGGCCCGGCCGAGAGCACGACCACGCGGTCGGCGAGCGAGATGGCTTCTTCCAGGTCGTGGGTGACGAAGAGGACGGACTTCTTGTCCTCCTGCCACAATCTGAGCAGTTCATTCTCCATCAGGTTGCGGGTCTGCAGGTCGAGCGCCGAAAACGGTTCGTCCATCAGCAGGACCTTGGGGTTGGGGATCAGAATCTGGGCGAGGCCGACGCGCTTCTTCATCCCACCGGAGAGCTGGTGCGGGTAATGGCGCTCGAACCCTTTGAGCCCCACTTTCGCGAGCCACACTCGCGCCTGCTCGCGGGCCTCCGCGATCGAGACTCCGCGAAAGATGAGCCCAAGGGCCACGTTGTCTAGCGCCGTCTTCCAAGGCAGCAGCGCGTCCTGCTGGAAGAGGTAGCCGGTTCTGCGGTCGAGCCCATCGGTCGGCCCGCCGAACAGGCGGACCTCGCCCGCACTCGGCGCGAGCAGGCCGGCGGCGACGCTGAGCAGTGTGCTTTTGCCGCAGCCCGTCGGCCCGACGATGGCTACGAACTCGCCTTCGCTGACTTCAAGGTGCACACCTTCGACCGCCGTGTATTCTCCGAAGCGCACTGCGACCCCTTGGAGCTGTACGGCGACTTGGCCGTTCCTGGTCATTGGCTCGCTCTCTCCTGCGGCGGGAAACTACAGATCGTAGACTGAGAATGTAGCGTGCGGCCGGGACAGCGTCAACGCCCAGTCGAGCTTACTCGTGAACCTGGTGTTCGTCGAATGCAAGGCCAGCGCGATTTGGCTCACGGCGGGCGCCGTATCAACGAAAACCTGAGCAAAAGCACCAGTCACCCAATCCGACTTGATCAGTCGCCCCGAGGTTTTGGTTTGTGCGCGAAAATATAGGCCCGCCGGCTCGGGTGTTCGACATGCTCGTACGGCGCCCTTTCGATCACCTCTTCAATCTCGAATCCCGCCGCTGTCAGGTAGCCTTCCATTTCATCCGGGCGGAAGAAGGTAAAATCAACCGCGACTCGCTCTCCCCACCATTCGTCCAGGTGGACGGTCTCTTCGCCGATGTGGAAGGCGAGCAAGAGCACTCCCCCCGGCCGCAGGACTCGCCTCACTTCACGTAAAGCCAGCACCACTTCGGCCCGCGGAAGGTGAATGATCGAGTAAAAGGCGGCGACCCCGCCCCAGGCTTCGTCGGCGACCTCGAGCGAGAGGAGGTTGCCCGGTGTGAATTCGATGCCGGGATTCAACCGCCTGGCTTGCTCGACCATCCCCGGCGACAGATCGATCCCGCAGACCTCCACCCCGCGGCCTTGCAGATAGCGGGCAACCTGTCCCGGCCCACAACCTAAATCGCAGACACGCCCCTCTACACTCTCGGCAAACCGGTCCAGCAGTTGACGGTCAAGCGGCTTCCCCTCCAACTCATTGAAGATTCGCTCGACGTACTCTTTGGCCACCCGGTCGTAGCTGGTCTGCAGGTCGATGATCCTCTGCTGGTCCATCTTCAGGCTCTCTTTCATTCAGCCGCCTACCTTGATGATCCTATGGCCGGTGGCCATACACGCCACATGGGTACAGTACGGGGAGCGTGAGCGACCTGACGCCTCGCCTCTCGCGAAGCCATCAGGTCGCTCACGCTCCCCGTACTGTACCATAGTGCCTGTCCCAAGCTGACGTGGTTCGACTTAGTGGAGTGGGTGTTACTTGGAGTTCAAGATAAGACGACGGAGAGTATCTCGACAGTATGGTGGAAAGTTTATGGTGCACGCCGTGACTGATCAGTCACGGCGTGCACCTCTCTTTATCCCAGCAAAGTGGCAAGGCATTTATGCCCCCCATGCCAGTACCTAATCGCAAGCGGTGTACCGCTCTCTTGGGTTGATCAACCGTAGCGCCCTATTGTCTTGGAGGATCCAGCTCATCGGAGTTATCTCCGGTGATTCAAACAACCGGCGCCGCCTCGCGTGCTGTAAAAAGCCCACAATAATGTGGGCTCAGGGCGGGCAGCCAGCAAAATCGTTGGTCGACAGGACTCACGAACGGAAGCGGCGGCAGTCGATGCCGAACTTCTTGACCTTGTAATTGATCACGCGCTCGCTGACTTGCAGGAGTTTGGCGGCCCGCGCCTGGTTGCCGCGCGTGGTCTTGAGCGCCTCGACGATCATCTCGCGTTCGAGCGCCGCTACCGAGGAGGTGAGCGACCCGGTCGAGATGGTCCCAGACCCTTCGGCCGTCTGCAGCGTCGGCGGCAGGTGGTGGCCGTGAATGACGGCGTCGTCGCAGACGACCACGGCGCGTTCGATGCAGTTCTCCAACTCCCGCACGTTGCCCGGCCAGTGGTAGCTCATGAGCATGTCGATGGCGGGCGTCGAGATGCGCTTGACCGTCTTATTGTGCTCCCGCGCGTACTTCTCGACGAAGTGATCGGCGAGCAGCAGGATGTCGGTCTTGCGCTCCCTGAGCGGCGGCATGAAGATCGTGAAGACGTTGAGGCGGTAGTAGAGGTCTTCGCGGAACGTCCCTTCGGAGATGGCGCGTTCGAGGTCCTTGTTCGTCGCGGCAATGAGCCGCACGTCGGCCCGAACCGTCTCGGTCCCGCCGACGCGTTCGAACTCGCGCTCCTGGAGCACGCGGAGCAGTTTGGTCTGGGTGGCCGGGCTGATCTCGCCGATTTCGTCGAGGAAGATCGTCCCCCTGTCGGCCAGCTCGAACCTTCCCTTGCGCCGGGCGTGGGCGCCCGTGAACGCGCCGCGCTCGTGGCCGAAGAGTTCCGCCTCGATCAGGCTCTCGGGCAGCGCCGCGCAGTTGACCTTGATGAACGGCTCGCCCGCCCGCGTCGAATTGCGGTGAATCAACTCCGCAATCAGCTCTTTACCCGTCCCAGACTCGCCGCGGATCAGGACCGTCGTTTTGGCCGCCGCGACCTGCAGTGCTTGCTCAAGCACCGTGAGGATCGCGCTGCTGGTGCCGATCAGTGAGCCGACGTCCGGCTTATGCGGGATCGCAATCATCCGGGCCGGCGCCGCCGATTCGGCCTCGTCCGCGGTCCGCGCCGTCTGTTCATAACGCAGCGCCTGCCCAATCAGTGCCGCCACCAGGGAAATGAAATCACACACGCCGTTCAAGTCCGGGGCGTCCTGCGGCCTGACCAGCGCCCCCATCGCGCCGATCGTACGCCCGCCCGCATTGACCGGGACGCAAATGAAGGCGCGGTCATCGCGCTCGGTCATGACGGCCCCGGTGCGATTGAGGTAGAGCGGCTCATCACTCGCCTGCGGCACGACCACCGGGCGTCCGGAGTGGACCACCCGCCCGGTGATGCCTTCGCCCAGCCGGTAGCGGCCTTGCGCCCGCCCGCGCCCGCTCACCCCGACGGCGACCGCGACGCGCACTTCGCGCGTCCGCTCGTCGAGCAGCGAGAGCATGCACTGCTGTAGTCTATGGCGCTCGTCAAGCAGCCCGAAGATGCGCGAGATCGCGTCATCCAGGATCAGCGTCTGGTCGAGGATCCGGTGGACCTCCAGGAGGGTTTTCAACTTCGGAATTTCGAGTTCGTCTAAAGGGGGTGTGGCGAGGTCTTGGTCTACTACAAAATCCATTCATTACTCCTTAAAAAGCGGGGCGGAAATAAACATGCTCAGCGTCGCGGCACTCATCAAGCCTCGGCCGCTTCAAGCCGGCGGCCAGGCATTAACTGATGAATCCCCGCGCTGCTGCGTGAGGGATGATAGACACACTACCACCTGGAACCGACGGATTCTCTTTTCTCCTTGGCAAAGACTGTACCAGCGTCATTGCTCAGAAAAACTTCAGGCGTTAATCAACTTGGGCTGACCGGCCTGATCTGGTCAGGCACAAATTTGTCACTTGCACCTGGCGAGGTCACAAATTTGTAGTCTACCGATTTCGCCCCTCGGTCGGCAACCTCGCCCGGCAAATTTGTTACGGCCTTGCTCAGCGGCCACAACCTTGTCATCTCGCCGCCCTCCCGCCCTGCCTCACTACCTGATCAAAAAACTACCCTCACCACTTCAGCTCACTTGAGTCGCGCAACTTACGCACGTCCGCCAGCCCGGACCTCCCAGCGGGCATACATCTTGCCATCCACGGCTCGACAGTTGGCGTGAACCGATGTGGTGCCGAGTGTTGATAACACGGTGACAGGCCGAGGGCAAAATGCGACCTCACGGGCCGGGGAAAAACTTGCAGAGATTTAGCCCTCGCTTTACGCCGAGCCAACAGTGAACTTGTAGCTTGCCGTGAGGGATCATCGAAGGGTGTGCTGATATGGAGGAGATCAGGCGAATCGGAATCATCGCGGCGCTAGGGTGTGTGGTCGGATGCTTCGCTCATTTAGGGGCCGCCTCACCGGCGCTGGCCGCCGTGCCCAGGGCCTCAGGCATCTGGTGCAACCGTGAGCCGGACTGGGCGCTCTCGGCCGAGCACGAGCGAGTGCTCACCCAAAGCCTGCGCCGCATCACCGGGCTCGGCGATTTGAGCTTTGCCGCCGACGGCTCGCTCTCGCTCGGCGACGTGTCGGAAGGCGGGGCCGCGACGGCGCGGCAAATCTTGCAGCAGGTCTTGTGCTCGGGCATGGCCTTTATCATTCAGGACCATTCCAACTCGGCCGCCGTCAACTTCGGGCAACTGGACGCGGGCCTGATCTACGAGGATGAGACGCGCCGGCGCCTCGTGATTTGGCAAGTGCGGCTCGACTTCGCGGACTTCAGCGAGATGCAGGCGCCGCCCGAGGTCCGCGCTTCATTCGATGAGGGCTTCACCTTACTCCACGAACTGCTGCACGGCCTCGGGCTCAAGGACACACTGCGCGCTGAGGAAGTCGGAGAGTGCGAGCAGACCCTGAATCGGGCGCGCGCCGAACTCGGGCTCCCGTTGCGTGACCGGTATTTCGGAGAGCCGATGCAGCTCGCGCCCGGGATCACTTCCGTGCGACTGCGCTTCAGCAGCCAACGCTCACCCTTCAAGCGGCCTGAACGGAGGCGACATTACCTTTACTTCCTGCTCAAAGATTGTCCGCGTCTTCCGATTCGGCGGGCCGACTACTGACCGCATGTCTTCGACCCGCTGAGCCGGGCTTTCCTTTCTCCGCCGCTCAGGTTATTGTTTCGCCGCATACGCTAATTTCAGTGCCCGGTCGCGGTACTTATAGCATTTTCGGAATGGGTGTGCAGCGGCTCAATGATGTCCGACAAGCTGCCAGCTTGTCGCTGTCTTCCAGTTGTAGCTCTCTCGCAGGCCACGACAAGCTGGCGGCTTGTCGGACAGCTCCTGAACAGGCAAGTTGAAATTGCTATATGTCTGGCGTCCAGCCGGCACGGTGCACTCATCACTCTCACGACAAAAGGCAGGCAGCGCATGGTCAGACTCTGGTTACAGTCACGAAGAAAGCGCCGGGCATTGATCGTCACCGCAGGGTTATTGACTACTCTCCTTTCGGCCGCCATCACCCAGCGATTGAAAATCACTTCACGGGCCGCCGAGCCGATGATTGATCTGACTCAAGCCGTCGTAATTACTCCCCCGAACCTGACCGGCCCGGAGAGCAAAGCGGTCACGATGCTGATCGAGGAGGTGGAGAAGAGGACGCAGATTCGATGGGAACACACCAGCTCCTGGCCGGCCGGCGCCACCCCGGTCATCGCCCTGGGGCCGGTCTCCGCCTTGAAGACTTTCGCGGGCGAGCATCTGTCGCGGCCGGCGGCCGACGCCGGAGTAAGCAAGCCCGAGGGGTATCGCCTCCGGGTAGAGAAAAGGGGGACTGCCCCGACCGTCTTCATCATCGGCCATGACTCGCGGGGCGTGCTCTTCGGCGTCGGGCATTTGCTGCGCCTGCTGCGGATGAAGAAACGGTCCATCACGCTGCCTGACAATCTGAATGTGGCCACCGCGCCGCAAACCCCTCTGCGCGGCCACCAACTGGGCTACCGGCCGAAGACGAACTCTTACGACGGCTGGACGCTCGCGATGTGGGAGCAATATATCCGCGACCTCGCCGTCTTCGGGACCAACGCGGTGGAGTTGATCCCGCCGCGCTCGGACGATGCGGCCGACAGCCCGCACTTCCCTCTGCCGCAGATCGACATGATGGTCGGGATGTCGCGCCTCCTGGACGAATACGGGCTGGACGTATGGATCTGGTATCCAGCGATGGACAGGGATTACTCGGACCCGAAGACCGTCGAGTTTGCGCTCAATGAGTGGGGCGAGGTCTTCAAGCGACTGCCCCGCATCAACGCCATCTTCGTCCCCGGCGGCGATCCCGGCCACACGCAGCCGAAGCACTTGATGGCTCTGCTGGAGAAGCAAACCCGGGTGCTGCATCGGTATCACCCGCAGGCGCAGATGTGGGTCTCCCCGCAAAGCTTCGACCAGCAGTGGCTCGACGAATTCTACGGCATCCTCAACCGCGAGCAGCCGGCCTGGCTGACCGGCATTGTCTTTGGACCTCAAGTCCGCGTCAGCCTCCCGCAGTTGAGGGCCGCAGTGCCGAAGAAATATTCTATCCGGCGCTACCCCGACATCACTCACAGCCGGCAGTCTCAGTATCCGATGCCGGACTGGGATCCGGCCTACGCCATCACTCAAGCCCGCGAAGTCATTAACCCTCGCCCCCTGGGGCAGGCCAACATCCTCCGGCTCTTTCAAGAGTACGCGGTCGGGTTCATTACTTACTCCGAAGGCTGCAATGACGACGTGAACAAGATCGTCTGGAGCGCGTTGGGTTGGAACCCGCAGGCCAATGTCGTCGATGTCTTGAGGGAGTATAGCCGCTACTTCATCGGCGACCGCTACACGGAGGATTTCGCCCAGGGGCTGCTGGCTCTCGAAAGAAATTGGCAAGGGCCGCTGCTCACCAACGAAAATGTCTACACGACGCTCAGGCAGTTTCAGAACCTTGAGCAATCCGCTTCGCCCCAGGACCTGTTGAATTGGCGATTCCAGCAGGCGCTCTACCGGGCCTACTACGACGCTTATAATCGCAGCCGCTTGCTGTATGAAACTGCGCTTGAAGATCAGGCGCTGAGCAAACTTCGCGATGCCCGGAAGACCGGCTCGCTGCTGGCCGTCTCGGAGGCCGACGCGATTTTGGACCGGGCTTTGACCGCCCGCGTTTCGGAGAGCTGGCGGGCGCGAGTCTTTGAGCTGGCCGAAGCCTTGTTCCAAAGCATCCGGATGCAGTTGAGCGTGGAGCGCTACAAAGCCATCGCGGTCGGCCGGGGAGCGAACCTGGATACGATCGATATGCCGCTCAACAACCGCCTCTGGTTGAAGCAGCGGTTCGCCGAACTGCGGCAGCTTCCCGAAGAGGCGGCCCGGTTCCAAAAGATCGATGAGATCGTCAACTGGACTAACCCGGGTCCCGGAGGCTTCTACGACGACCTGGGCAATCTCACGCGTCAACCCCACTTGGTGAAGGGACCCGGCTTCGACAAAGACCCGGCCTTCCTGCAATCCGCCCTGGCGGGATTCGCCTATCGGCCCGAGTGGCCCACCTCGTGGTGGAGCTATGCTGAATCTCTGAACGACGCGCCGCTCGAGATGCGCTACACCGACTTGGACCCGGCGTCGCAATATAAAATTCGCGTCGTCTATGCCGGCGAGAGCTTCGGGCCGAAGCTGCGCTTAGTCGCGAACGGGGAGATAGAAGTCCATCCATTCATCAAGAAGGAAACGCCGGTCCGCCCGCTTGAATTCGATATTCCGATGAAAGCCACGAAGGATGGTGAGCTGAACCTGAGCTGGTACCGGGAGCCTGGGCTGGGGGGGAACGGCCGCGGCTGCCAGGTGGCTGAGGTCTGGCTCATGAGAAAATAACCGGCTTGCCGAAGCGCAAGCCTTTGACGAGATGAGGAGGCATGAAATGAGAAGCAAGCTGTTCTACTCAGTCGCCCTGACCCTGACGGTCGTTTCTTGCCTGATGCTGCCGGGCGCCTCGGCTGAGGCGGTCGCCGGCCCGGCGCAGGGCGCCCCGACCGGCACCATTACCGGCGTCGTCAAGGATGAAGCGGGGGCCGTGATTCCGGGCGCTCGAATCTCCGCGGTCAATGCCGGGACGAGCGCCTCGTTCCAAGCCGTCGCCAATGAGACGGGCATCTACACCCTGCGCTCGCTCCCCGTCGGGACCTATCACGTCTCGGCCGAGAAAGACGGTTTTAGAAAGTCGCTCCAAGAAGGGGTGCTCGTCAGGGTGAACGAAGAAGTCAGGCTGGACGTGACGCTCAGCGTCGGCGCCGTCACTGAGGTCCAGACGATCACGAGCCAGGCGACCACGGTCGATACCGTCAGCTCGACGCTCAAGACGGTCATCGATCAGCGGCGGATCAACGAACTGCCGCTCAACGGCCGCAACCCTACGAGCCTGATGCTGCTGGTCACGGGCGTCCAGCCGGACCGCACCGACCTGACCTCCGGGACGACTTACCCCGGGGTCGCGCCGGTCTCGGCCAACGGCGCGCGGGGCAACACGACCAACTACATTCTGGACGGCGGCTCGAACAACGACCACTACAGCAACGCGCCCAACCCGACGCCCAACCCCGACGCCCTGCAGGAGTTCAGCGTCCAGACGAACAACTTCAGCGCCGAGTACGGCCGCAACCTGGGCGCCGTCGTCAACGCGGTGACCAAGTCGGGGACCAACCAATTCCACGGCAGCGCCTTCGAGTACATCCGCCACCACGTCCTCAATGCCTCGAACTTCTTCACGCCGGGCAGGGACGACGGGCTGAAGCGCAACCAATTCGGCGCGACCATCGGGGGGCCAATCCTGCTGCCGAAATACAACGGGAGGGACAGGACCTTCTTCTTCTTCTCCTACCAGGGGACCCGGCAGCGGCAATTGCCGGCCGATAACACGGCCATCGTGCCGACTGCGGCGCAGCGTCAGGGGGATTTTTCCGCCCTCTTAGCCCCCCCGACCAACAAGCAACTAAGGAACCCGTTCACCGGTCAGCCGTTCCCGAACAATCAAATCCCGGTCAGCCTTTTCAACCCGATTGCGAAGAAGATCGTCCAGGACGTCTTGCCCCTCCCGACCGAGGCCTCGGGGCTGCTCCGGTTTAGCGCCCCCGTCCAGTTCGACGATGACCAGTACCTGACCCGCGTCGATCATCAGGTCAGCGCGAACAACCACCTCTTCGGCCGCTTCTGGCTCTCCCAGGCCAGCACCCCGGCCTTCCTCGACCCGAAAAATTACCTGGCGCAGGCCACCGGCCGCGTCTGGCGCAACACGATTGTTTCGGTCAACGACACGCACACCTTCTCGCCCCGGTTGCTTAACAACCTGGTCTTCACCTTCAACCGCACCAACAACGATAACCGGCAGGTCTACCCGCCGAGTCTGGCCTCGCTCGGCGCCAAGTATTACAACGACCAGTTCCCGCAATACCACCTCACCGTCAACGGCTACTTCCAGATCAACACCGGGGATACGAACACCTTCCTCCGAAATGAATTTCAACTCACTGACACCGTGCGCTGGTCGGTGGGACGGCACGAACTCTCCTTCGGCGGGGACTACAGCTACGGGCAGGGCGACATCATCAACAACTTCCGGGCCAACGGCCAGTTCGCCTGGGCCGACAGCGCCCCGTTCACCGGCAACGCCCTGGCCGACTTTTTTCTGGGCAAGTTTTCGACCTTCACGCAAGGGATCGGCGAGTACAAGAACACGCGGTTCAATCTGCTGGGCATCTTCGTGCAGGACAATTTCCGCGTCAACCGGAGACTGAGTCTCAACCTGGGGCTGCGGTGGGACCCGTACTTTCCTTACACCGACACTCAGGATCACATCGCGGGATTCCGCCCCGGCCGACAATCGCAGGTCTTCGTCAACGCCCCTCGCGGAGTGCTCTACCCCGGTGATGCGGGGTTCCCCAAGGGCGGTTATGACACCGCGTGGCTGAACTTCGGGCCCCGGATCGGGTTTGCTTACGACCTGTTTGGCGATGGGAAGAGCAGCCTGCGCGGAGGCTACGGCATCTTCTACGACCACCCGAACACGATCTCGACCAACAGCGCGGCCAACCAGGGGCCGTTCGGGACGATCCTCTCTTTCAATGGGAACAACGCCAACTCCTTCTCCGAGCCTTACGCCGGCCGGGATAATCCGTTCCCGCTGGACCGCAATCCGCTCCCCAACGTCACCTTCCCGCTGCCGCACACGGTCTTCAGCTACGATCCCGACTTCCGCAACGCGTACCTGCAAGCCTGGAACCTCTCGGCCGAGCGCGAGATCTTTCCGAGCTATCTGGTCCGCGTGGCTTACGCCGGCTCGAAGGGAACTCGGCTGGCCATCGGGCGGGAGTTGAACGCGGCCGTCTACGCGCCCGGAGCCACCACGGCGACGACCAATCAGCGGCGGCCATTGGCGCCGACCTTCTCCAACATTACCAACATCGAGGCGACCGGCAATTCGACCTTCCACTCGCTGCAGGCGACGCTCGACAAGCGGTTCAGCAAAGGGCTCTCGGTCCTCGCCTCTTACACCTGGTCGCGGAGTATCGACGACAGCTCGGAAAATAAACAGACCGGGACCAGCCGGACCAACCCCTTCGACCAGAGCTTCGATAAAGGGCCCTCGAACTTCGACCACACTCACCGGTTCGCGGTCTCCTGGCTGTGGGAGCTGCCGGTGCGATTTGACCAGCGCTTGCTCAATGCTTTGCTCGGGGGATGGAATTTGACCGGCATCTTGACGACTCAGACCGGCTTCCCCTTCACGGTCTCGAGCGGCGTCGATAACGCCCGCACCGGGACCGGAGGGCAGCGCCCCGATCAGGTCAAAGACTGGCACCTGCCGGACGGGCGGAGCCGTGGGGAGCAGGTGGCGCAGTGGTTCGACACCTCCGCCTTCGTCTTGAACGCCCTCGGGACTTACGGCAACGTCGGAAGGAACTCTCTGCGCGGCCCCGGCTCGACGTCACTCAATCTCGGCTTGCACAAAGATTTTCCCATTCGCGAGAGCCTGAAGCTTCAGTTCAGGTTCGAGACTTTCAACGCCCTGAACAACGTCAACCTCGGCTTGCCGAACAGCAACCGCAGCGCAAGTACCTTCGGGAGGATCACCAGCGCGGATAACCCGCGCATCCTCCAGTTCGCGCTCCGAGTGGCATTTTAGATTGTGTGTAGGGATCAGTACCGCGAGCGGTAGCGAGCGTGGCTTCCGCAACCGGCCTGATTCGGGAGCAACGCTCGCTACCGCTCGCGGTACTGATCCGGCGTTTACGCGCTCGCGCCTCGGCGTGAGACCTTGCCTCACGCCGAGGCGCGGAGGCGCAAGACAGCTACGCTACTACGAGGGAGAATCACCACGATGACACTGGCCCGACGGTTTGCCGCGCTCACCCTTCTGTTGGTTGGCCTGCCGCTACAGCCGGCCGCGCAGAACGCAGACCGGGTGAAGGAGCATTACACGAAGTACGAGTATCGCGTCCCGATGCGCGACGGGGTGCGCCTCTTCACCGCCGTCTACGCGCCGAAGGACAAGTCGCAAAAGTTTCCGTTCCTGCTGACGCGCACGCCCTACAGCGTCGCCCCTTACGGCGTAGACAACTACCGCGCATCGCTCGGGCCATCGGAGCACTTCGAGAGGGAAGGTTTCATCTTCGTCTATCAAGACGCCCGTGGTCGCTACATGTCCGAAGGCGAATTCGCCCAAGTGAGACCGCACCGGCCAAGCAAGCGCGGGCCGCAGGACATCGACGAGAGCACGGACACCTACGACACCATCGAATGGCTGCTCAAAAACATTCCGAACAATAACGGCAGGGCAGGCATGGTCGGCATTTCGCAGCCAGGCTTCCACGTCGCAGCCAGCCTCCCTGACGCCCACCCGGCGCTGAAATGCGCCTCGCCGCAAGCGCCCACGGCCGATTACTACCTGGGCGACGACGTCTATCACAACGGCGCCTTCATGCTCGCCGCCAACTTCGGCTTCTACTCCGCTTTTCTGCCGCGCAAAGGCGGCCCGGCGCCTCCCGCCCAGCGTCAGCCCTTCGATTACGGCACGCCGGACGGCTACGAATTCTTCTTGAAGCTCGGCCCGCTCGCGGAGGCCAACCGGAAGCTCTTTGGCGGCGAGGCCGCCTACTGGCAAGAGATCATTGACCACCCGAATTACGACGACTTCTGGAAGCCCCGCTCGCTTTGGCACTTTATGCAGCACGTCACGCCCGCGGTGCTCAACGTCGGCGGCTGGTTCGACGCCGAAGACCCGATGGGACCGTTCCACATCTACCGCTCGGTCGAGAAGCACAATCCCGGCACGATGAACCTACTGGTAATGGGGCCGTGGTGTCACGGCTGTTGGTCGCGCAGCGATGGCGACAAATTGGGCAACCTCAGCTTCGGCGTCAAGACGGCCGTGTTCTTCCGCGAGCAGATTCAATTCCCATTTTTCATGCACTACCTCAAGGACAAACCGCTCGACCTGCCCGAAGCCTACCTCTTCCTCACCGGCCTCAACGAATGGCGCCGCCTCGACGCCTGGCCGCCCAAAGATGCTCAAGCCGCGACGTTCTACCTTCGCGCCAACGGACGACTGGGCAACGAAGCCCCGGCGGAAAATAGTCAGAATGCGTTCGATGAATACACGAGCGACCCGAACAAGCCCGTACCTTACCTCGGCTACATCGCCCGAGGCATGACCAGAGACTACATGACCGAAGACCAGCGCTTCGCCGCCACGCGCACCGACGTGCTGGTCTATGAGACCGAGCCGCTCGACGCCGACCTGACCATCGCCGGACCAATCAAGGCCAACCTGCAAGTCTCAACCACCGGGACCGATTCCGATTTCGTCGTGAAGCTGGTGGACGTCTACCCCGGCAACTATCCAACCCCGGAGCCCCCGCCGAACCAGCCCGCGCCGTCCGCCCTGCCGGCCAACGCCGTGCAGATGGGCGGCTACGAGCAGCTCGTGCGCGGCGAGCCGTTCCGCGCCAAATTCCGCCACGGCTTCGACCAGCCCGAGCCGATGATGCCCGGCAAGCCGACTCAGATCGCCTTCGAACTGCCGGACGTGTATCACACCTTCCGGCGAGGTCACAAAATCATGGTGCAGGTCCAGAGCAGTTGGTTCCCGCTCGTGGACCGCAACCCGCAGAAGTTCATGGAGATTCCGAAAGCCACGGCGGCGGACTTCCAGAAAGCTACGCAGCGCGTCTACCGGTCAAAGAACCTCGCCTCGTCAGTGACGGTGCTGGTTGAAACACCGCCGCGCTCCGTTCCAGGCACAACGGGCACACGATAGCCTAGCCGAAACTTCATCAAAGGTTATCAGGGATTCGCGGGAGTAAGGGGGGCCAGATTCGGCACGCCCCCATCAAGATCACGGGGCTGAGATTATGGTCGTGGCTCTTCCGTTTGGAAATTCACGCGCTCATAAATCTCATGCAAGGCCAGGGTCACAGTGATTGATTCGAGCGCCACTTCACTGTCCAGCCCCTCGATGTCGGTCCGCAGCCATTTCCTTTCTGATTGTCGGACGTGTTGAATGACAAAGGGGCGATCCTGTGAGATCAGCAAATATTCCTGGAAGGCTCCGATAGATTGATAGGCGGTGAATTTTTCCCCCAGGTCGTAAGCGGCGGTCGAGGGAGAAAGAACCTCGACGATCAAAACAGGATTGACCAGCATTTGCTGTCCTTGAAATTCTTCGAAGACAGGTTCACCGCAGACCACTGAAGCATCCGGGTAGCAGTAAGGAGAGGCCGCAAGGACCTTGACCCACATATCTGAGTTGAAAGCCTCGCAGCCTCGCCCGCGCAACCTTTGCTGGAGGGATGAATACACATTGCCGCTAATGCGGGCGTGGTTAGGGCTCCCGCCCACCATCGCGAAGATCTCGCCGTTGAAATACTCGTACTTCTCTTCCGAGTTCTTATCCAGCTCAATGTACTCTTCCAGCGTGTATTTGCGTTTCGGCAGTGTGATCATCGCAGTCCCCTCTCATTGAATAATCTACTGTGATTGTAATCCATGCAGGCGAATAATCTGAGGCTCCTGCAGTGGCACTTCTTCCCGAGTGATGTAGAGGCAACCTCATCGCGTAGCGCGAGTATCTACTCGGTTGGCTCTGCACTGCACATGCGTAAAAAATACGCCCTGCCGCGCTCCAAGCCCAGGTTATAATAATAGGCATGAGCTACTATGATCTGAGGCATTACGAGTGCCACAAGGACCTAACCGGGCGCAAAATTCCCATCGGCGAAATCGAACGCGAGCTCAGCACATTCAACCTTAGGGCAGCAATCCTCCTCCTTTCGCAGATGAACATCTTGTTAGCTAAGGGGAGGCTAGAAGACAAAGACGAAGAAATACAGGGACTACTGCGCCAAAGCTTCTTCGACCCCGAAACCAACAGAATTATTGACACTCGCCCCCAAGGGGAACACTACCCATGCTGGTTCACACGCCTCTTGGTGCTATCAATGATGCGCTTATGCGCTCGGGTTTGCTTTGAGGACGAGGCGGGTAGGTTGATCGATTCCCCCGAAGACCGGTATGAGTTCGGCCGCTGCTGCATGTACGTCACTGACTACCTCGAAACGGAAGAGGAGATCAGAAGTTACACCGAGGGGGCGGAAGACGAAAAGCAAGAGGCTATAACCCATGTGGGGGCCGCAACGCTCGACCTCTCGATGCCAACTGATCTGCTGCATGCTATCACCCGTGCGGATATTATTCTCTCCGAGGTGATTAATTTACCAGAGGTAAGGGAAAGAGTTGGTGACTTTGACCTGGCGAGGGCCTTCTTTGAAGCTACTGGCCTTACCCACGAGCAGTTCCGCGATTTCGTCTTCATCATTATTGCCTGGTTTGACGGTCAGGACATTGAGGAGTTGATCAGGGATTCGTCGAAATTCATCATCCACCGGCAGAAGTTTATCGGGAAAACCTCAATCGACGGAGCGGCTTTTGATAAGCTCATCGAACTCATTTCAGTTCCTATTCAGGAATTGCGTCAATATCTAAACGAACAGCCAGGGAAGGCACTTAGCCGCGACTTCTCTCTTTTCGCCCTCCGTCCGCTTCTAGCTTTGCCTGATGGGTTTGTCGCCTGCTTGGATCTTGACTTCCTAGTTGGAATGCTGCACGCAGGGATCTACGAAACTGTTGACAAAGGGTTCCCGTACAAGCAAAGAAATGATGGCCTTGATGCGCTCGGGCATCTCTTTGAAGGTTACATTAACCGTGTCTTCCACGCGGCCTACCCGCCCACAGGATCGCGCCTCATTGTCGCACCCTTCGAGGGCAACCTGCGCTATCAAGGCAAAGGAAACTGTGAGCCCTTCGATGGGATTTTCATTCCGCCGACCGATCCAAGACAGGCAATCGTCTTTCAAGATAAGAGCCAGTACCTGAGGCCGAAATATAAATATGCCGCAGACAAGGAAGAGTTTTGGAGGGAGGTTGACGAAAAGTTCGGTGCAAGTAAGAAGAAGAGTGGTGTGACCCAACTGGTGGACAACATCGAACGCGTATGGCACCGTGACGAAAGCAAGCGAAAAAAGCTTGTCTCGCCGGACCTTTTGATGATCGAGAGGGTGACACCGATCCTTATCGTCCAAGAGTCATGGTTCCGGTTCCCTTTTTTCAACTGGTGGCTCAACAGACGTTTTCAAGGGCTCTTAGCAAAGGCACAAGTCTTACCTCGCGTCAGAGTCGACCCACTCATTATCGTGGACATCGACAGCCTAGAATTGCTCGAACCCTATTTGCAAGCGGGACTATGCTCGTTCGAGCAGCCGATCAACTCCTTAATCTTCGACGACCGTAACAAGGAATGCTTGATGCCATTTCACCGCCACGTTACTGGGTTTCTCAGCCAGTTCAAAACGGTCGTCCGTGACGAGGCTGCCATCAACAGGTTCGGCCAAATCATGGAGAGAATCCGTCCGGTCTTTATCGAACCCAGCGAGCCATCCTAGGTCGCATAACGTGGAGTCGTATTGGAAGTAGCCGGATGAGAGAAAAGCTATTGCTGCCGTTAGCTGGGCAGACGCCAGTCCATAGAGATGAAAGTGATTTACGCGCGACATCGAGAGGATGTGCGGGTATCGGCTGTGATCGTAGAATTGGTAGAATACGTGCGGAGGTGAGTTCATGGAGCAAGAGCCAAATGTTTACACGGGCAAAGTCATCAATGGCATGATTGTGTTGAGTGAAGAGGTCTCACTGCCGGAAGGCGCAACGGTGCAAGTCTCAGTCATTGAGAATCAGGACCAGGCGCGAGAGTCCGGGGCGGAACAACAACCAGCCCCCCAAGCCGCCAGCCGCCTTGGCGCCATGCTGCTCAGACACGCGGGGGCCATCACCGACGCTGACTTGCCGGCAGATTTGGCTGAAAATCTGGATCACTACTTGTACGGCGCGCCGAAGAGACCATGACTCCGATTTTCGCCGACAGTTTTTATTACGTCGCCCTGCTGCTCCAAGCAGATCAGTCTCACCAGCGGGCTATTTTCTCAAGCCCAGCGACAGAGGCTGATCGAAGCTCTTACTCCACGGTGACCGACTTGGCCAAGTTCCGCGGCACCCAGATCAAAATCATTGCACCTTGGGCCGTGCCTTGTGATAAATTAGAGCCGTATGGCAAAGACGACAACCACGAAACCAAAGGCTGCCAAACGCGTCGCGAAAAAACGGCCGAGCCCCAAGGCTCAAGTCGGCAGTCACAATGGGCAGCCAATGGGCCAGATGAGTGAGGAAACCAAGGAGCTGACACTCCGCGCATTCCGCAAGGTGTACGAAAGCCATCACCGGAAGACTGCGTGATGCTGCATCTCACCTTCGACACCTCAGTCATCATTGCCTACACCTTCGCAGAATTGCCTGACACCTTCTTGCTGTCAGCAGTTGTCATTGCTGAGCTTGAAGCCTCAGCGAGTGATGATTCCATCCGCAAAGACCTCGAAGCCATCCGTCGTGCTCACGAAAAAGACAACACGCTCATCATTCCCACTTCTGAAGATTGGCTCTTGGCCAGCCGTGTGCTCTACTGGCTCACCCAGGGCCGCAAGAAGCGGGCTAGCGGCAAGACTCCACCGCGCAAGCCAGGGGCTAGCCAACGAATGATGCTGGACGCCCTCATTGCGGTCAGTGCTCGCAGAGTTGGCGCAACGGTGATCACCAACGACTACGACGACTACAAGGCTATCCAATATTACTGCAACGTGAGACTCCAGCGCGGCTCTGGCTACTTCGGCCGCGGCAGATCCACATCTGACCAATGACTACCACTTCGAGCAAGCCGGATTCATCATCCTTTTTGAGTAGCCAGCGAACTATCTTCTCAAACCCAGCGACAGAGTCTGATCGAAGCTCTTACTCCACCGTGACCGATTTAGCCAAGTTCCGCGGCTGGTCTACGTCACACCCGCGCCGCACCGCGATGTGATAGGCCAACAGTTGCAGCGGGATCACCGACAGCACCGGCGAAAGCAGTTCGCTCGACTGCGGCACTTCGATCACGTGGTCGGCCGCCTCGCGCGTCTCTTTGTCCCCTTCGGTCACTACTGCCAGGACGATCCCGTCGCGGGCCTTGACCTCTTGGATGTTCGAGAGCGTCTTCTCGTAGCGCAGCCGCGAATGGGCGTTGTTCGGGTCGAGCGTGTTGATGACCACGACGGGCAGTTTTTCGTCGATCAGCGCGTTGGGGCCGTGTTTCATCTCGCCCGCGGCGTAGCCCTCGGCGTGGATGTAGGAGATCTCTTTGAGCTTGAGCGCTCCTTCCAAAGCAATCGGGAAGTTGATGCCGCGGCCGAGGTAGAGGAAGTCGCTGGCGCGGAAGAACTCTTTGGCGAGTTCTTCGTAGCGCACGTCTGCGTCCAGCAGCGCTTCCATCTTGACCGGCAACTCCAGCAGGTGGCGGACGTGCTCGCGCGCCGCGTCCTCTGAGAGCCGCCCGCGCCGCTCGGCGAGGTAGAGCGCGAGGAGATAGGCGGCCACCATCTGCGAAGTGAAGGCCTTGGTCGAAGCGACGCCGATCTCCGGCCCGGCGTGCGTGTAGATCGTCCCGTCGGCCTCGCGCGTCATCATTGCGCCCTGCACGTTGCAGATCGCGAGCGTCTGGCAGCCGCGCTCCTTCGCCTCGCGCAGGGCGGCCAGGGTGTCGGCGGTCTCGCCCGATTGCGAGATGACCATCATGAGCGTCTGCTCGGAGAGGATCGGGTCGCGGTAACGGAACTCCGAGGCGTAGTCCACCTCGACCGGCACGCGGGCCAACTCCTCGATCAGGTACTTGGCGACGAGCGAGGCATGCCAGGCCGTGCCGCAGGAGGCGATCTTGATGTCGCTGAAGGAGCGGAACTCTTCCGCCGTGATCGCCATCTTGTCGAGGAAGATGCGCCCGGTGCTCAAAGAGACGCGGCCCTCGGTGGTCTCGCGCACGGCCCGCGGCTGCTCAAAGATTTCTTTGAGCATGAAGTGCTTGAACCCGCCCTTCTCGGCCTGGATCGGGTCCCAGGTGATGCGCTGCACCTTGGGCTTGATCTCGCGGCCCTCTTGGTCGGTAACGCGCACGCCCGCGCGCGAAAGCACGGCGATTTCGCCGTCGCCGAGGAAGAAGAGTTCGCGCGTGTGCGGCAGGATCGCGGGGATGTCGGAGGCGACGAAGTATTCGCCCTCGCCGAGGCCGATGACGATGGGGGGCCCGAGGCGTGCGGCGACGATCTTCTCCGGCTCGTCGGCCGAGAGCGCGGCGAGCGCGTAGATGCCGCGGAGTTCGCCCAATGTGCGGCGGAAGGCCATCTCCAGGCCGCCTCGCGGGTCATTGCGAAGATGCTTCTCGATCAGGTGCGCGACGATCTCGGTATCGGTCTCGGTCTGGAAGATGTGATCCTGGGCTTGCAGGTCACGTTTGAGCTGGAGGTAGTTCTCGATGATCCCGTTGTGGACGACGACGACGCGGCCCGTGCAGTCGCGGTGCGGGTGCGCGTTCTCCTCGGTCGGCCGTCCGTGCGTGGCCCAACGCGTGTGGCCCAACCCGTAATCGCCGTCAATCGGGTGAAGGCGGAGGGCCTCTTCCAGGTTGCGCAGCTTGCCTTCGGCGCGGCGGATTTGCATCTCGCCCTTTTCGTCCACGACGGCGATCCCCGCCGAGTCGTAGCCGCGATACTCCAGCCGGCGCAGCCCCTCGATGATCACCGGCACGACTTGCTGATTTCCGACATAACCCACAATCCCGCACATGGCTTGTTACTCTCCTTTGATTTTTCTGGTTGTCATCGGGGCGCCTTGAAGTTCGCGTGTCGTCCGCTCGGTAATGCTCACGGCCTCGGCTGGACGCGGCGACAAGGTGATGTCCAGCGTGGTGCCTTCGGCGCCCGCTTCGAGCGCCTTCCGCTTCTGCTCGATCAGCGCCAGTTCGTAACGCAGTTGGCGCTCCCGCAGGTTTTTGAAGAAGCCGCTGCGCACGAGCTTGGCCACCCCGATCCCGCCGGGGATGAGCGATCCGGCGAGGAAGGAGATGAGCATCAAGAGGCTCGGCAAGAACTGTGGTCGCGCGACGAAAGGCAGCGTCGTGGCGGCGAAGATGACGAAGAAGAGCATGAGGTCAAAGAGGGCGACCGTCGTCAGGATGGTCCCCGTCATCAACTGCTTCTCCCGCCGCACCTGGGCTTCACTCATACGCTCGGCCTCGCGTGGCTCCTCAAGCAGCCGCGCGTGGTCAGAGAGCTTGAGGCCGCACGCCTTGCAGAACTTCGTCTGCTGCTCGGTCTGAGTACCGCACTGGGGGCAATACATGCGCTTCTCCTAAATGTTCACTCCTTGAGCCGCTTCTTGATTTGGGCCGGCACGCCCGCGACGAGTGAATCGGGCGGCACGTCCTTGGTGATCACTGAGCCGGCGCCCGAGACCGAGCCGCGCCCGACACGCACAGGGGCGACGAGCATAGTGTCGGAGCCGATCTTGACATCGTCTTCGATGAAGGTCGGGTGCTTATTCTTCCCGTCGTAGTTGCACGTGACGGTGCCGGCGCCGATGTTGACGCGGTCACCGAGCGTCGCGTCACCAAGATAGGTCAGGTGCATGGACTTGGTGCGGCGGCCGAGCTTCGATTTTTTGACCTCGACGAAATTGCCGACCACTGCTTCTTCGGCCAACTCGGCCTGCATGCGCAAGTGCGCGAACGGACCAATCGAATTCTGCCCCGTCAATTTACTATCGACCATCACACAGCAGTTCTGGACTTTGCAACCGTCGCCGATCTCGACATTCGTGAGATGCGACCAGGAATGAATTTCGCAGTCGCGCCCGATGCGCGATCTGCCTTCGATGATCACCTGCGGGTGGATCACGGTGTCCTGGCCGATCTGCACTTCGTCATCGATGTAGGTCGAGTCGGGGTCCACAATCGTCACGCCTGAGGCCATATGCCGGTCGAGGATTTCGCGCCTCAGCCGCTTCCAACTCTCCGCCAGTTCCGCCCGCGTGTTGATGCCGAGCAGTTCGTCACTGTCGGCGTGAAAAAGCGTGCCGACCTTGCGCCCTTCGCGCCGCAGCAGCTCGGGCACGTCGGTGATGTAGTACTCGCCCTGGGCATTGCGCGTCGTGAGCTTGTCAAGCGCCGGGAGGAGCGCGGCGATCTCGAAGCAGTAGAAGCCGGGGTTGACCTCTGTGATCTTGCGCTCCGCGTCGGTCGCATCTTTCTCCTCAACGATGCGCGCCAAGTCGTTGCGCTCGTCGCGCACGATCCGGCCGTAGGCGGGCGGGTTCTCAATTCGGGTCGTGATCAGGGTCTCGGCGTAATGGCCGCGCTGGTGCTCTTCAACTAGCCGGCGGAGCGTCTCGGCGCGCACGAGCGGCGCATCGCCGTTGATTACGAGCAGCACGCCGCGCGCTTCCTTGAGCGCTTCCCGCGCGCTCATGACGGCGTGCCCGGAACCGCGCTGTTCAGCCTGCCGGACGAAGCGCAGCCGCTCGGCGGCCGGGCCTTCGAGCGCAGCGCGGGCCGCCCTCTCGACCTTCTCGGCCTGGTGGCCGACGACCACGAAGATCTTTTCGGGGTCAAGCTGTGCGGCGGTGCGGACCATGTGGGCGATGATCGGCCGGCCGCCGAGCGGGTGTAGGACTTTCGCTTGCTCGCTCTTCATGCGGGTGCCGAGGCCAGCGGCGAGAATCAGGACGTTGATCGGTTCTTTCACAGATTTATCCTCTGGTCAGTTCGGGGAATGGTTGTGCAGGGGCTCAGCTATTATAGATTTCAAAAACGGCGCGACTCAACCTCTCCGGGTCGTGGCGCACGAAACGAGATTCGGAGACCAGGGGCAGGGCGATGAGCTTAACTTGACCTGGGGCTTGAGTCGCCGGGGTCGGCGGCTCAAGCGCGATCGCGCGTTCGGCCGCGTAGCGCTGGCGCATCTCGGCCGAGATGGGCGCGGAATTGAAGAGCGCGTAATCGAGCGGCACCCCGTACTTCAACACCTGCTCGACGTGACCGACGGCAGTGAAGTCATCGGTCTCGTCGGCTTCGGTCATGACGTTGCAGATGTAAACCTTCTTGGCCGGCGAACGGGCGATAGCTTGAGCGATGCCCTCGACCAGCAAGTTTGGGATGACGCTGGTGAAGAGCGAACCGGGGCCGAACGTAATCAGGTCAGCCGCGAGGATGGCCTCCACGGCTTCGGGTAAGGCGCGGGCATCGGGCGGGGCGAGCGAGAGGTGACGGATTGGGACGCCCTGCGCCTTGATCGCGACTTGCCCTCGCACTATCCCGTCGCCCACCCGAGCGATGAGATCCACCTGATCAAGTGTCGAGGGGAGGACGCGGGCTTCGATCCCGAGCAACTCGCGAGCTTGATCGACCGCCGCGAGAAAATCACCGCTCATCTGGTCTAAAGCCAAAATGATCAGATTCCCTAGTGAATGGCCGCCCAGCGAGCCGTCGCCGGAGAAGCGATGGCGAAAGAGCTTGGTCATCAGCCGATTCTCGTCGGCCAGCGCGACCAGGCAATTGCGAATGTCACCCGGCGGCAGGACGCCGAACTCCTCGCGCAAGCGACCAGAACTCTTGCCGTCATCCGTGACCGTCACAATCGCGGTCAAGGAGACCAGCGGTCGATGGGTTTGACCGGTTGAGAGCGTAGCCTGGGATCGAGTATTTTTTTGCTCCGACCCTTCTTTCGCCATCTGCGGGTCTGCGGCGAGATAATGCTTCAGCCCTGACAGCAAGGTGGAGAGGCCGGTGCCGCCACCAACCGCGACGAGCTTCAATGGTTTGGTCGTAGGCATGAGTGAGGTTACTCGGGCTCCAAATCTCGGGTGTCTGCTCACCCCGATTCTTTAGCTAATCCTTTTATTGCTGGGCGCCGCCTCAACTTTGGGGTTTGAAGTTTATTCCGGCTTTCGCTGGGGCTTGTGTTCGCAGGTTTCAGTATTGAGGCATTCGTCGCGTAACCTCAAGCGCGCGACGGGGACGCCGTTGATGATGTGCGAATCGATGATCTCGGCCACGTCTTCGGGCTTGACTCCGCCGTACCATACGCCTTCCGGATAGACCACGATATTCGGCCCGTGTTCGCACTGATCAAGGCAGCCAGCCTTATTAGCGCGCACCTTGCCTTTAAGCCCACGCGCAGCCAATTCCTTTTTGAAAAGAAGTTGCAGGGAGCCTAGTCCTTCGTGATCACAGCACCCACGCGGGTTTTCAGGGGGACGTTGGTTAGTGCAAATGAAAATATGATGTTCGAACTTAGCCATGACTTTGTTAGACGCCACATCCTGGGGGCGGACGATAGCTCACCACTCAAAACCTCATAACCCGATCTCTTGCTCTTCCTCCGCAGCCCGTCCGGGGACGTGGGACCTGGGGCTGAAATTCGGCGCTGCTCAGTGTGCCTCAGCTCTTTCCGGCGCGTCAAGCTTGCTTGCGCAGGCTAGCGCTTTTGTGTAGCATTCTCACACGACAGGTCAGAAGAACAGAAACCATGAAAGCGCTGCTTCTCGCGATGAGCCAGTCTTTCTTTGCTGATGGCTTGATAAGGAGTCAAGATGTCTACGCCACAATCATCGGCCGATATGCAACCGCGCAAGTACCAGCTTTTCATCGACGGCAAGTTTGTTGACGCCCAATCCGGCGAGACCTTCACGACACCCAACCCGGCGACGGGCGAGGTGCTCGCCGAGGTGGCCGAGGCGGGGCCGGCAGACATTGATTTAGCGGTTCAGGCCGCCCGCCGTGCCTTTGAGTCCGGCAAATGGGCGCGGATGTCAGCGCGTGACCGCGGCCGTCTGCTTTATAAAATCTCTCAATTGATCGCGGAGCGCACCCAGGAGTTAGCCGAGTTGGAGACGGCCGATAACGGCAAACCGTTGCGCGACTCCCTCTATGTCGATGTCCCGGCGGCGGCCGAGAACTTCGAGTACTTCGCCGGCCTGGCGACGAAGATTCAGGGCGAGACGATTCCTGTCCCCGGCCCCTTCTTCAATTACACTTTGCGCGAGCCAGTCGGGGTCTGCGGCCAGATCATCCCCTGGAACTTCCCGCTGTTGATGGCCACCTGGAAGATCGCCCCCGCCTTGGCTGCGGGCTGCACCGTGGTCTTGAAACCGGCGGAGCAGACGCCGCTCACGGCGCTCGAACTCGCGCGCATTTGCGCCGAGGCGGGCGTGCCTGACGGTGTCGTCAACGTGGTGCCCGGCTTTGGAGAGACGGCGGGCGCCGCTTTAGCCTCGCACCAGGGCGTGGACAAGATTGCCTTCACCGGCTCGACCGAGGTCGGCAAGCTGATCGCCAAGGCCGCGGCTGAAAACCTGACCAAGGTCTCGCTCGAACTCGGCGGCAAGGCGCCGAACGTGGTCTTCGCCGACGCCGACCTCGATCAAGCCGTCGCGGGAGCGCTCTTCGGCATCTTCTACAATCAGGGGCAAGTCTGCACCGCAGGCTCGCGTGTTTTCGTCGAGGCCCGCGTGCGCGATCAGTTCCTGGAGAAGTTCAAGGCACGGGCCGAGAGCCTGCGCGTCGGCGACCCCCTGGACAAGGGCACGCAACTCGGCCCCCAAGTCTCGCCCGAGCAGCTCGACCGCATCAAGCGCTACGTTGAGATCGGCAAATCAGAGGGTGCCCAAGTGCTCGCCGGTGGAGCGCCGCCCAAGCTGGAAGGGCGCTTAAGCGGCGGGTACTTCTTCACCCCGACCGTTTTCAGCGATGTGCGCAATCAGATGCGGATTGCCCAGGAGGAAATCTTCGGCCCGGTCGCCGCCATTATCACGTTTGAAAACTATGACGACCTGCTCCGGCAGGCTAACGAGACCGTCTACGGCTTGTCGGCCGGCATCTGGACACGCGACATCACCCGCGCCCACCGCTTCGCCAAGGAGGTCAAGGCCGGAACCGTGTGGATCAATACCTATAACATGTTTAGCGCGGCGTCGCCCTTCGGCGGTTACAAGCAATCCGGGTACGGGCGTGAATTGGGCCTGCATGCCGTTGACCTGTATACCCAGACTAAATCGGTGTGGGTTGACTTGACTGACAAGCCTATCGGTTGGTTTGGTGACGGCAAAAAATAGCAGCAGAGACAAGGGCCACTAGGGAGAGGAAATATTGATCCTCTCCCCAGTGGCCCGAAGCCTCTCCCTCTCAAGACCCAACCGTTTCACTGGTCATTTTTTTCTGCTAGACCTGCCAGGCATTCCTCCATTGCCTTCTTAGGCACTTGAATTCTTCTGGTTTTCTTTATCTCAATGTGCTATAGTGTTTCACACTTGCAACAGTGAACTGGAACCAGGATTAGTGGAAGGGGTGCCCTTTAAGTTAATCCAGCCCCTTCTTGAACTGAGTTAGCCGGACAGCGACCGTTCTAATAACAGACTGCTCGCTGTTCTGCTTCAGATCGGTCTAAGAGGCCGGAGGAGAGAAGCCATGTCATTCGCTAAGATCATGATGATCGGTAATCTTGGACGTGACCCGGAACTACGCCACACCCAGCAGGGCACGCCTGTGTGTGATCTCTCAGTTGCCGTCTCGCGGCGGATCAAGTCAGAAAATGAGGTGGAAAGTGAACATACTACTTGGTATCGGGTCACCTGCTGGCGGCGGCTGGCCGAGGTTGCCTCGCAGTATCTGGCTAAGGGTAGCCCGGTCTATGTTGAAGGCACGCTTTCAGTTGACGAATGGGTAGATCGCGAAGGAAAGGGTCGGTTTACCCTCAAGGTTGATGCGACTGAACTGCATCTATTGGGCAAAGCCGCTCAGCCTGAAGTGCAGCCGACTTCACAGCCCGTAACCAAGACACAGAATAATCTGCCTAAGACAGCACTCAATCAGAGGCGTGCCTGACGTGGCTGCCGGCTCAATAAGCAGTTTTCGGGAACTGATGTCAATTAAGCTACAAATGTCGAGCTTTGAGTTAGATAGAATACTATTCTGAGGGTCCGGTCCAATTAGCTAAAAATAATTGCTTCCGAGCCAATTTTTGGCCACGGAATTTGCAACCAAAGCAGGCACCCATCGTTCTAAGACATGCATTTCGGAAAGTGAACTGATGGGTCAGTCCCTCTGGGCGGTTGGTAATCCTGGATGGCGGAGTTGGGCAAAAAACGCGACAAAGAAGAGAAACCTGTCGGCGGGCTTATCCGTTACTGCTAATAACAAATAACGGACTAACAATCAGCTATTGGTTACTTTGAATGAAGGGGGATGCGGATGAAAATCTCAAACGATACACTGAAACTGATTAACAAGCTTCCGAAGGAGAAGCGTGACAAGGTAGAGACGGTCGTGCGCCGGCATGTGGCGGCTTGTTACAAGAACGGCTTTCCGCCGGAGAACCTGGACCGGGTCTACATCGAGGCGGTTGAGATCGTGGATCTGGAGTCGCTCCATCCAGAACCGGTAGTCGAAGAGGTCCGTGATTGGGAGCCGGCACGCCGCTACGATCAGTATGTGAGCCCGAAGGCTGCTTGAGGACGAGCCGGCAAAGACGAGTATTGCATCGGGGGTGCGTTGCCAAGCGCATCCCCGATCCTCTTTCCAGTCCCGTGGAACCATTCGACAACCTACCTTCCCTCGGCTATAATCGGCCCTCTGTCTTAACCAACAAATTAGCAGCGTACAAGCCGTTGCGGCTGGAACGTCGCTTCGAGATGATACGCTTGCGCGGTTCGCTTCGTTTTGCTGTTTCAATAAGGAGTCACACAGCGTGAAGAAGATCCCCGGACTTTTATCCGTTCTGGTCATTCTCTGCCTGGCCGGCACTTTCACCCAAGCCCTCGCTCAATCAGACGAAACTTCAATTATTCCGATTACCAAGTTGCTCAACTCTTCCGGAGCCTTAGTGCGCGGCGTGAGCGACGACGGCAAGCGCATTGTGTTTGAGTCGACGAGCGACTACACGGGCGGCAATCCCGACTTCAACCGAGAGGTCTTCGTCTACGACGCGGACTCGCGGACTATTATTCAAATCACGAGCACGAAGAACGTGCCGGAGGACCCCAATGATGCGACCAAAGGGGTGCATATCAACGTCAGCAACAACGCGCCAGCGATCAGCGGCGACGGGACGCGGATCGTCTTCTCGTCCAACGCCGGCGACCAGTTGACCGACACCTCCCCGAATCCGGACGGCAATCAGGAGATCTACCTGGCCATCTTGCCGCGGGGCGCGACGACGGCGACCTTTCTGCGCATCACTGACACGCCGGCTAGCCGGACGACTTTTCCGATCGGCCCCAACGACGCGTTTGACAACTACACACCGACGGTCAATTTCGACGGCACGCTGATTGGCTTCGTCTCGACGCGCGGCGCCTTCAACGCGCTTGACAACGGCACACCGGCATTCACGGTTGATAACCGGAATATGGCTGGCACCGCGAATTGCCAGTCGAGCCTCCCAAACGCCAAGATCTTCCTCTACAACGTGACGGCCAAACAGTACACCCAAGTCACGCGCGCGTGTGACGAGGATGCCACCGTCAACTTCCAGGTCAGGGGCTTCAACAGCAATCCCTTCCTCAGCGGCAACGGCAAGGTGCTCGTCTTCCTCTCGGCTTTTAACTACGCGGGCAAAAACGGAGACTTCAACGGCGAGGTCTTCCTCTACAACGTAGGCGATCCGATCAACCAACTCACCCAGATCACCGATACGACCGGCAACGCGGCGGTGCCAGTCGGCGGGGCGATGAATGTCCTGAGCCCCTCCTTGCGTCACCTCAACCATGACGGGACGTTGCTCGTCTTTGAATCTGCCGGCGACCTCGCCGGGAAGAATACTGACAAGACGCGCGAGCTTTTCCTCTACAACACGGCCACCAAGTCCTTCACCCAAATTACTGATCAGACGTTACCCGCGAACCCGACGGCGGCTGATCAGGCCAAGATTGACTTCAACTTTTTCCCGAGCATCAATGCGGCGGGGACGTTCATCACTTTTGCCTCGTTTCTCAACCTCCCCGTGACCAACGATCCGAAGGTCGATAATGCGGATAACAGCAAAGAGGTCTTTCGCTACGACATCGCCAACTCGACCCCGACCGGCCCGAAGTTCCGCCAGATGACCGTGACCCAGCCTTCGGCGTCCTTCTTGGACCAGCGCCAGAACACGATCCCTTCTTACGTCGATAACAGCGGGAGCCGGGTCACATTCACTATGGTCTCGAACGACCTCTCGCCCACTCTCACCTTCGCGCCTGAAGTCTTCCAGGAGATCATCCGGCCGATCACCAGCAAGAACGATCAGGCAGTGATGCTCGCTAATGCGGCGAGCTTCGATGCAACTCAGGTGGCGCGAGGCTCGATTGTCGCCGGTTTTGGGACCAACCTCGCGAACGCGACCACCTCGGCGAGCAGCGCCAACCTGCCCTATGATCTGGCCGGCGTGAGCGTGACCGTCAAAGGTTTCGCGGCGCGCTTGGTCTTCGTCTCCGCAGGGCAGATCAATTTCGTCCTCCCGCAGGAAGTCGCCGCCGCCGACTCGGTGGACTTCACGGTCAACAACAACGGCGTGCTGTCGGCAGGCAAAGTCAAAGTCGCGGATGTCGCGCCCGGCATCTTTACCGTGACGGGCGACGGCACGGGGATGGCGGCGGCGCAGTGTGGGAGGGGCTCCGATGACGGCTTGACCTTCGAGATTTCGTCGCTGCCCTGTTCCGTCGGCAATGAGGCGTCGTTCAATACGCTCATCCTCTACGGCACGGGCTGGCGCAACGCGTCGGGCACGGCGGTCAATTTCAAGGTCGGCGACACCCAGGTCATGCTCACGCCGAGTTTCTCTGGTGCGCAGCCGACTTTCTTCGGGCTGGATCAGATCAACGTCACGCTCACCAAGGACCTGGCGGGGAAAGCCCCGGTCGATACCACGGTGACTGCGGCCAGCGGCTCGACGACCGCAACCAGCCAGGCGAGCGTCAATACCTCCTTCCTGCCCTTCGAAGAGGTCGTGACGGTAGCTAACGCCGCGAGCTTCGACACCACTGCGGTCGCGCGTGGTTCAATCGCCACCGCTTCCGGCACCCAACTCGCCAACTCGACGATTACGGCTCCGAATGACAATCCGCCCTTCGAGCTGGGCGGCGTGAAAGTGACTGTGGCTGGCCTTCCGGCACGTCTGCTTTTTGTCTCGCCGACACAGATCAACTTTATCGTTCCGCAAGAGGTCGTGCCCGCGGACCTGGTGGGGGTGACCGTCAATAACAACGGGACGGTGTCGAGAGGTCGAATCAAGGTGACGGACGCCGCGCCCGGGGTCTTTACGACGAGCGGCGATGGGACGGGCCCGGCGGTGGCCATGTGCGGGAAAGTCTTGGCCGATGGGACGACGGTATTTTCAGCGCCACCGTGTTCGGTGGGGACAGCGGCAGCGCCTAATTTCCTGGCGCTGTTCGGCACAGGCTGGCGTAACGCCATGAGCACCACCGTCAATATCGGCGGCATCGATCTCACGGTGACCTATTCCGGCCCGCAAGGGAGCCTGTTAGGCTTTGATCAGATCAATGTCACGCTCGTCCCGGAGCTGGCGGGGAAAACCGATGTCGATGTCATCGTCACCGCGGTGAGCGGCTCGACGACGACTGCCAGCAAGGCGGGCGTCAAGATCTCCTTCTTGCCATAGTCGCCACAGAGGACGGGGAACGCGGGGACGAAATCGGGGCGGATGGACCGCCCCTTGCCCTCCTGTTCCTGCCGTCCCCGCGGCTCACATTTCTGGTAGCCGTTCAGGTAGGGTATCTATCTCAACAACTGCTTGGAACTACTCTTCCCTCATCTGAACTCATTGGTGCTGGAAACATGCCGAGAGATGGTTCAGGCTTCCGGCTTCATCCGCCCATCGATCCCTTGGCGAAAGGCTTTCACCGGCTCACCCGCGCGCCACCGCTTCACCAACCGCGCGGTGCCTCCGTCCTGGGAGAAGAATCCCGCGCTGTGGATGTCAAGAGAGAAGAGATGGAACGGCTGTCCTGCGGGACTCCAGCCGATCTTCCGCTGCAGTTCATCGCAGTAAAGTTGGCGTTCGGCTGGATCCTGAACGTTCACGGCCAGCCCGTGCAGTTTGAACTCGCCTTCCGGCGCCTGCTTATCGCTGATCAAGCTGTGAATGGTGCAGCGCCCGTCGCGCAGTAGGTCTTGTGCTTTGAACGATTCGGGCATCATGCCCAAATAGAGTTGGCCACCCGCGATGAGTGGCTCGACGGGGCTGATGCGCGGCGAGCCGTCTTTGCGGAGCGTGCCAACCAACACGACGCCGACCCGCTCAAACAGCTTCTCGCCAGCTTGGGCCAATTCCGGTGCGGCGGTGTTGAATTCCTCCCAATTCATCTGTGACTCCTCCGAGCTTTGACTTGGTTTGTTTCACGGCTTTCGCGGAGCACATTTTACTTCAGCGTGGAGGCTGCTGCCAGTCAGTATCAGTCATGTTCAGCTCCGCGAGTATCCCGCAGAGCATAGTCCTGATGAATCAGCTTCTCTATCGTTACTCCAATTGTAGCTTGAGGGATGTAAACGGTGACCATCTCTTTTTAGCTCATTTGGGGCGTGTGCGTGAACATCTCGACCAGGTAATCGTGCAGATAGTTGAAGAGTTGGCGCTGGAAGTCCCAGGCGAATTTCTGCGTCGCCATTTCGCGGTCAGAAACAAAGAAGTGGTACTGGTGGACGCCGGCTTGGATTTCCGGCTTGAGTGAGACCGTGACGGCGACGCCGCCCGCGGCGGGTTCGGCCTGGAAATCGAAGAGCGGGTGTTCGTAGTGACTCAACTCTTCGCGAATCTTCTCGACGTTGCCCATCTCACCCTTAATCACCCGTGCCGGTCCAGGGGCAAGGTCATCTGCCGGCGAGTCGTCACAGCGGCTTCACTGCTTACAGCAGCTTCACCCGTTTCAGCTTCAGCGGAATCGTGCGCTGGCCGCGCTGGACAACGATCTCCACCTCCGACCCTTCGGCCCCGCGCAGTGTATCAACCAATTCCCCGAACGAGTACTGGTCCATCGTGTGGCCCGCGAGCTGAGTGATCTCATCACCGATCTCAATGCCCTCCTCATCGGCGGGCGAACCGTTGACGACGCCGGAGACGTAGAAGCGCCCGTCACGCAACTTGGGCAATACCCCTACGGAGGTATACTCGTTCGGGTCGCTTTCAAAACCGGCGTTGCGCTCAAGGGTCAACTGGCGGCGGCCGTAATCGATGGTCAGGCGGAAGTGGCGCAGCACGGTCGCCCCCAGCAGACTGGTCTCGGTCCCCGAAGTGAATAAGCCTTCACGCGTCGAGACGACCACGGCGGCCGAATCATCGAGTTTCGTCCCGCCAAACTCGATCTCCCGCAAGCGGTGGGGCAAGTAGGTCAGCCGCCCGATCGGCAGGATCAGCGTCGTCGGCCGCGCCCGGCTCACATCCAGTCCCAAGCGCCGCGCCCGCTCGCGGCTGAAGGTCGTCAGCGACGCGCCTGTGTCGAGGATCATCTCTTCTTCTTCACCGCCGTTGATCCGCGTCTTAACGATGATCCAACCATCACGCAGCGTGAAGGGCATGATCGTCCGGTCACCCTTGACCTCAAGCCGCGGCTCAGGCGTGGGCGTGCGCTGCGGGGAGGCAACCTGCTCCGCCTGGCGGCCGAAGGTCACCGTCTGCCGCTGATAGTCCACGGTCGTGACGAAGCGATTGATCACGTCATAACCTAGAATACCATCCACTCGGCGGCCCGCCAGTTCGGCGAAGGGGGCGAGGTCCACCACGTCAAAGCTGACGTCACGCAGCCCGAGCCGCTTTTCCGTCCGTCCGCCGTTCAAGATCTGAAAGCGCTCAGCCTTCGCGCGCAGGGTCGGCAGCTTGACGCCGGCAAAGCTGATGCTCCCCGACGGCGTCATCTCCAAACCGAGGCGCTGGGCGACCGTCACATCCACCAAGCTGAGCCCGGCGTTGCCCGTATCAAAAAGGAATTCGAGCGGCTCGCCGCCGTTGACCTTGATTTGGACCAAGGGGAAGGCCGCAAAGAAGTTCTTCGAGAAGCGCGAGGCATCGCTCTTGGCACGCGGAGCGTCGGCCGCAGACTTGGCCGGCGGCGCGCCTTGCGTGATGGTCGCGAGCGAATTCTGGGAGCTACCACAACCGGAAAAGAGAAGGGCCGCGCTGAAAAGGAGGATGGCTAAAAGAGCCGATAGCAAATAACGAACCATGACCGTGCTTCAGAGATTACTCGATTTACTTTTCACCTTCACAGGACTGCTCGGATGCTCATCTGGGGAGATCGATCCGGACTGATTTAGGCGACTCGGCCACCCTCCTCGAATGGCGACGGATCAACCGCCGCCGCAGGGTGGTTGTTTCTAGTATCGACATTGGATGCGCCCGCGTCAAGAATTGTTTTTCGAAAGATAACTAAGAATCGGCACACGCCCAATGGCCTTCGCTCGCACACCTATGGCTCAGGTCTATTCTGAGGCCTACTCTGAGGCCTACTCTGAGGAATGATCAATCCTGACCGGCGTTCGGCGCTGATCCCTCAGGCTCCGGTGAAGGGCTAAAGCTTTAGCCAGGATGTCGCTCAGGTCCTCTGCCCCGCCCGCAAGATTTGCGCGGTCTAGGTTCAGCACCTTAATCGCACCCGGCCCGTAAGGATGCCAGCGGCGTGCGAAGAGCGGGGAGTTAGAATTGACGAAAACGGTTAAAGTAGGGACGCCTAATGCCGCCGCGATGTGCTGACCCGCCGAGTCATACCCGATGTATTCATCGCTCCCAGCAATCAAACCGGCAAAGGCCCCGATCCCGCCGTCCCAGGTGATGATGTCAGCCGTGATTCCTTCCGCCCGGAAGACGGCGGCGTTGCGCTCATCCACCTCAACTACGACCTTGCCCTGTGACCTCATCACCTTGATCAGCCGGTTGACTCGCTCTCGTTCATCTTCACCTGCCCCCTTATCCAGGATCAGAGACCCGTCATTGAGTAGGCTATGGATCAATCCCTCCTCAAAAAGGCCGGGGAGTTGCTTGCGAGTATTTCCGCCGACGCCCAAACTCATGCTCACCAGATACGATGCGCCCCCGCGGCGTAACTTCCGACAAAGCTCTTGACCGAAAGCTCGATATTCCTGAGGCAAGGCCACGAAGGGGAAGACCTGGCCGCCGGCCCCGATCAGTTCATTCAGCCAGCTTTCCGTCAGTTGGCTCAGGCGTTCGGCGCCGGGCCGCCGGTAGCTGCGGCTCTCGAAGAAAGAGTAGCTGGACTCTTCGCCCACCAGCGGGAGGAGGCCGAGTTGCGTGAGTCGGGAGTCCGGATCGATCACCCACATCTCGCCCGGCCGGAGGCCACGTTGTTCATCATCTACTGCCTTGAGGACCTCAAGCCAGCTTTTGAGTCGCGAGAGCACGTCACCCTCACGCTCGTACGGCGCCTCACGAATCCTCACCCACGCCTCACCGCCGAAGAGCTGCCCCAGCTTGCGGGGACCGAGGAGCACGAGTTCCGCGTCAGGTAAAGATTGCCGCAGTCTCGCCAGCGTCACGCTGGTCACTGCGACATCAGCGCCTATCGTCACCCTGGAAAGCACCATCACTTTTTTGATCACCCGCAGTTCGGCGGCCGATTTCTGACGCTGTTGCCGAAGCCCAGCCTTGCGGGCAAGGATCTCCTGTTCACTCGCCAGTTCGAAGCGACGTAAGCCGGCCTCGAGTGTCTCGCCATCGGGCAGGCGGCGATTGAAGTCGATGACCTGGGCGAAGACGCGATCATAAAGGGCGCAGGATTCAGGCTCGAATGAGTCGTTCAGTCTTTCGACCAGCGCCGGAAACAGGGCCGCGAGCCCCGGCTTGGAAAGGTCTTGGTCTTTGAGCGCGGTCATCTCGCAGAGCAAGGTGATGGCATCCCTGAGATACTCCTTGGCGCCGCAACAGTAGGCCATGAAGTTAGAGACTGCGCCGAAGGCCAGACGCGTGGCGGCCTCTACGGTCAAAGTTCCTTCGGCCCGCTCCTTTCTGAACTCGGCCAAACGAAGAGAAGCTTCCGTCGCGATCGAATCTGCGGTCGTGTGATTTGCTATCATCCGTCTCTCCCCTTCTGCGGAGGCCAGTCCATTTTCCCGCTGAGAGTTGATGGCGCTGCGGGTAAAAACTATATCACTTTTTGCGCAGACGTGGCCGGTAGGTTGACCGGCGAAGGGCAGTGAGCGGTCATTTTCAAGATTTGCTATCTTTGCGGGCGAGTCGCTTGACGGTCTCGCGCAGTTCGGCGATGCGGAAAGGCTTCTCCATAAAAGCGTCGCAGGAGTCCTGGATGAGGCGCGAGTTTTCGCTGTGGCGCTGACCGGTCATGGCCAGGACTTTGATGTCGGCGAGGAGCGGGTTGGCTTTGATGCGCCGGGCGGCCTCGACCCCGCTCATGACCGGCATGTCAAGGTCCATGACGATGATGTCGGGGTGCTCGGCCTCCGCCAGCCGGATCGCCTCCAGACCGTTGGAGGCCTGGCTCACACGGTAGTCGTCTTCTAAGGCATGAATGAGCATGCGGCGCACGCCTTCGATGTCATCGACGATCAGGACTTTTACCACAGCACACCTCGTTGGGTGAGGCCAAACCTGGAATGCAGAGTTGGGAGTGAAGAATAGAGAGTGCTTGAAATCACCGACTCTTCGCTCATGACTCTTTTGGGTGGGGCCAAAAGCCACCTGAGGGGGCACCGACTGAAAGGAGCCAAGAACGAGGGCTAGGGGCCGGCTCCGTAGCCCCACCTGGCAGCCTTTTTATTGCTGCTTGTAATAACCTGGCCGCGTGTGGGCCTGGTAGCCGATGCCGCGCACCAGCACCTCGACCTTATGGTACGCCTCGTCCGCCGCGGGCTCGCCCTGCGGGACATAAGTGACGATGTACTGCGTCTTGAGTTCCCGCGCCACCTCGGCGTAAGCCCGCGTCAGGTCACGCTCCTCGACCGGCAGATAAATCCGCCCGCCGGTAGTCTCGGCCAAGGTCGTCAGCTCGCGCTCGGCTTGCTCCAGCATCGCGAGGTACTGCTCAAGCTGGTAGTGGTAGGCGCCGCCCAGAATGCGATTCAAAACCCCGGCCGCGCCCTTGGTGTCCCGCCGCAGCACGCGCGCTTGAGCCTCCGTCTCGCTGACGACGTAGACTGACGCTTCAGCACGCTTGATGGCCTCCAGTCCCCGCGCGAAGCTCGTACTGCCTTTGGTGTTGACACCATCAGTCAGCAGGACGATTGCCCGCCGCCCGGTGACGCCCTTGAACTTCTCGGCCGCGGCAATCAGGGCATCGTAGAACACGGTCGCCTGACCCGGGTGATACTTCCAATTGAAGGCCAGCTTGAGGTCATCGTAGCTGCCCGTCCAATCCTGGAGCTGCTGCACCTTGTCGGCGAATTGGATCACCGCCACGCGGTCATCGGGCGCGAGCTCTTTGACGAACGAGAGCGCAGCCGTGCGGATCGACTCCATCTGCTCGAAGACGCTGCCCGAGGCGTCGAGCAGGAAGATGACGTTGACCGGGACTTTCCGCTGGTTGAAACCTTCGATCTGCTGCCGCTTTCCGTTGTCATAGATGAAGAAGTCTTGCGCGCCCAGCCCCGTCACCAGCCGGCCCACGTTGTCGCGCACCGTGATCGGCAGAATCACCTCTTCGGTCCGGATGCGCAGGGCCGGGCCATCGTCTCCGCCCTCCCCGCTCCCCTCTTTGCTCGGCGCTTTGCGTCCGCTCTGCGCCGCCACCGCCACGCAGAGGGCGAGCAGTAAGGGGAGGATGAAAGCCGAATTGGCAGGGCCTGAACGAAACATATCACGACTCTAGAGTTTTGCGGCGCGAAGGCCATTAAGGTGACGACCGCGCGATTATAACTGAATCCTAAATCAGAGTATAGCAGGCTTTTTAGCAACCCTTGGTTGAAATCTGCGGGCAGCGCCAACTGACTGGACCCTCTCTGCTGCGTCTGATCAAGGTCAGCCTAGTCATCGAATCGATTCAAGACTGGAAGTCGATCGCTTGATCCTTGGCTTGAACGTTAAGTGCCTCATCTTCCCCATTACCCCTCTGCCGTGACAAGAGCCCGAGGCGGGAAACAAACACTCCGGCGAGGATGACGGCGGCGCCGAGACTGCCGCGCCATCCCAGCCGCTCGCCGAAGGCCAAATAGGCGAAGACCGCGGCCGAGACCGGTTCGAGCGCGTAGAGGATGGCCGCGTGCGTCGGCGCCATCCGCCCTTGCGCCCAAGTCTGCACGAGGGCCGCGACGAGCGTGACCATCACCGCCATATAGCCGATCTGCGCCGCGAAGCGCCAGGTGAGCGGGTTGGCCCGCGCTTCAATCGCGAGCAACCGCGGGAGCGTCTGCGAGTCAACGGCCGCGCTAGCTAGCCAACCAAGCGTGACGTGGGCAATGATCGCCAGAACGGCTACGGTCATGACCTGGACCGCGGCCAGGGTGCGGATGTCGCTGTGACGCGCATAGGCGCTGGTCGTGACGATGTGTGAAGCCCAAGCCAGCGCCGCGCAGAGCAACAGGACATCCCCCCAGTTGACGGTCTCGCCGCCCCGCGGAAAGCTGAGCAAAGAAAAGCCCGCCATCGCTAGCGCGAGCCCCGCCAAGTTGTCCCTCGATGGGCGCACGCCGAACAGCGCGAAGCTGAGCAGCGGCGTGAACACCAGGTAAAGGCCAGTGATGAACCCGGCTTTGGAAGCGCTCGTATAAACCATCCCCGCGTTGTAAAAGCTGATTCCTGCAAAGATGAGTAAGCCCAGCACCACGCCCTCGACGACCTCGCGCCGGCCGCTCCGCCGCAGGTGGCGGGCAAAGAGGAGTATGAAGCCGACCGCAGCGAGCCCAAAGCGCGCGCTCGTGTAGAAGAACGGCGAGTGCGTGGCCAGCACGTCCTTGGAGATGACATGCGAAGTCCCCCACATCAGCGCCAGCCCGACGAGCGCCGCATCGGCTTTGAGTGAGGGCGATTGATTTTTTGACTTCGAGTCGTTCATCGGCAAATGGGGAAGCAGTCCAGAGAAGCAGGTCGTCTCCAGCATCCGAAATGACTACTTGATGGTTTCGGTGCGCACGGCCAGCATGTTGATCCGCGCCTCATTGACCTCATAGCCGATGCCCGGCCCCGACGGCGCGGCGATGGTCCCGCGGGCGGTGACTTCTACGGGCGGCGTGATGATGTCCTCGGTCCAGTAACGCTTCGAGGCCGACACATCGCCCGGCAGCGAGAAGCCGGCGCGCGTCGACATCGCGATATTGTGCGCGCGGCCGACCCCGGCTTCGAGCATCCCGCCGCACCAGACGGGCACATTGCGCTCGCGGCAGTAGTCGTGAACGCGCCCCGCTTCGGTGTGGCCGGCCACGCGCCCGAGTTTGATGTTGATGATCCGGCACGCGCCGATCGCGAGCGCTTTGCGCGCGTCCTCGACGCTGAGGATCGATTCATCGAGACAGATCGGGGTCTGCAACTGCCGCTGCAACTCGGCGTGATCGATGATGTCGTCGTAGGAGAGCGGCTGCTCGATCAACATCAGGCCGAACTCGTCGAGGCGGCGGAGCAGGTCGGCGTCGGCCAGGGTGTAGGCCGAGTTGGCATCGACCGTGAGTTTGATCTCCGGGAATTCAGCACGCACCGCGCGGACCACGTCGTAGTCCCAACCCGGCTTGATTTTGATCTTGATGCGCTGGTACCCGGCGGCGAGTTCATGCTCGATCTTCTTGAGCAAGACGGCGTGGCTCTCTTGAATGCCGATTGAGACGCCGCAGTCGATCTCTTCCCGCGTGCCGCCGAGCAGCCGCCATAAAGGCACGTGCTGCCGTTTTGCGTCCAGGTCCCAGACAGCGGTCTCGACCGCCGCCCGCGCCATGCGGTTGCCGCGGATCCGGCGCGTGAGGGCGCTGCACTCGGCCGCCGCGCGGATCTCCTGGCCGATCACAAGAGGCGCCACGAAATCACGGATCATGACCCAGGCGGCATCGGTCGCCTCATGGTTGTAGAACGGCCCTTCAGACGCGGTGCATTCGCCCCACCCCACGAGGCCATCAGCGGAGACTTTGACCAGAATGATCCGGCGCTCGGTCGTGCGCCCAAAGCTGGTCTCGAAAGGGGCCACCAGCGGCAAGCGAATCTCACGGAGTTCGATACGATCAATTTTCATGGTTTTATTTACCCACTAGAGATGAACGCAGACGGACACGGGTGGTCAGAGGCCATCAACCCTTATCGGTCTTCATCTGCTATGCTCCTCGCGGTGATCATCTTTGAAAAACAGGTAACGGCTATTGGCCCCGCCGCGCCCGCGCTCGAAGCCGGCGCAATATAGGCCTTCTGCGAGGTGATGCTGAAAGGCGGAGCGGATCTCCGACTGCCAGCGCTGCGCCTCGGCCAGGTCGCGTGACTTGACCTCTTGAATCTCGGGCGGGACCTCCAGGGCCGCCAGTGGCGGATCCGTGCGCGGCTGGCCGGCCAGGGCATTGGCGACGTGCTCGGAGGCGACCCACCATTCGACGAATAAGCGGTCGGAGTCCAGCCCGCGGTGCAGCGTGCTCGTGCTGGTGTTGCCGTAGTAATTGACGTAATAGGTCCGCGCGACGGCCCCCAGCTTGACGAGGTTGAGATAGGCGTTGCGCGATTGCAGCGGGTCGAAGGTCCACTTGATGAGCGGGATGCCGCGCGCGCGCGCGAGTTCGCGCTGCGCGAGTTTGAGCTTGACGCCGATCCCGGAATTTTGGAGGTTGCCATCGACCGCGAGCATCTGCGAATAATAGTAAGGTTGCTTCTGCCCGTCGAAGGCCGGCAACGCGTGCCCGAAACCGAGCAGTCGCCGGCTGGGGTCGAAGGCCCCGAAGGTGAAGCCGCCGGCGCGGCGGTTGATGACGAAAGATCGGAGTGGGGTAATGTCGATGTCGGCGAACTGCCAGACCTGGCGCTGCATCTCCAGGCAGGCGGCAAAATCAGCCAACGAGGTGCACTCGCGAATCGTGTATTCGGGGATCTTCGCCTCAGATGTCATATCTTTGGTACCAGGCCGCGGGAACATGCTCCGAGCGTCTGACCGCACTGCCTCTCACGGTCCGCGTGGAGAGTAGCCCGATGCCGGAATATAACGGCCGGCATCACCGGGCGCAAATCGGAGCAATGAGGGTAAAGGACCATTTCATAGGAGGACCGCTGCCCGCGCTCCGGTGCCGGCGCTGATTAGGCGCACGTTGGACGCGAGGTCAGATGCTGTTTTCGTATAAGTCCGCGATCGGGAAACAGAGGCCATAGTCATCCCACACTAAATCGCCATACTCTAACCTGAAGTCCGCAAACTTCTCCGGGTCAAGATACCCGCGGACCATTGGGTTTCGTGATCTTCGCAGGAAAGGCTCAAAGTCTATCACTTGCTCCATCCCGTCGCTAAAGTGCAGCCTCAGTTTGTAGTCTGAAATGTATTCCGCACGGACTATTTCGATAACCGCATCTTCCGAGAGAATTACTTGATCCTCTGCGTAATCTGCTGCGGTTCGATTGGCCTGTGAAGGACGAAGTAATCTATCCATTTCTGAACAATCTCATCCGCGTAATGCTCAGTCAAGATCTGAAAGCTCTTTATCTCTGATTTACTCAAAGACTTTCTTCCCTTAACTGATGAGTAGATAATTTCAACCACTCTTCCGTTCTCAATAATGAGTTCGGCTTTGCTTTCTCTGCCTTGGCATTTGCCGTGAACATGAATCGGTTCATGCTCGTTGGAGTAGAACAGTACGATGATTCCGAACTATTCATATAGCTTTGGCATCTCCGGCATATTTTGCCATCTGGAGCAATCACACAGCAAGCAGCACGGGTGGTGCGTCTAACCGTGGGGTTTAGGGGGAAGGCAAACTATGGGCTGGGCTAAATCGAGCTCATGAGGTTGAGACAGGAGTTTCATGCCAAGGCGAAGGCGCAAAGTTCGCTGAGCAGGAGATGGTAATTCTTTGTGCCTTGGCGTGAGACCCCCCTTGCTGAGGCAGCGACTTACTATTCTTTCACCGGCCTGTGGGCGAGGCGCTGGCGCTCGGCGAAGGCAGCCCAGGCGAAGACACCGAGCAGCAGGCCGAGCGCAGCCGCGTTCCCTTCGATCTCGATGGGCGGCACCGCGGCGGCTATGGCTTCAATCAGGCGAAGCAAAGTCCCGGTAACCGCGGCCTTCTTTCCCTCTCCCTCAATAATTGCCAGCGTGGTGATGTGGCTCTCAGGCGAGCCGCTGCGAACGCGGTGATCGCCTATAGAGCGGCCCGGATTGGCTGCCCTCTCAGTGTCTCCGGCGCCGTTCGGCCGAATCTCCCACAGGTTGACCCAGAACTGCCGGCCGTCATCATCAGCTCGCTCGCTCTGAATATTTCCCTGCTCGTCAAGCAACAGCTCGTGGCCATGCTCGGTGGCGGCGAAGGACGACAGGTTGCCCTCGGCATCGATCTTCCAGACCTGATTGTTGAGTACATCGACGAGGTAGATCTGGCCTTGGCGGTCAATGACCAAGCCGGAGACCGGATGCGCCCAGGCGTTACTCGCCAGGAGCATGGATTGGGCGACTATCGCCAGAGTTATAATCAGAACGCGTGCCATCTGCCCCCTCCTTCTTGAAACTGCTGACCAGTGCCATCTCTGTTCTTCAGCTATTTAGACGGGGGCGGATGATGGTTTCTTCCATTTTTTTTGCGGGGTGGCGCGCTTGGCCTTGGGAGTGATGAGGAAGGGAGGCGGCCTGAGGCCGAAAGCGACTATCGAGTTAGATAGAATGGACCGCGGATGACGCGGAAAAAACGGATCAGCACAGATCAGAAAATCCGTGACCATCCGTTTTTTCCGCGTCTCCGCGGCCCATTTGCTTTAGCTCTTCGGAGCAGCCACTTCCATCTTCATTACGCGCACGAGGAAGGCCCAGCGGTCTGCCAGCTCTTCGATGATCTTCGAGGTCGGCTTGCCCGCCCCGTGCCCAGCCTTAGTCTCGATGCGGATGAGCACCGGCGCGGGGCCGGCCTGCGCCGCTTGCAGCGTGGCCGCAAACTTGAAGCTGTGCGCGGGCACCACGCGGTCATCGTGATCCGCGGTCGTGACGAGCGTCGCCGGGTAGGCCGTCCCCGGCTTGAGGTTGTGCAGCGGCGAGTAGGCGTAGAGCGCCTTGAACTCCTCCGGGTTATCCGAAGAACCGTAGTCCGACACCCAGGCCCAGCCGATGGTGAACTTCTGAAACCTCAGCATGTCCATCACGCCCACAGCCGGCAGCGCCGCGCCGAACAGATCCGGTCGCTGCGTGATCGCGGCGCCCACGAGCAGCCCGCCGTTGCTCCCGCCTCCGATGGCGAGCTTCGGCGTGGACGTATACTTGTTGGCGACGAGCCACTCGGCCGCGGCGATGAAGTCATCGAAGACGTTTTGCTTCTTGAGCTTCATCCCCGCCTGATGCCACTCCTCGCCGTACTCATTGCCGCCGCGCAGATTCGGCATGGCGAAGACGCCGCCCATCTCCATCCAAACCAGATTGCCGATCGAGAAAGCGGGCGTCATCGAGATGTTGAAGCCCCCGTACCCGTACAAGTAAGTCGGATTGTTCCCATCAAGCTGCAACCCTTTCTTGTGAGTGATGAACATCGGCACCCGCGTGCCATCCTTGCTCCGGTAGAAGACCTGCTTCGTCTCGTAGCCATGCGAATTGAAATCGACCTTCGGCTGGCGGAAGACTTCGCTCTTGCCCGTCGCCATGTCGTAGCGGTAGATGGTCGGCGGGGTCGTGAAGCTGGTGAAGGAATAGAAGGTCTCAACGTCCTTGCGCTTGCCCGTAAAACCGGCCGCGGTCCCGATACTGGGGAAACTCACCTCTCGGACTAGACGGCCGTCCAGACGGTAGAGTTTGACCTGCGTGTAGGCGTCCTTCAGATAAGAAGCGATGAACGTGTCGTGCACGAGGCCGACACTCTCCAAAGTCTCAGCCGCCTGCGGCACGACCTCCTTCCAATTCGCCCGCTCAGGCTTCCGGGTGTCAATCGCAATGATCTTCCCGCGCGGGGCATTGAGGTCCGTGCGGAACCAGAAGACCGGCCCGTCGTTGCCAATGAAGTTGTAAGCGGCCTCAAGCTGATCGACCAGCTTGACGACCGGCGCCTCCTTCGCCTGCAGGTCTTTGTAGTAGAGCCGATTCTTCGGGTCCGTGCCCTGCCAGACGCTGACGATCAGGTAGCGGCCGTCTTCGGTGACGCTGCCGCTGAACCCCCACTCCTTCTGGTCGGGGCGCTCGTAGACGAGCACGTCTTCGGACTGCGGCGTGCCGAGGCGATGAAAATAGAGCTTCTGAAAATAGTTGGTATCTTCGAGTTTCGTCTTCTCGTTCGGCTCGGCATAGCGACTGTAGAAAAATCCCTTGCCGTCGTGAGTCCACGAGGCGCCGGAGAACTTCACCCACTTGATCACGTCGGGCAGGTCCTTCCCGGTCTCGACATCGCGCACCTTCCACTCCATCCAGTCGGACCCGGAGGCCGACAGACTGTAAGCCATCAGCCGCCCGTCATCGCTGATGGTGTAACCGGAGAGCGCGACCGTGCCGTCGGCCGAGAGCTTGTTGGGGTCCAGCAAAACCTTCGGCTGGCCGTTCAAAGAGGTCACCGTGTAGAGCACGTTCTGATTTTGCAGCCCGTCGTTCTTCTCGTAGAAGTACCGGCCGCCTTCTTTGAAAGGGACGCCGTACCGCTCGAAGTCCCAGAGCTTCGTCAGCCGCTCTTTGATCTGCGCCCTGGCCGGGATTTGGTCGAGGAAGCCGAAGGTCAGCTTGTTCTCGGCCTCAATCCAGGCCCGGCTCTCTTCGGAGTCCGGGTTCTCCAGCCAGCGGTAAGGGTCGGCCACCTTGGTGCCGTGGTAGTCATCGACCTGGTCCGCCTTCTTGGCTTGCGGGTACGCGAATCGGCTGCCTGTCGGTTGAGAAGAATGGGAGTTTGGGTTTTGTGCCATAACGAGTAAACTCTGGGGCAAAGAAAAAGTTAGTAGCGCAATGGCTACAATGATGGAACGAAGATGGTTGAATAATCGCATAGTTCACTTCCTTTACAATTTGCGACACAAAGATTCAAGGCTGCCTACCAACTTCTCACGGCGTCTGCGAGCGCGCCGAAGCCGATAGGGAAATTACTTTCGAGTGAAGATAAATCCTGCGCTAACCGGTTAGCCGCTTCCGTTGCGCGTTGCGCCTCTATCAATCGTGACGGTCGGGCAGAACCATAAACAGCTTTCTTCAAATCATCTCTGGAGTACGGGGGCCGCTTGGACCGTAAGCCCTGAATCCAAGCTGCTTCGGTTGCGTGCGGATCAATGCCGCAAAGATACCACGCTTCAATAGCAGTTACTGCCACACCCACTGCTGTTTTGATCGGTCCCATGCCTGCCCTGGGTTTGAGGTGCGCTTGCGTGCGTCTAATGACATCGCGCAAATAACAAAGGCGACACTCCAAATCCAGGCTGCCGGGTTGCTCGTGCTCGACTTGATGCACAGGGGAATCATCCGTGTCCACGACTACAACTAATGCGTCGGCCTCTCTTCGGTTATGTAACTTGGTCAAAACATCGGAAAGCGACCCGCGTACCCCAGGCCAACCGCGAGTTACCAACTTGGACAAATGAAGATGAGCGACCTCTGTTGGCTGACCCAGGAGTGCATCAACAAGGATCCGAATTGCTGCTTCGTTCTCTGGCGATTCGCTGAAAATGGCGACTTTCATGGCTGGATGGGGACCCCGCCGAGAATCCCGGTGTACCACACCTCGCCGAGGTGGGAATCTCGCAGTATGTCATCAAGGTCGGGCTGCTCGGATAAGCGTTCAAAGCGAGTTTCCTGTCCGATCTTATGTGCAATCACAATCTCTTCGGGATGGTCTCTATAAAGATCGAGCAAATATGGTGAGTGGGTAGTGGCAACTACTTGCACAGGCTCACGCATCTCGCCATCGCTTTCCGGATGGCTCAGCCGGTAAAGTGCATCTTGCACATCGCGCAGCAAGCGCGGGTGAATACCACGATCTGGCTCTTCAAAGCAGACTACTGAAGGTGGATTGGGAAGATAGGCAATAGTGAGCATCCCAAGGGCCAAAAGCGTCCCTTGAGAGATATCTCTGGCGGGTATTTTATGTTTCCCTTCTCGTGTGCGCAGTAATAATGTTTTAGATCCAGGCACTGATGCTTCAAGAAGAATGCGATCAAATTCCGGGATGAACCTTCCGAAAGCAAGATTTAGAGCTTCGAAGCGCTCTGGCTCTTCGCTTTGAAGCTGATCGAGAACCCCAGCAAGGTTTGAGCCGTCCGGTTGTAACTTGACCTGGGGTAGAATTTGGACTGGGCTACACATTGCACGCGCGTCTAAGGAATAAACACTGACATCTCTAAGCTTTTCTCTCAGCCTTTTTCTAAAGCCGTCCACCATCGTACCTTCTTCTTCATCGTCTATCCTGCCATTTGAATTGCGTTCCCAATGTACTTTCAGCACATAACTGTCAATCTTGCACTGAATTTCAACCTCAGCCTCCTCACCAGCAATTAGATCGACGTTCGCAACATTCTTAGCAATTAAATCAACGCTTGCAACATCCTTGAATTGCCAGGCGTCAGGTTGGCTCAAGGCACGAAGACCTTGCAACGCTGTACTCTTACCGCTCCCATTTGGTCCAACAATCAACGTAAACTGTCCAAGTGGCAACGTCGCGTCTCGCAATACCTTGAAATTCCGAAAATGCACAGACTCAATCATATGCGCTCCTAGTCAACAGATGCTGAATTACACCACGTTTGGCCGATATGCAACAATCTTGCCTTCAATCGCCGAAGCCGCAACTGTGAGTGGGCTCGCCAAGTACATTTGCCCCGGCCCGGACCGCCCAGGGAAATTACGATTAATCGCGCTGATCGTGACCTCTTCCTTTGTCCGGCTCACGCCCGGCCCCGCATTGATACATGCGCCACAACTCGGCTCGATGATCTCGGCGCCGACCTCGCGGAAGACGTCCAGGTAGCCGCGCTCGACGCAATGATCGCGCACCTCTTGCGAGCCGAATTGGATGAAGCAGTGGACCTCGGGGTGAACACGCCGCCCTTGCGCCAACGCATCGCGGAAGACCTGGGCGTACATATCCATGTCCTCGGCCTTGCCGCCGGTGCACGAGCCGCCGTAGGCGATATCGACCTTGACCTCTTGGCCGAGTTCGTCGATGTAGATGCCGTTACCCGGATCGCCCGGCAGCGCAATCAACGGCCGCATTTGTGAAGCATCAATCTCGATGACATGGGCGTATTCGGCGTCCGGATCACTCACCATCCCTTGGCACATCGCTTCGGCTTCGGTGCGCGAGAGGCCGCGACGGGTGACCAGGTAATCGACCGTCTTCGCGTCGGGCGCAACGATGCCGGTGAAGGCGCCGACCTCGGCGGCCATGTTGGTCATGGTCGCGCGCTCGTCAATCGAGAGCGCTTCGACGGCCTCGCCTGCATACTCGACGATCTTCCCAATCGCCTCGCCGCTCTTGACGTAGGGCTGGCGCAGGATTTCGAGCATGAAGTCCTTGGCCGCGACGTTCTCAGGCTTGCGCCCGCGGACGATGACTTTGACCGACTCGGGCACGCGCACGCGGACGTCTTTGGTGATCCACGAATTGAAGATGTCAGTCGTGCCCACGCCGAAGGCGATGCAGCCCACCGCGCCCGAATGCGGCGTGTGGGAGTCGGAGCCGATGATCAACTGGCCGGGCAGCGCGTAGCTCTGCAGGATTTTGCTGTGGCAGATGGCTTCGGAGCCCGTGCGCTCGCCGGTCAACTCGCCGTGCAGGCAGATGCCCTGCCTGGCGGCGAACTCCTCTTGCTTGAGCTTCAACTGATCGGCGACTTGAAGTAGCCCCGCGGCCCGGCGTTCGGGCGTGATCGTCTGGTGCAGGAAGGTGAGGTGGTCGCGGAAGAAGTAGATCGAAGACGGGTCGTTGACCGGCTCGCCAGTGCCGACGAACTTCTCGAAGAAGATCGCCGCCATCGGCGTGACGTACTCGTGCGAGAAACGGATGTCACACCGCGCAAACCCCGCATCGCCCGGCTTGACTGCTTCGACTCCGACCTCATTTTTCGCCAGATCGCGCACGAAGTGACGCGCGAAGATTTTCTCGGCGAGTGTCATCGGTCGCCTCTTCGTTTCAATCGGCGGGATCGTGACCTTGCCCTGGAGCCGCGCGAGGTTGAAGTTGAAGAGGCCGCCGTATTCGATGATCTGGCGCGTGATCGGGTCAGTGCCTTGCGTGAACTCGCTCAAGGGGATCTCTTCGCCCCGGCGAATCTTCTCGATCAAATCAAAGTTGGTCGAAGTGAGCAGCCCCAGGTTCTGGCAGTTCTGATTGTAGATGCGTTCGATGTTCTCGGCGATGACGACCTGAATGCCGGCGACCATTTCGGCGAAAGGCGACTGCTCGCGGCTGCTGCCCTTGCCGCGACGCTTGCCCGAAACTGAGCAAACGAAGCCGCCATGTTTGACCGCGCCGCGCGTGATCGGAAACTCTTCACCTGCCTTCAGGCCGAGGTAGGGGAACTCGCCGAGCGTCTCGTCGAAGTAGTAGCAGATGTAGGCCGGCGTGATCTCGTCGGTCGAGATATTGTCGCGCAGCTTCATGCCCGGCTCCCACTCCAGGTCCTCGCCCGCCAACTGGCGCTTGACGAGTTCCGGGTCTTCGGTCAGGAAGAGGATGCGGCCATTGAAGCGCACGCGGTCGGGCCGCTTCGTGACCTGGCGCGTGAGCAAGCTCTTAATCATCGGCGTCTCTCCAAAATTTTTGTCTGGAAGTGGGCACAGTCGATTATAAGCGCGGGGCCGCTAAGTTGGCAAAGTAGGGGCGCTATTGTAAGATGGCTCCTTGTTATCCGAAGTTATCCGAATATCTTCGCAACCGTCATGCTAGTCACTGGTCTTCAATCCCCATTCACGAAAGGAAGCGTATGGCGCAGAGACAAGAAGCGATTGACCACGCCCTCATTCAACCCCTGACTGTGCTCTCGGAAGAAGAGAGACTGTTTGCCGCGAGCGTCCGCGAGTTCGCCGAGGCCGAGATCCGGCCCTACGTGCGCGAGATGGACGAGCAAGGCAAGCTGCGGCCTGAGGTCATCAGCAAATGCTTCGAGCTGGGCCTGATGAGCATCGAGCCGCCAGAAAATTACGGCGGGGCGGGCGGATCATTTTTCATGGCCTGCCTGGCGATTGAGGAGCTGGCGCGCGTGGACCCGTCGGTGAGCGTCTTCGTCGATGTCAACAACACGCTCGTCCTCAACGCCTTCTTGCGCTGGGGAACTGAGGAGCAGAAGCAGAAATACATGCCGCGGCTCGCCAAAGACACCGTGGGCGCTTACGCGCTGAGCGAGGCCGGCTCCGGCTCCGACGCCTTCGCTTTGCAGACACGCGCGACTGAGAAGGGCGATCATTACCTGCTCCAGGGGCGCAAGCTCTGGATCACGAACGCGCTCGAAGCGGGCCTCTTCGTCCTCTTCGCGAACCTCGATCCGAGCAAAGGCTACAAGGGCATCACCGCCTTCATCGTCGAGAAGGATTTCCCCGGCTTCTCGCTCGGGCACAAGGAGAACAAGCTCGGCATCCGCGCCTCTTCGACCTGCGAGCTGATCCTCGAAGACTGCCGCGTGCCGAAGGAGAACGTGCTCGGCGAGGCCGGCAAAGGCTACAAGATCGCGATTGAGACCTTGAACGAGGGGCGCATCGGCATCGGCGCCCAGATGATCGGCCTCGCCCGCGGCGCCTTCGAGTACGCGCTCGCCTACACCCAGGAGCGCAAGCAATTCGGCCAGGCGATTGCGGAGTTTCAGGGCGTGCAGTTCCAGTTGGCCGAACTGGCGACCGAGCTTGAGGCGGCGCGGCTGATGGTCTACAACGCGGCGCGACTCAAGGACGCGGGCCAGCCGTTCATCAAGCAGGCGGCGATGGCCAAACTCTACTCGTCGCTCGCCGCCGAGCGCATCGCCTCGCGGTCATTGGAATTGTATGGTGGTTACGGCTACGTCAAAGACTATCCGGTGGAGAAGTATTACCGTGACGCGAAGATCGGCCAGATCTACGAGGGCACGTCGAATCTTCAGCGGCAGACGATCGCCAAACTGTTGTTGGCGGAGAAGTGAGCGAAGCCGCCGGGTGAGAATAGGAGGTGCTTTATGGGAGAAGTACGCGTGGATGTGAAACTGACCAATGTGATAGATGAGGGCTTGGTGCGACGCGGGCTGGCGCGGCCCGAATCAGTCCGCTCGTATCGGGCCAATGCTTTAGTTGATACCGTCGCCGTGCGGCTGGTCATTCCCTCATTCGTGGCCGAGCAACTCGGCCTCGCGCGCATCGGGAAGCGGGTGGCCGAATACGCCGACGGTCGCCGCGACGAAATCGATGTCACTGAGCCGGTCTATGTCGAGGTCCTCGGCCGCGGCACGGCGGATCAGGCGCTGGTCCTGGGTGATGAGGTGTTGATCGGACAAACGGTCTTGGAGACCACCGACCTCCAGGTCGATTGCCTGAACCAGCGGCTCATCCCGAATCCCGCGCATCCCGATCAGCCGATTACGAAGGTCAAACGAATCCAATGAACCAGACGATGAGCCCGAACCCGGATGATTACCTTTCAGGCCTCAACCCGCAACAGCGCGAAGCGGTCACTTCCACCGAGGGGCCGCTGCTCATTCTGGCCGGTGCCGGCAGTGGTAAGACTCGGGTCATCACTCACCGCATCGCTCACCTGATCGAAGCTTGCGGCGTCAGGCCCGAGCATATTCTCGCCGTCACCTTCACCAACAAGGCCGCGGGCGAGATGAAGGAGCGCGTCGAAAAACTGCTCGCGGGCCGGCCGCGGACCGGCTCGCCCTTGATCTCGACCTTTCACTCGCTCTGCGTGCGCATCCTGCGGCGCGACATCGAAAAGTTGGGGCGCGGCTACACGCGCTCCTTCACCATCTACGACACGGACGACCAACAGCGGCTGCTGCGCGCCTGCATCAAAGACCTTGGCTACGACGACAAGCAACTGGCAGCACGGGCCGTGCAGAGCGCGATCAGCGCGGCCAAGAACCGCGGCGAGGATCCGGAGTTGTACAAAGCCAAAACCGAGTACGGCGACGAGCGGCGGGCGGCCATCGCCCGCGTCTTCGCGACCTACGAGCAGCGGTTGGCGGCCTCCAACGCGCTCGATTTCGATGACCTGCTGATTCGCACCGTGCAACTGCTCCGGCACTCGGCTGAAACGCGCGAGTATTACCACCAGCGTTTTCGCCACGTGATGGTCGATGAGTTCCAGGACACCAACGGCATCCAGTACGCGCTCACCCGGATGATCGTCGAAGGCAAGTACGCGACGGGCGGCGGGACGTTGCCAGAAGGATTCTGGCAAGGCCGGAGCTTTTGCGTGGTCGGCGACGAGTCGCAGGCGATTTATGGCTGGCGCGGCTCGGACTTCAAGATCATCCTCGGCTTCCAGACGGACTTCCCCCGCACGAAAGTCATCAGGCTCGAAGAGAACTACCGCTCGACCAAACGCATCCTGGAAGCCGCCAACCGGGTCATCTCCCACAACTCGCAGCGGTTCGACAAGAAGCTTTTTTCGAACGCGGGCGACGGCGAGAAGGTCTATTACGCGCAGCTCTACGACGGCGAGGCGGAGGCGCGGTTCGTTGTGGGGAAGATCGAGGAGCATCTGCGGCGCGAGCCGGACCTGCGCGCGGCGGTGCTCTACCGCACCAATGCGCAGTCGCGCCTGTTTGAGGAGGCCTGTCGCCGCGCTGGCCTGCGGTACAACCTGGTCGGCGGTTTCAGCTTCTACGAGCGCGCCGAGGTCAAGGATATCATCGCCTACCTCAAGCTGGCGATGAACCCGCACGATTCCATTGCCCTCGCCCGCGTCATCAACTCGCCTACCCGCGGCATTGGCAAGACGACGATTGAGGACATCGAGCGGCGGGCGAAAGATTTCGGCGTCTCTCACTGGGAGACGATCTCGATCATCATCGAGCAGAACCTGCTGCCGCCGCGCACCGTCTCGGCGCTCAAATCTTTCCGCGAGATCATCACGCGGCTGGTCGAGAAGACTGAGACCGAAGCCGAGAGGTTGTCGGAGATCGTCAAGGCGGCGGTGATCGACACGGGCTATGAGCGGGCGCTCAAGGCGGAGAATACTGAAGAGGCCGAGGCGCGGCTGCTCAACTTGGAAGAGTTGGTCAACGCGGCGGCCGAGGCCGAAGAGCAGGGCGAGGCGCTGCGCGACTTCCTCGACCACGCGGCGCTCGTCTCCGACACGGACGAGTACAACGCGGCGGCGCAGGTCACGTTGATGACCATGCACGCGGCGAAGGGCCTGGAGTTCCCTTTGGTCTTCATCGTCGGCCTCGAAGAGAACCTCTTTCCCCACTCGCGGGCCAGAGAGAATCAGAACGAGCTGGAGGAGGAGCGCCGGCTCTGCTACGTCGCGATCACGCGGGCCGAGCAATACCTCTACCTCACACATTCGATGAAGCGGCGCGTCTACGGCGAGGAACTGCCCGCCGACCCATCGCGTTTCCTGATGGAGTTCCCGTTGGAGTTGATCGAAGACCTCTCGCGCGGGCCGAGTTGGCTGCGCTTTGCGAGCAAGGCTTCGACGGTAGAGAACCGCGAAGCGTTGCGTGCCCTCACCTCATCATCCACGCCTGGTTCATCGAAACGCGCGGGCAGTTATCAAGGTCGCACTTACGATAGTGCGGACAGCGTGCGCGAGTTCTTCGCGCGGCAGGGCAAGAAGATTGAGGAGGACAAGTTCAGCGACCACACCGTTGAATATGATGAGCCGGTAAGCAAAAGTAAGGGTGGCGGCCTCAAGCCGGGCATGCGCGTGCGGCACGCGAAGTACGGCCAGGGATTGATCGTGAGACGTGAGGGCGATGGAGAGAATGCTAAACTGACGATCAACTTTCCGGGCTATGGGACCAAGAAGATGATCGAGAAGTTCGCGGGATTGGAAAAACTGGGGCGATAAAACTTAAAGTTAGACACTCGCCTCATACAACATGGGCGGTATCAACTCAGCTAGGCTTCGTTGGCCTCGGCTGCCCCAAGAATCTGGTGGACAGCGAGGTGATGATGGGCCAGCTCGCAAGGCATGGCTATGAGCTGACTACTGACCGCGAGATGAAATGAGATTGCCCTGACAGGGTGGTACTATGCAGAACGCACAAGAGATTTACGCCACAATCCGCCATCTACCTTTGTCCGAGCGCCTGCGGTTAGCGGCACTGATCCTCGATGACTTGGCGCAAGCAGCCGAGTCCGCGCCCGTGCGGCGGCCGGCACTAGACCTGCTGGACGAGTTGCCCGGCGGGTGCCTGTTTCAAACCTCGGCGGAAGCCGATGAGTATTTGCGCGAGGAGCGGGACTCGTGGAATCGTTAACGCTGCCACCATCAGGTTTGGTGTATGTGGGCACGGCTAGACGACGTGAAGCCAGTTGAGGAGCAAAACTGATGACTATGCATATCGAAGCAGTTTATGAACACGGCGTGCTGCGCCCGGTCAAGCCGCTTGATTTGGCTGAAGGCACGCGCGTGGAGCTGACGCTGGTCATCTCGTCAGCCGCAAAAGCGAAGAGGTTGACGAAACGTGAGCGCGATGCGAAAGACCTGGGGATCATCAGCTGTAATGCCGACAGGCTTAATGAAGAAGCAATGGATGTACTCAATTATCAAATTGAGTTATGAGAAGTAGAAGATGAAATCTGAAGTTCAAAAAATAGGCTTCGTCAGCCTCGGCTGCCCCAAGAATCTGGTGGACAGCGAGGTGATGATGGGCCAGCTTGCGAAGCATGGCTATGAGCTGACTACCGACCGCGAGGCGGCGGATGTGATCGTCGTCAATACGTGCGGGTTTATCGAAGCGGCCAAGCAGGAATCAATCAACACCATTCTGGAGATGGCCCAGCTCAAAGAGACCGCCAACTGCAAACGTCTCGTCGTCGCGGGCTGTCTGGTCGAGCGCTACCGGCAGGACTTGCTCAACCAGTTGCCGGAGGTCGATGCCGTGCTCGGCACGAGCGAAGTGGAGAAGATCGTCGCCGCCGTCGACCCAGCGGCAGTCGAGGCGCAGGACGCGGCGTTCGTGGCCTCGGCGAGTTGGATGACGCGCGGCTTGCCGACCTACCTGTATGACGAGAACACGCCGCGGGTGCTCGCTACGCCGAGGCACTTCGCTTATGTCAAGATCGCCGAGGGGTGCGATCACACGTGCGCCTTCTGCGCGATCCCGCAAATGCGGGGCAATTACCGAAGCCGGCGGGCGGGCTCGATCCTGCGTGAGGCCGAGCAGCTCGCGGCGCAGGGCGTCAAGGAGTTGGTCCTGATCTCGCAGGACTCGACGCGGTACGGCAAAGACCTGGGTGTGAAGGACGGGCTGGCTGCCTTGCTGCGCAGCTTGGCGCGGGTGGACGGGATCGAGTGGATCAGGGTCATGTACTCGTACCCGAATAGCTTGAGCGATGCGACGCTCGCGGTGATGGCCGAGCAGGAGAAGGTCTGCAACTACCTCGATCTGCCGTTGCAGCACGCGAGCGCGGCGGTCTTGAAGCGGATGCGGCGCGGCGGCGACCGGCGGTTGCTCGAAAAGTTGATCAACCGGGCGCGACAGTTCGTGCCTGAGATCACGGTGCGCACTACCTTCATCGTCGGCTTTCCTGGCGAGACCGAAGCTGACTTCGAAGAGTTAGTCCGGTTCGTGCGCGAGGTGGAATTCGACCGCGTGGGCGTTTTCACTTATTCGGATGAGGAGGGTACGCACGCTTATGCGCTGGAGGAGAAGGTGCCGGCACGCGTGATGCGCTCGCGGCGAGCGAAGCTGATGCGCGAGCAGGCGAAGATCTCCAAGCGGCGCAACCACGCTCTCGTCGGCCGCCGCTTCAAGGCGCTGCTCGAAGGCACTTCATCGGAAAGCGAGTTGCTGCTGCAAGCGCGACTGGAATCGCAGGCGCCGGAGGTTGACGGTCACGTCTTGGTCAACGACCTCCCCGCAGACTTCTCGGCCCGGCCCGGAGATTTCATCAACGCCGAGGTCACTGAAGCGCATGATTATGACTTGGTCGCGAGGGCGATCTGACTTTGGACCTTGGGTGAGGGTCGGCAATCCACAATCTGAGATTTGAGATTTGAAATCCAATGGGCGAGGACCAGGGGCCTCAGTTAGGGGCCATCAGTCGCAAGTTCAGTGAGGCGCGGGCAAAACGGGCGCGGACGCTCAAGCTTCGTGGCACTGGGGATCTGCTGGCGGTCGTGATCGCGACTGGCCTGGGGGTGGGCTTTATGCCCGTTGCCCCCGGGACGTTTGGCTCGCTTGTGGGAGTGGCGATCTTTTACGGCCTCTTCGTCACATTCAAAAGTCAGCCGTCGGCGCTTCAAGGGAGCGTTTTGCTGGCGAGCCTGATCTTGGCGGCCATCGGCATCTGGGCCTCCAACCGCGCCGAAAAGATTTTCGAGCAGAAGGACGCCGGGCAGATCGTGATTGACGAGGTATGCGGGCAGGTGATTTCGTTCGCTTTCGCCTCGGTCTCTCTCCTCGATGCCGAGTACCACCTGGGGTGGGCGTTACTCATCGGCTTCGCGCTCTTCCGTCTGTTTGATATTTTCAAGCCGTATCCTATTCGCCGGCTCGAAGCGTTGGGCTCCGGCTTGGGTGTGATGGCCGACGACGTCTTGGCAGGCATTTACGCCGCGGTAGTGCTATCATTGCTCCTCTTATTCGTCTCTCCGCCCCATCTGGCTTGAGCGGGTTAAGGGCTCACAGCGGAATCCTGATTACTTATGCTCAATGCTGAGATCATCGCGATTGGCTCGGAATTGCTGACCTCGTACCGCACCGACACTAACTCGCTCTGGCTGACTGACCGGTTGAATTCCATCGGGGTCGAGGTCAAGCTCAAGAGCATCGTCGGGGATGACGAGGCGCGGCTGGAGGAGGCGGTCCGCGACGCGATGCGGCGGTCGGAGGTGATTATCTCGACCGGAGGCTTGGGGCCGACCGAGGATGACATCACGAAGAAGGTCTTCGCGCGGGTGCTGCGCCGCCGGATGGCGCTCAACGAGGGGGTGCTTGAAAAGATCCGCGAGCGCTTCGCCCGCCGCCAGGTTAGGATGCCGGAGATCAATGCGCGCCAGGCGTTGATCCCGGAGGGCGCGACCGTGCTTGAGAATAAGCATGGCACGGCGCCCGGCATTCTGATGACGGAGAAGAACTGCACCTTCGTCCTGCTGCCGGGGCCGCCGCGCGAGATGAAGCCGATGTTCGACGATGCGGTCATGCCCGTGCTGCGACAGCGGGCGGGCGAGACCGTCATCGTGCGGCGGACGCTGAGCATCTTCGGGCTGACCGAATCGGGCGTGGATGAGTTGGCGGCGCCGATCTACCGGCAGTACTCGAACCCGACCACCACGATCCTTTTTGACAAGGGACAGATCGAGCTGCACCTGACGGCGCGGGCGCGGAGTGAGGCCGAAGCAGAAAGACTGCTGGACGAATTGGCGGAGCCGTTGGAGGAGGTGCTGGGCGATCACGTCTTCTCGCACCGGGGCGAGTTGATGGAGCAGGTGGTGGGTGAGTTGCTTGGCCTGAAGGGCTACACGCTCGCGACGGCTGAGAGCTGCACCGGCGGATTGCTCGCCGGGCGCATCACGGACGTGCCGGGCAGCTCGCAGTATTTTTTGCAGGGCGTCGTGGCCTACGCGAATGAGGCGAAGATGAACCTGCTCGGCGTGCCAGGCAAGCTCCTGCAAGAGCGCGGAGCGGTGAGCCCGGAAGTCGCCGAGGCGATGGCGATCGGTGTCCGCCGCCGCGCCCATTCGACCATCGGTGTGGGCGTCACGGGGGTCGCGGGGCCGGGCGGCGGCAGTGAGGCTAAGCCGGTGGGGTTGGTTTACATCGGCATCGCTGACGACGTGCAAAGCTCCTCGCGTAAATTCCTCTTCCCCGGCGACCGGCACTTGATCCGCCACCTCTCGGTGCAAGCGGCGCTCGATATGATTCGGCGACGAGTAAGGTGAAACAGTAGGCAGTAAGCGGTAGGCAGTAGGCAGTAAAAACACAGATGGTCTAGTTGCTATTTAGAAGCCATTTTCTGCAACTGCCTACTGCCTACCGCTTACTGCCTACTGACTCGAGGTCTAGCGATGAATGCCCTATCCTCGATCATGGCTTACTTGCTGGGCTCAATCCCGTTCGGCTATCTGATCGTCAAAATGAAGGAGGGCGCGGATGTTCGCGAGGTGGGGAGCGGGGCAACGGGGGCGACGAACGTGTCGCGCAAGGCGGGCAAGGCAGCCGGGGTTGCGACCTTGGTGCTGGATGCGGCTAAAGGGTGCGCGGCCGTGTTGCTCGCGCGGTGGCTGACAGGCAGCGGAGGGGAGACGACCTGGGTCGTCGCGGCGGCGGGGGTGGCGGCAATCGTCGGGCACATCTTCCCAGTGTGGCTGGGATTTCGCGCGGGCAAGGGCGTGGCGACAGGCGTCGGCGTTTTTCTGGCCATCACCCCCTGGGCAACCCTCTCGGCGTTCGTGATCTTTGCCATCATCGTCGTGCGGACGCGCTACGTCTCACTCGGGTCAGTCGTCGCCACCGGGCTGATGCCGCTGCTGGCCTTACTCTGGGACGGCTTCATCTTCCCGCGCCCCGACCTGGTGCCGGTGGTGATGGCGACCTGTGCCTGCGCTGCTTTGATCATTGCGAAGCATGCCTCAAACATTCGGCGACTGATCGCGGGCACGGAAAACAAATTTGGGGCGGCGCACTGAGTGAATTTGAGATCTGAAATTTGAGATTTGAAATGGTCAGATGAGAAACATCGCAATCATCGGGGCCGGCAGTTGGGGCACGGCGCTCGCCCTGGTCGCGGCGCGCTCGGGCAACCGCGTGCGGCTGTGGGCGCATGACGCGGAAGTCGCGGCGCGGCTCAAGCGCGAACGCCAGAATCCGATTTACCTCGCCGGCTTCACGCTGCTGGAGGAGATTGAGTCGACCAGTGACTTGGCTGAAGCGCTCACTGATGCTGAGTTAGTGCTCACCGTCATCCCCTCGCACGTCTGCCGCGCGGTCTACATCGAGATGCTGCCGCACCTGCGCCCGCAGATGGTCTTCATCAGCGCGACCAAGGGGATCGAGATCGCGACGCAGATGCGCGTCGAGGAGGTGGTGCGCGAGGTGCTGCGCGATCACTTCGAACCGCGCTACGTGGCGCTCTCCGGGCCGACCTTCGCGCTCGAAGTCGCCAGAGACGAGCCGAGCGCGATTGTGGCCGCCTCGCATACTCCGGCGTGGGCGACAGGGGTGCAGGCGGCGCTCTCGTCACGACACTTCCGCGTCTACACGAACAATGACGTGGTGGGCGTCGAGGTCGGCGGCGCGGTCAAGAACGTCATGGCCATCGCCACGGGCGCGGTCAACGGGCTCGGGTTAGGCTACAATAGCGCGGCGGCGCTCATCACCCGGGGCCTGGCTGAAATGACGCGGCTGGCGGTGAGATTGGGCGGGCGTCACGAGACGCTGGCCGGTCTGGCCGGGATGGGTGACTTAGTGCTAACTTGCCTGGGGGGGCTCTCGCGCAACCGCCATGTCGGCTACGAATTGGGGCGCGGGCGCAAGCTGCCGGAGATCATCGGCGAGATGCGCGAAGTGGCCGAGGGCGTGAAGACGGCGCGGGCGACGCACGAATTGGCCAGCCGGATCGGCGTCGACATGCCCATCACGGCCGGCGTCTACCGCATGCTCTATGAAGGCAAGAGCCCACAGGAGCTGGCCGTCGAGTTAATGGAGCGCCCGCTCAAGGGGGAGTAAAGGAGAGTCTGGAGTCTGGAGTCTAGAGTCTGGAGTCAGTGAAAAGTCTTAGCTTTGCCTCCCAGACTTCAGACTCCAGACTTCTGCTAATGAGGGTTGCGACGCATGAGTCCGGACTACCACATCCGCAGGGCGACGATCGATGACGCGGCCGTGATTTCGCACCACCGCGCGGCGATGTTCCGCGACATGGGCCTGCTGGATGAGGAGGAGGCGGCGACGCTGGAGGCGGAGACGCTGGCCTATTTGACGGAGATGCTGCCGGCCAACAAATATTTCGGCTGGCTGGTCGAAAGCCACGGCGTGGTGGTCGCGGGCGCCGGGTTGATCGTCCGCCGCATGCTCCCGCGGCCGGGGAATTTGCAGGGCGGGGCCGAGGCGTATATCCTCAACATCTATACTGAGCCCGAGCTCCGCCGCCAGGGGTTGGCGCGGGAATTGATGAAGACCGTCCTCGGTTGGTGCCGGGAGCAGCACATCGCGCGCATCACGTTGCATGCTTCGGACGACGGCCGAGCACTCTACGAGGGATTGGGTTTTGTGCCGACCAACGAGATGCGGTTGGAGGAGTGAAGAAGGAAGCCATCGATGTCCGAGAAGATCATCAGCACCAACCGGGCCGCCTACCACGATTACCACATCATCGAGACCTACGAGGCCGGCCTCCAGTTGACCGGCACCGAGGTCAAGTCGGCGCGCGCCGGCCGGGTCAACCTGAAAGACGCCTACGCCATGGTGCGCGAGGGGGAGGCGTGGCTGCTCAACGCGCACATCAGCCCCTACACCCACGGCAACCGCCAGAACCATGAGCCGACGCGCACGCGCCGGCTGCTGCTTCACAAGAAAGAGATCGAGCGGCTGCGCTCGCGCATCGAGGAGAAGGGGCTGACGCTGGTGCCGACCAAGTTCTATTTCAAGAACGGATTCATCAAGTGCGAATTGGCTGTCGCGCGTGGCAAGCGGCTGTATGACAAACGCGAGACCGAGGCGCGCAAGACGCAGGAGCGCGAGGCTCGCGCCGCAATCAAAGAGCAACGATGAAAACCCCTGGGAGCGCAGGCATCCCTGCCTGCTTGTCTTCGATCAACGGCCGCTTGGCGAAGGCCGAGCAGGCAGGGATGCCTGCGCTCCCAGGGGTTTCCAAGGAGAGGCTAAATGGAAGTTAAAGCAGACGCGAGGAAATTTTATGAGGTCGAGTGTGACGCCCTGGTCGTTGGCGTCTACGAAGGGGAGAAGCCGGAGTCGGGCGCGCTCGCCGAGATCGACAAGCGGTCGGGCGGCGTGATTACTTCGTTGCTGGAGACCGGCGAACTCAAAGGCAAGGTGGGTGAGACTACCTACATCCACAACCCGGGTGAGATCAAGGCGCGGCGCCTGCTCCTCATCGGCGCCGGCAAACTCGAAGACTTCAACGTCGACGGGGTGCGGCGGATGGCGGGCACGGCGGCGCGGCTGCTGCGGGCGAAGAACGTCAAGCGCTTCGCCTTCCTCCGCCGGTCACAACTCCCCCTGGGCGAGAGCGCGCAAGCAGCGGTCGAGGGCGCCTTGCTCGCGCTCTATGACCCGGACAAGTACCGCACGAGCGACAAGGAGGAACGGAACATCGAGGCGATGATCCTGGCGACGACCGAGGGCGATACCGAAGCACTCCGGCGCGGCGTGGAGCGCGGCCGCATCCTGGCCGAAGCGACCAACTTCGCGCGCGACATCATCAACGAGCCGGGCAACGTCATGACGCCGACGGAACTGGCGCGGCGGGCCGAGGAGGTAGCCCAAACCTTCGGCCTCGAAGTGGACGTGCTCGACGAGGCGCGGATGAAGGAACTCGGCATGGGCGCCTTGCTCGGCGTCTCGCAGGGCAGCGCCGAGCCGGCCAAGCTGATCGTGCTCAGCTACCTGCCCAACACCGACTCCAGCGAGACTGTCGCCATCGTCGGCAAGGGCCTCACCTTCGACACGGGCGGCATCTCGATCAAGCCCGCCGACGGGATGGAGAAAATGAAGTACGACATGGCTGGCGGCGCCACCACGATTGCCGCGATGCGGGCGATTGCGCAACTCAAGCCCGCCGTCAACGTCCTCGGCCTCGTCCCGGCGAGCGAGAATATGCCGGGCGGGCGGGCACAGCGCCCCGGCGATGTCGTCCGCTCGATGGCGGGCAAGACGATTGAAGTCATCAATACTGATGCCGAGGGCCGCTTGATTCTGGCCGACGCCCTCGCCTACGCGCGCAAGCTGGGCGCGACCAAGATTGTGGACCTCGCGACGCTTACCGGTGCGGTCTCCGTCGCGCTCGGCGATGTCTACGTGGCCGTGCTGGGCAACGACCAGGCCTGGACTGATCGAATCATCGAGGCGGGCAAACGGTCGGGCGAGAAGATCTGGCAACTGCCGCTCGACCGTGAATACCGCGACCAGATCAAGAGCGAAATCGCCGACATCAAAAACACTGGCGGGCGCAAAGCCGGGACCATCACGGCCGCTTACTTCCTCCGCGAATTCGTCGAGGACACCCCTTGGGCGCACCTCGACATCGCGGGCACCGCCTGGAATGACAGCAACAAACCATACCTCTCCGTCGGGCCGACCGGGGTCTGTGTGCGCACGCTGGCGAATCTGGTCAGCGAGATGGCTGGGGGCAAGTAGCGACGGGGCGACGGGGCGACGGGGCGACTGGGGGACGGGGTGATGGGGAGAGGAAGCAAGAGAGCAACTCGCCCCCTCGCCCCCTCCCCCCGTCGCCCCGTCGCCCAGTTCCTCTCAATTATCCCGCTTGAAACTTCATTCAGATGGCGTAAAATACGATTATTCGTGTGGTGCCTCGCCGTTTGGGCCACTCTTTTTTAGGATGTTTTGCTGATTGGTTGGCCAGCCTTGGCGGCCGATCATCTGTGGAGAGCCGCTGATGGCTGATCTGTATAGCGTGCTGGGCGTGAGTCGCGCAGCCAGCCAAAGCGAGATTAAATCAGCCTACCGCCGTTTGGCGCGTCGGTACCACCCTGATGTCAATGCGGACCCGGCGGCCACGCGCGAGTTCACTCGCATCACGGAGGCGTATCAAGTCCTGAGTGATCCGCAGCGGCGCGAACTCTACAACCGTGCCGGCGCGACCACCGCTTCCGCGACGCGGCGGTCAAGCTCAAGCTCGGCGGCGGCGCGGGCGGCGCGCAGGGCCTACTACCAAGCCCGAGCGGACCGCATCGTCAACGAGTGGCTGGAGCGAGAGCGCGAAGAGTCGAAGGCCCGGGGCCAGGCCGTCTACACCACGGTCGCGCTCTTCCTCTCGACCTTCATCGCGGCGATGATCAAGCCGGCCTTCTTCGAGAAAGCCAACTTCTACTGGCGTGGGACGCTCGTCCTCCTCTTCGCTGTCGGCGTCTGGCATCTCTTCACCAGCCTCAAGCGTCACTTTGACCATTACACCTACCGCCCCCCCATGATCTCGGTGACGCGCTATAGCCGGCCGATGAAGCCGTTCAAGCGGAGCGTTGCCTGGGCTTTCGTCTGCGGCGGTTATCTGCTCTCGCTCGGCACCGGCATGTTGCTCGGCATGCTCACCGAAAATTTCACCTTGATGGACGGCCTCTTCAGCGTCTTCTTCTACCCTCCGATCGTGGTCTTGATCGTGGACACCATGTATCAGATCAACCTCCGGATTGAGGAATGGTAAGGGACAGCAGGCAGCAGGCAGCAGGGAGTAGGCAGCAAGCCGCTGACTACTTATTGCCGACTACTAACCGCCAGTGGTCTGTTACTCGCCGCCTGCCGCCTGCCTGCTGCCTATGGCTTACTGCCTACTGCCTACTGCCTACTGCCTACTGCTTCACCCCGCCGCAGCTCACTTGCCGAATCTCTGTCATTTCCCCTCACGGCCGCTCGCTCAGTGTAACCTGTTCGGCCTTCCCCTTGCCGGAGGGGAGAGCGCAGCTCCGCTTCACCGACCAATTCGCGGGCCTCGATCATTTGAGTGAACGCATCTTCGCGCTCAAGGTGAGAGACGCGAACGGGGCCATACGGCCGCTCGAAATCCATGGCGGGGGAAGTTATGTTTTCAGCGTCAGCGGTGGACAGCAGCCGGTCACGATCGGATATGACCTGCATCTCGCCCGCGCCTTCGATCAGGCGCAGTATGCGCTCACATCAAGCCTCGGCCCAGAAGCCGGCTTCCTCTTGCTCTCGGACCTGCTCCCACGTGTGTGCCCTGAAGGCGCGAGCGATTGTGGGGAGCAGCGCCAGCCGGTGCGGTTGCAAATCCTCGCTCCTGACGGCTGGCAGGCCGCGACGACCGAAACGCGGCGCGGCGAATTCTACGAGATCGCAGACCCGCAACGCGCCGTCTTCTTCCTCGGCCGTTTGCGCGAGCGGACACTCGGCGTAAACGGGATGAGAGTCCGTGTCGCGGTGGCCGGCGCCTGGAGCTTCACTGATGAGCAAGTGTCTCGGCTCGTCGAAGCCGTTGCCCGCGAGCAAGCGGCACTGGTCGGGGGCTCAGAGCAGGGTGATTTTCTCGTGGCCCTGGCGCCCTTCCCGCTGCCACTGACGGGCCTGCGCTCCAGCGCCCTCACCCGCGGGCGGACGGTCATCCTCATGCTCAACCCGAGCGATGACCCGGCGCGCACACTCGCCCACTACGAGCGCCACCTCGCCCACGAAATGTTCCACTACTACCTCCCGGAAGCCTTCCGCATCCGCGAGAACTTCGATTGGTTCTGGGAAGGCTTCACCCGCTACGTCGCGCTCGCGACCCTGCTGCGGCTGCGCCTGATCAGACTGAGGGACTACCTCGACGCGGTCGGCGAGGAGTATGAAGCCTACGCCTCCAACCCGTTGCGGACGCGGCTTTCGCTCGTCGCGGCCTCGGCCGACAAATTCGCGAACCTCGCCAATTACGAACTGGTCTACCGCAAGGGGATGTTGGTGGCCGCCCTCTATGACCTGGAGCTGCGGCGGCAGAGCGAGGGGAGAAAGAATTTGATGGACGTGATGCGTGCCCTCTATCAGGATTATGCCAGGAGTGGGAATGAGGTGGGCAATCGCGAGGTCTTAGCTGAGCTAAGCAAAGCCGGCGACTTCGCCCGCTTTATCCGCGACTACGTCGAAGGGACACGCGAGATCGATCTGGCGGCGAGCATTGTGCCTTACGGCTTGGTGATCGAGCGCAGCGCCGCCACGCGCGGGAAGCCGCGTGTGGGCGTGGCCTCAAAGCTGTCTGGAAAACAGCGTGCGCTGCTGGCTCAAGTTGGGAACTAACCTGCAGCGCCTGGGTACGCACGCTTCCAGCGTGCCGGACTCGGCGGCCGGCCCGTTGGCTTCAACGCCTCCCCTCCCGCGACGGCACGCTGGAAGCGTGCGTACCCAGGGAACTACGGCTGCCCCATCGAGATCACTCGCTCGCCTGCCAGCGCCGGCTCCAGCAGCGACAACCTCTCACCCTCGACCATCGGCCCTGTCACCTCGAAAATCTCCAGCAACCGCGGGTCCGCCATCAACCTCCGCCACCGCTCGTCAAACTCGGCGACCGAATCGAACTCCCACAGCTCCAGGTATTCGGTCGCCTCGCCGACGATGGTCCGCCAGATGCCCCAGAAACGGAAGCCATGCTCGCGGATCAATGGCAAGGTGCGCTCGGCGAAGACGCGCTCGTATGGCGGGACGTGGTGCGCGCGCAGCCGGTAGGAAATTTTCAGCAGGACCATCTCAGTCTCCAACCCTGGGAGCGCACGCCATGAGACTCTCCACCGGAGAGTCTCATGGCGTGCGCTCCCAGAGCTTTCCAAACAGCCTCTGAGAAGTCTGGCGACACCGCAGACGGCGGGACGGCAGCGAATCGGCTACGGGGCACTCGTCACCGTATCGCCGCTGCTCCCTTCCTGTCTGCGGTGTCTCAACTCGGCAACCCTTTCTGAATCACTCGCTCGACCGCTTCACTGAAGGTATCAATCTCTTGGCGAGTAGTATAGACATTGGGCGTCACCCGCAGCCCCTCGAACTCGTCGTGTTTGATAACGGTGACGATGATGCGGTACTGATTGAAGAGGTGCGCGGCCAGCTTGGCCGTGTCTACGCCTCCGATGCTGACGTTCGCGAGCCCGCACGACTGCTGCGGGTCGAAGCTGGTGCGCAGCCGCACGCCCTTCTGCCCCTCCAGCCGTTTGGCCCAGCGGTGGAACAGGTAGCGCAGCCGCGCGGCCTTGCGCTCCGGCCCGATGCCCTCGTGAAAGGTGAGCGCCTCGGCGATCGCGTTGTGATTGGCCGCCGGGTGCGTGCCGATCTCCTCGAACTTGCGGATGTCGCCGTCCTGGTTTTCCCTCGCCGCCATGAGCGGCCAGAGGTCTTTGATCTTCGCCTTGCGCACGTAGAGGAAGCCGGTGCCGTGCGGCGCGAGCAGCCACTTGTGCAAGCTCGTCCCATAGTAATCGCAGTCGAGGTCGCGGTGCTTGAACGGGAAGTGGGCGAAGGCGTGCGCCCCGTCGACGATGACCTCGATCCCGCGCTCGCGCCCCATCTGGCAGATGCGCTTGACCGGGAAGATTTGGCCCGTCAGGTTGGTGATGTGGCAGAAGTGGATGACACGCGTGCGCGGCGTGATCGCCCGCTCGAACGCTTGGGCCAGTTCGTCCAGGTTTTTCGGCGGCGTCGGGAACGAAATTTTATTCACCTTGATCCCGTCCCGGCGCTCGCGCTGATGCCAGGTGGTCAGCATCCGCGGGTAGTCCTGGTTGGTCGTCAGCACCTCATCTCCAGGTTTGAGGTTGAGGCCGAGTTGGCAGATTTCCAGCGCCTCGCTCGCGTTGCGCGTGATTGCCATCTCCTCCGGGTCGCAACCGAAGGCGGCGGCCAGACGGCGCCGCACGCCCTCGATCTGCGGCTCCAAGACCTGCCACATGGTGTAGACCGGCGCCTGGTTGGAGAATTCCAGATAGCGGCGCATGGCGTCTTGGACGATGCGCGGTGAAGGGCTCACGCCGCCGTTGTTGAGGTTGATCAGGCTGCGGTCAACGGTGAACGCCTGCTGGACCTCGAACCAGAAATCCTCATCGGCAGCTACATCCTCGGGCGTGCGCCCGCTGACGTAGCGGGTGGCGGCCAGTGCCCGCTCCATCCCTTTTTCTGAGAAACTCGCGGCCGTGACGCCCACGGCGCTCACGCCCTTCAAAAATGATCGTCTGGTGAACATATCCGTCTGCTCCTTATCTCCGCCTCCTTAGTGTGAGGCGGAAGCCTCGCACTACTCACCTAACCAACTACGCCGCAATGCCCGTTGCGCCTCGGTCGCCGGTGCGAGTTCGGTAATGCGGTGCTCGAGGCGCTCACGCACCTTGACTCGCCCTTTGAGTTCCAGCGCCTGCCCGCTGCGTTTGACTGTAATCGTGATCGGCTCGCCGGCCTGATTGTAACGTCGGCGGTAGGACGCAGCCCAGTTTGCCCCGGCCGTGACCTTGAACTCGCCGACCGAGAGCAGGGCGTCACCCGCCTTCACCCCAGCCTCAGCCGCCGGACTGTCCGGGACGACCTGCGTGACCACCACCTCACCTTGAACCGTATCGCTCGAGACGCCGAGGAACGGCTGGCTGGACTTCTTCTCTTCCACGCGGAGGCCGGCGTGGGCCAGCGCCGCGTTGTAATCGAGCTCCTCCGTCCCGTGGACGTAGCGCGCGAAGAAATCCTTGAAGCTGCGTCCGGCCACTTCCGAGGCGACCTTCTCGACGTCCTCGTCGGTGAAGCCGCGCCCGCGCCGGTAGTAGTTCTCGAAGAGGTGCCGCATGACATCATCGAGGCTGCGCTGGTTGCCGGTCGCGCCGCGAATCTCCAAATCGAGCAACAAGCCGAGGAGTTGGCCCTTGTTGTAGTAATCGACGGTGAACGGCCCGCCCCCCGTGTAGGTCGTCCAGGTCGTCACGCTCGCGTCATCGACCGAGATCCACTGCCGCGCCTCGTTCTGCTGAAGGGAGCTGATTTGCCCCGCCTGCCGCTGCAAATACTCTTCCGGCGTGATGAGGCCGGCGCGCCGCAAATGGAGGTCGGAGTAGTAACTGGTCACCCCTTCAGAGAACCACAGCTCGCGGATGTACTGTTCGCGGCTGTAGTCGTAAGGGATCAAACCGGCCGGCTTGATCCGCTTGACGTTCCAGGCGTGGAAGTGTTCGTGGGAAACGGTCCCGATGACGAATTGAGGGTTGACGGGCTGGGAGCCTCTCATGATGTTGGTTGAGTTCTCGTGTTCGAGCGCTCCGCCCACGCGCAGGTTGGGCCCGCTCACGAACAGCACCCAATACTCCTCGTAGGGCAGCCCGCCGAACATCGACCCTTCCGAATCGATCACCCGGCCGACCATCTCTTTCAGCTTGGAGCGCCCTTCGTCATCGAGCTGTCCCTTCGGGTCAATGACGATGTGAACGGTCTTGCCCTTCACCGCCGCCGTCTCCTCGTCGAAGTCACCCATCAGGGTCGGGCAATCCACCAGGTTATCGAAATTGCGCGCGGTGTAAGTGTTCGGCTCCGCCCCGCGCTTGAGACCAGTGGCGATGCGCCACCCGGCGGGGACGTCAAACTTCACCCTCGAAGGCACATCAGTCGTGTGACCGACGGGGTAGAGGAAAAGATTGGTACCCACGAAGAAGCCGCGCCGTTCATTCAGTTCCGCCCCGTTGACGCTGAGATTGTTGGCGAGATAATCGTACTCGACGGTGAACGTGCGATGGCCGCCGGTCTCGATGCGCCAAGTCTGCTTGTCCACCGCCCGGAGCGGCAGCCGCTTGCCCTCCGCGTTATGGGCGTGGAGTCTCATCATATTGGCCGCATAAGGCCGGATCGTATACCAGCCCGGCGTCCAGGCCGGCAACGAGAGGTCGAGGGTCCGCCCCGCGACGTTTGAGACCTGAATCGTCAGGTGGAAAAGATGCTGTGGAGCGTCGGCCACGCGCACGGTGTAGTCCAGCCGTGGGGCGCTCTGTGGGGCAGACGGGGTTGCGAGCGACGGCCACGCCGCGTAAAGGAGAACGGTGATGACAATCAGCCCGCACTCTCGGCGCCAGACTTTCATACGAGCATCTCTCCGAAAACCAAACATGCGATCTGCTAGTGATACAATAGTGCTTGGAGCGTCCCCTGGGCTTCAGCCCTCACCGGCCTTGCTGGGCATCGGTATCTAAGATGCGGCTCTAGTCCGAAGGGATACTACTACCGCGGCTGATCTCGATCAAGCCGAGCGGCCACAAACAGTGATGAGTGATGAGTGATGAGTGATGAGTAACGAACCATCTACTCATTACTCATCACTCATCACTCATCACTGATTTTATGGAAGTCCAGCACTACCAGGCTAAGTCCATCCTCAACCCCACCGGCGGGTTCCTCGCCTCCTACACCCATTCGCTCAACGCCTATCAGGGCTGCGCTTTCGGCCGAGGCTCCTGCCCGTATTGTTATGTCCGGGCCATGCCGATTCAAAAGTTCGCTGGCGCGCCCTGGGGCGAATGGGTGAAGGCGAAGGTGAACGCGCCCGAGTTGCTCGCGCGCGAGCTGGAGAGTTTACGCCGTAAAGGGAGCTTCGGCACCCTGCGCATCTTCATGAGTACAGCCACGGACCCGTACCAAGGCGCCGAGAGCCGGCTGAAGCTGACACGGCGCCTGCTAGAGGTCTTCGACGCGAGCGGCGACTTCGGCCTGCTGGTGGTGCAAACGCGCTCGCCGCTCGTCGAGCGCGACCTAGACCTCCTCACCAAGCTCGGCTCACGCGTCACCGTGAGTTTGACCATTGAAACTGACCGCGACGAGGTGCGCCGCCAGATCACCCCGACCTCTCCCAGCGTCGATCGCCGGCTCGCCACGCTCGAGCGCTTGACACAAGGCGGACTACGCACCCAAGCCTCGATCAGTCCCGTCTTGCCATGCGACCCGCGGCGCTTTGCCGATCTGGTCGCGCCGCGAGCCAGTCGCGCCCTGGTTGATACGCTGACGGACGGGGACGGCGCAGGCGGCCGGCGCAGCGCCGAGTTAGGCATGCCCGAACTCCTGCGCTCGCTCGGCTACTCCGACTGGCTGCGAGCCGACGCCCACCTCCCGCTGCTCGCCGCGCTCCGCGAGCGGATGGGAGCTGAGCGCGTAGGATTCAGCCAGCAAGGATTTAATCTGTTGTGAGCCGGGGCAGGGAAGGGCGTTTTTTTACTGGCCCGATAAAACTGTGCGCAGGCGATGGGCGGATTCAGCCAGAGAAGTTTTTAGATAGTCAGCCTCCTCATTCTCGCCGCGAGCCAGTGGTCCTTCGGACCCCGGCGCCACCCTGACGACGATCACCACCGGCCCATCTCCACCCAGTGCCTCCGGCAGGCGGGCTGCGTACTCCTGGGCGTCTTCAAAGAAATAAGCCCTCTCGAAACCGGCCCCGCGGGCGAGAGTCACATAGTCTACTTGTGACGCCCCCGGCACCGGCTGGTTGCCAGTGATTTCGTAAGTACTGTTTTGGATGATGAAAAGAACCAGATTCTTCACTCCCGACTGGATGATGGTCACCAACGTGCCGAGCGTCATCAGCATACTGCCGTCGCCATTCAAGCAGATGACCTTTCGCCGGGGTTGAGCCAGGGCGATCCCGAGGGCCAAGTCCGCCGCATGCCCCATGGCGCTATCCGCAGAGGCAAAATCGAGTTCACTGCGGGAATATTTCCCCCAGGGCCTAACGGTTCCCATCGTGGTGATTACTACCGCATCCTTTCGATGGCGGGCCAGCGGCTCTAATAACTGATCCTTAGTTAGCATTTGGCAGCAGCCTCTCGCGATCAACTTCGCCTGAAACAAAACTGAAGTTGTGGAATTACTAACCCCGGACACGCAGGGTTGCCACATCGAGCGGGTACCACTGTCCACTGTCCACTGTTAAGCAGCACCAAGCGCTCTTCTCTGCAAGTCAATGGACAGTGAATATACCAAGCACGGCCACAAACGGAGCTTCTCCAACACAAAGATTCAAAGGAACAAAGGGACAAAGGAACTGATGAAAAAGAAGCCTGTTCCCCTTTGACTCCTTGGAGACCGCTTAAAAAGTCGGGTGACAGCCCCATATGTAGTGGTGGTCGCGTTGCGTAAAAACAATATGCGATACGTTACAGGCACTTTTTAAGCGG
>Ga0070707_100000114_pt1 | contig 74542 bp, 62 predicted proteins | sample KBSK5502metaG_FD_65468 | JGI IMG/M metagenome (GOLD analysis project Ga0070707, IMG submission 65468) | Corn, switchgrass and miscanthus rhizosphere microbial communities from Kellogg Biological Station, Michigan, USA - KBS K5-50-2 metaG | ecosystem: Host-associated > Plants > Roots >... | reverse complement strand
GGGGAATGCCAACACGGGCACGATCAGCAATGCGACGTGGACGACCCAGGGGAAATTCGGCAATGCGCTGGTCTTCAACGGGACCAACGCCCTGGTGACGGTCAACAACTCCGCCTCCCTGCAGCTGACGACCGGGATGACGCTGGAGGCGTGGGTGTATCCCACGGTGACGCTCTCCGGCTGGACCGACGTGGTGTACAAGCAAGTGGACATCTACTACCTGGAAGCCGAAAGCGGTGTGGGAGCGCCGGCGACGGGGGGAACCTTCGCCGGGACGCCTGCGACCATCTACGGCACGTCGGCAGTGCCAGCAAATAGCTGGACGCATCTGGCGGCTACCTATGACGGGGCCATGCTCCGCCTGTACGCAAATGGCGTGCAGGTGTCGAGTCACGCGCAGACCGGCGCGATAAGCAGCTCTGCGAACCCCGTGCAGATCGGCGGCGACACAATTTACGGTCAGTACTTCCAAGGACGGATTGACGAAGTCAGGATCTACAATCGTGCGCTCAGCCAGGCGGAAATCCAGACGGATATGAACGCACCGTTATGAACACATCAATTGGTGCGCTACCGCCCGACACTTCACCTCCCACCGCGCCCACCAGTCTGGGAGCCACGGGCATCAGCAGCAGCCAGATCAATCTGTCCTGGACGGCTTCGACGGACAATGTCGGGGTGACCGGCTACCTCGTGGAGCGCTGCGTTCGGAATGGCTGCAGCGATTTTGTCCAGATCGGCACCACCACCGCGACCACCTACAGCGACACTGGGCTATCTAGCGGAACCACGTATAAGTATCGGGTGCGGGCAACAGACAGCGCCGGCAATCTTAGCGGTTACTCGAATATCGCCAAGGCGAAGACGCCTTAATAATGTATTCGAGCGCATATGCGGCCTAGCAAGCTTGCCATACTACTCAGTCGGATTTTTCCATCGCCTTTCCGTCAGCTCATTTCCTTTTCCGCCCGGGGGTATCTTCCCGGTGCAATCCGCAGACACTGGATTTCTATGCACCTTGCTTGCGAGCTCTTCAAAAATGACGGCCTGCCCATCTACAGAAGCCCGTACAAGCTTTACGTTCCCCCTGACCTAATTCACATGTACATCCACCACTACGGCTTCCTTGACTATGAACCTCTCACGCACAGAGTCTTTCTAGACTCACTGAAGCCGGGCTTCGTCGTACTCGATATCGGAGCTCATTTTGGCTACTACGCCCTACTAGGCGCAGGAACTGTGGGTTCGATGGGCAAAGTGCATGCTGTCGAGGCCGCGCCCGAGAACCTTGCTGTTCTCGAGCACAACGTCCGCGTGAACAAGCTTGAGAACGTAGAGATCCATCGCTTCGCGGCTGGATCAACTCGGGGCACACAGGTCTTGAATGTTTCTGCCATGGGGGTTACCGCGTTCGATCCCTCTGGTCCACAGGGCGCACAAGCGCGAATCGATACCAAAGTCGAAGTTCCTATCGTTCCCTTGGACAAACTGATTCAAGGACCAGTGCACTTGGCAAAGATTGATGTCGATGGGTCGGAGCTTACCGTACTTGAAGGCATGAAGCGGATACTTTCTGAGAACAAAGAAATGAAACTCTTGGTCGAGTGGGCGCCTTCGGTATACTGCTCCGATAGAAATCCCCTAGACATTCCAACCTGGCTTGAGGGTGCAGGCTTCAACCAAATCGATGTGCTCGCGGACTGGCGCGAGGAGAGCTTTTCGATTCGGCAGGCAACGGAAATGCTGGACCAGAAGAAGGTTGCGCGAAACCAAGCATTCATGCTGTTTGCCAAAAGAATAGGTGTATCAAGCCATTGACGTGAGGAAGGGTGGGGCTGCGATCAGGTATGGGGCCTGGAGGAGCGCAAGAGGCTGGTATTCCTTCGGGAGGAGCTGCGCTGGGCAATCCTGCTCCTTGCCTTCCGAGAAAATTCCAATCGCTAGTTCTACAGCCAGCATCAGATCGCGCAAACATTTCCCAAAAACCTGTGTGCCTCCAACTCCGTGGCCCGCTTAATGCCAGCGGGAGGTGTTGGCCCTGCGAAAGAAGACTTCATAAAGTCTTAACCCTAATTTGCGGATGTCTTGAAACCTAAACCCCAGGCAGTGAGGTCTCCTTCCTGGCTGACTAAACGCAACGCACTAAGCAATGTTCTGAGATGCTTTGGCGCTGCCTCATCTTGGCGGAATTGCCAGGGCTCGGCATGTCACTTTACTTATGACGTTGCGTTTAGATTCGCTGGGGGACGCGCCGACACGCCCCGATCGGACCGCCTGTCTGAAGCATGGCGCCCGCGCTTGTTGCTCCACTCGGGCGCCCAGGGCGGAGATTATACGGCCCGCACACGTGAGGTCAAGAGGGAGCCTTCGCCTCTGTGGGCCTCTCGAAGGGAGCGGGCTACTATGGCCTTAGGGCGGAGTACACAAAGCGGCCCACACTGCGAAGAGAATCAAACAATGTCGCGATTTGAAAACTGAAGAAAAAGAAGAAAGCATAAAATGAGCCCGGATGCCTTTCAGACCACCGTAACGCCGCCCGGGTGACCCCCTTTCTTATGTTTTGAGGTTTGGACAGATACGCCGCCCCGGCTCCCAGCAGAGCACCGGCGATGATGTCTGTCGGATAATGTATGCCCAAATAGATTCTCGGAAGACAAATCACAAAAAAAGCATAACAAACTGCGACGGCTCCTGCGACCCGAGAGACGAATAGGAGCCCGATGGCTAGCGTAAAAAATAATGCGGCATGGTCACTCGGAAATGAACTCCAAGCCTCATAATTTCCCCGCTCCATACCATAGGGAACTCTGAAGTTAAGCGCAGCGTCGGCGATTGGCCTGAGACGGAACGGCAGGGTCAGAGCAAGACCCCTCGCAACAAGCACAGCCGGTACGCAAGCGAAACCTGAGTAGAGAAGAAACTCCCGTTCTTCGTTTCCATCTTGCCCGTGCCGAAACCAAGCCCACCAAAACAGGGTTATGAAGATCACGCCCTTCGCCAGGTAGTTTGCGCTGATAAACACGATGATCGTATCAAACGTCCAGGATCGTTGGGCAAATTGGTTGAGGAAAGAGAGGACTGTCGCATCAAACAAATTCATAGCCTACCTCGGGCTGCGCTCGAATGTCTTGTTGGGGTCGGAAGGTCTTCGCCTGCCTCCGCTGCTTGCGGACACAGTGCTGGGCCGCGTCCCATGCAGGGTATGAGGAACTTGAATAGTAACACACACCGGCTCACCGGAGACCAACGGCTTCTGCGCATGCTTTCATCGCACGCTCGCGGGTGGCGACGCGCCTGGGCGTGTCGGGCGGCTCGGCCCGGGCCACCGCGTCGCCGTGGATTTCGCCCTGGGTCTGGTGACTCCGTTCCTCTACACCCTGATCGAAGTTGGGCTCTGGTTCAGACGGGACTGCCTTCGCCCGCAACCCGCTTCCGGCTTCGACGGAGCAGCAGCTTGGCCAGGGTGACCAGGAATTCGAAGTAATCGCGGGGGGAGAGTTTGGACCGACCGTGGAGGCGGTCAGGAAAGACGATGGGAATTTCGACGACGCGTGCGCCGTTACGAACCAACTCGCTGAGCAGGGAGGTCTGGAATGCATAGCCTCGAGTGCCCAGATGGTGGAGGTCGCAGCGGACCAGAAGGTCAGCCCGGATGCATCGGTAGCCCGAGGTGCAATCGCGGAGCGCGGGCAGGCCGCCACAGATGCGGGCCAGCCGGTTCCCCAGGCGGCTCAGGAATCTGCGGTGCACGGGGAAATCGGGCGTGGCCCCGCCGGGTGCAAATCGCGAGCCAATGACCAGGCTGTGGCCCTCATTGCATGACTGGACGAACCTCGGCAGCAGGTTCGGGTCGTGTTGGAGGTCCGCGTCCATCTCGAAGATCAGGTCGGCATGGAGCTCCGCCAGGGCGTGGGCCATGCCGCGCTGGTAGGCGACACCCAAGCCTTGCTTTTCTCCAGGGAGCAGATGAAGGTTCGGATACTTCTTCCTCAAGTCGGCCACCAGGGCCTGTGTTCCGTCGGGTGAATTGTCGTCCACCACCAGCACGTGCAGCGCATGGGTGGCGATCTTCTCTTGCTGGGCAAAGATCTGAGGCAGCAAAATAGCGAGATTCTGAGCTTCTTGGTAAGTGGGCAGGACGATGCAAGCCACCTGTTTCATTGCATCTCTCGGGCGGCTGCCAGGCGTGTAAGCTAACATGTCTGTTCTGGAGTAAGCAGACGGCATTGTACATTGAGTTGGATTCATTCGGGACTGTACAGTGCAGCTTCTGCCAGCACTCAGGGGAGACATCTGGCAATCCTGGGACCAATCTTCCTCGCGAGAGCCAAGGGCAGTCTTTGCCAGACGCGGATGGCCAGTTTGTATTTGGGATTTTGCGGGTTTAGCTCTGGCAACGAGTCACCTTCCGGCAGCCAGTAAGCCCAATGAAGGGGAACGGTGTGAGATACCCATTGCATCTTGAAGGCATGGGTGCCGGACCCGATGGTGGAACGGCCAAAGTCGAATATCCGGTAGCCACGCTCGCCGGCGAAACAAAACAGATTCCAGTAGAGAAACATGTTGGGCTTCATCGAGAGGTACTTCCGCACGGAAGAACTCCAGACTGCTTCGGCACGATCTCGAAAACCAATCAAGAAAGAAGTTGCCACAGCCTGTCCCCGATGTCGGACGACGCACAAGTGTGTCTCCTCGGGGAAGGCCCGAAGGATTTCAATGAAGAAATCGGGGCCGTAGGCCGGAGTGCCGAGGTCGCGCATGTTCTCGGACCAGACTGCATAGAAATCGTCGAGGAGTTCCTGCCCTCCGAATTCGGCGGTCATCCCAAAACTCATCGATTTGCGCACTTTGGTGCGAATCTTGGTGTTCAGCGCCTTCCACAATTTTTCCAGATCGGAATCCAGCGGCAGCAAGACGGTGACTTTGTTGGTTTTGGTAGGCAGACCCAGCCCGTGCTCGGTGCGATGGCGGAGTTCCAGATGTTTCGCGCCCACTTTCTTGGTGATGCGAATCGCCTCTTCGAGCAACGTCTGTTCGGCGGCGTGTGTCTCTGCGAGAATTCCTCCGGCGTTCAGGAACGGCATCGAGGAAACGAAGCTGCCGAAAAGCCAGCTCCTCTGCCAGACCAGCGGGAGGACCCCTAGCACCTTATCATCCTGCTCAGCCAGCAAGTAGAAGGCCGGCCAGCCGAAGCTTTTCTCAATCACCTGCCTCCAGCTCCAGCGATGGCAATAAGTGGATTCGGGGTGCTTTTGGATGAACTCTTCCCAACGCTCGGCATCTCGAGCGCCTTGGCAAAGAGAGAGCTTCATATTCGACGCTTGTACCAACTCCATCTGTTCCCACTCACCGAGGAGAACCGGGCTTGGCCAGTTCAGTCTGACACATTGGAGGCTAAGCTTTGCTCTGGGCGCCCTCGCGCGGTGGAATCCAGGTGGCGGCCAGGTCTCGTCTCAAGCACTTAACGCAGCCAATCAGGGAAGCCAGGTTGACCAGGCAAAAGTAAAACGGCAATGAGAAAATCATCCAGGTATTCTGCCTCTGTTGCAGCATCCATCCCGCCAGTGCCAGAGCATAAAAGGCCACCTGCAATAAGGCCGCCGGCCGGTAGAAAGGGAATCTCCACAGCAGGAGAGAGGCTGCGAACATGAGGATCATAAAGACCGGCGCGAACCAGCGAAGCAACTTGTGAGAAACTAAAAGCATCCAGTGGCGCGGCTCGCAAAATGGATTGAGCACTCCGGGTATGCGCCACAGGGCGTTCAGGCTCCGGCTCACGATGCGGACCTTGCGCCGGAACTCTTTCACAAAGCTCTCCGCCGTCTCCTCGTAGCTGACGGCGCCCGGTTCGAAGACACCCCGGTAGCCGCGATGGATGATTTGTAGGGGATTCAAGAAATCATTGATGTCGGTGGGCAATAGCGGCGAGTACATTTCGCGGCGAATTGCATAGATAGCCCCGTCACCACCGACCACCGATCCGAATAGTGACTCCTTGCGTTTGAGCCAGGTTTCCAGCTTCCAATAAAGTCCTTCGGCGTCCGCCGCCTGTGAAGCTGAAGCTCGTTCCACGTAGCGGGCATTGCCCACCACATAGCCCACCCCGGGGTCGGAAAAGTGCCGCACTAGCTGACGGATGGCATCTCGAAGGTAAAGAGCATTGGCGTCGGAGAATACTAGGATCCGACCATTCGCCTGCGGTACAGCCAGGTTCAGGCCAGCGGTCTTGCCCAGGCGCCGCGCCTGCCGTATCAGCCGCACGCCCCGCTTGGCATAGCGCTCGGCAATTTGGTCGGTTCCATCCTCGGAACAGTCCGAAACAACCATAATCTCAAGAAGCTGGTTGGGATAGTCCATGGAGAGCGAGTTCTCCAACTTCTCTGCAATAACTGGGCTCTCATTGTAAGCGGAGATCAAGAGGGTCACTGTGGGGTCGGGAGCCTTGAACTCTTTTCGCGCGAGCGGCGCGAAGCGGGCCAGAAAACCCAACAGGATCGGATATCCGAAGTAAATATAAAAAAGCAGAGCTCCGCAAACCCAGGACAAGACCCTCGCGATCGATGTTATGCTTGACATCAGAATTTCCAGTTCGAGGATCGTGCTGGCTCCAAAATCCGCCGGGAAGCCGCGATGAACTTCGGCGACGCGAGTTCTTTCCCGACCTGCCTTCCCCTCATGGTTTGAATGCGAGACCGCTCACTCTTTCGCGAGATTTCCGTCTTGGAGTTCCGGCCAGCCCAAAGCATATACCAGCTTTCCCGCTGCCCAGCCGTTCCTATTGAGTCTCGATCCCAAACTTCTCGAACTCCCTGGGCTTGCCGGAAGAAGAGAGGAAGCTATTTGACACCTCCCCGCCCTCTTCCTCGGTTTTAGTTTCTATCATTGTAGCCTGTCGATTATCCCGCCGGCAACGACGATGCCGCAGTCCTCCGCAGAGTCGCTTCGAACACACGTCGCGTCAGGTGTATTTGTGCCAGTGGAAGCCAGTAGCACCGGCGCTGCCTGAACCCTCCTCGGCCTTTCCGGAAACGCGAGAGTCCGCCACCAAGGGGGGCAGCCGATCCTGGAATTGCTCTCACCGAACAGATCCGCAACTCCCACATCTCGCTCACGTCGACCTCTCGGGGCACAGGCCACCTTCTTGCCGCCTTCCACCTTCTGGATCGCGTAGATGATCTGCGCGTCCGTGTGATCCTCTCAGGGCACCTCCGTCGTCTCCGTTCGTGTCGTTCCAGGGACCACAGGCGGGCCGTTTTCTCAACTTTCCTGTGGCTCAGTCTCCGGGTCTCGGGTCAGCCATAAGCCTACACAACCCACTGTTCTCTTTCCGTCGACGTTTCTCCAGCTTCGCCGACACAGGCGTTCTCGGCCTGCCAGGCGGTTTTCGGCAGTGTCCGCGAGGGCAGTTACCTCTACCTGCCCTCGAATTGGACTCTTGGCCAGTATCGAACCCTCTTTCCCACCTGTAGCTTGCGAAGTGCGTGGAGAAATCCCCAGAGGGGCAGGCCCATTTGGTCGTTGACCAAAGATTTCTAGAAGCCTGAGGGAGATTCTCAATGCAATCGCTGAAAACGCTGACAGGGTCCTTTGACGCCGGGAAGATCAAGGGGATCCTACTACTGGTTTTAATCCTGCCGCTGACCCTGGTTCACAGCGGGTGTGTCGGCCTGGCTGGTTCCAACAGTCTGCCTCTGTCGTTGTCCAACCCCGCGCCGGGTGGTGTCAGCTCGAATTCGGCGATGGTGAGCTGGACGACGAACATACCGGCGACCTCGCAGGTCGAATACGGTACCAGCACCAACTATGGCTTGAACTCGGCTTTCGACCCGGCCCTGGTGAACAACCACGCGCAGGCCCTTACGGCTCTCTCCGCGGCCACCACTTACCACTACCGCGTGCACTCGAAGGATGCGGCCGGCATCGAGGCGGTCAGCGGCGATTTCACTCTGACCACAGCGACAATACCAGACACCACGCCGCCGACGGTCGCGATCACTTCGCCGGCCCCTGCGGCAACGGTGTCGGGAATGGTCGCCGTTGTGGCCACAGCCTCGGACAACGTGGGCGTGGTGGGCGTGCAGTTCCAAGTGGACAGCAACAATACCGGCGCCGAAGTCCTGGCGGCCCCTTATACCTACTCGCTGAACACAGCCACCCTGTCGAATGGTAGCCACAGCTTGACCGCGGTGGCGCGCGATGCCGCCGGTAACCGCGGCACCAGCGCCGCGCTAACGATTGCCGTGAACAATCAGGTGCCGCCGACGATCTCCATTATCTCGCCGGCTGCGGGCGCCACGCTCTCCGGCACGATCGGTGTTGCGACCAGCGTTTCCTCGAATACTGCCAGCGTCCAGTTCCAAGTGGACGGTGGTAATACCGGCGCCCCGGTTACCAGCGCGCCGTTCAGCTACTCGCTGAACACCGCCACGTTGTCGAATGCAAACCACAGCATCGCCGCCATCGCCAGCAGTTCCAGTGGCCAGACCGCCAGCGCATCCGTCACTGCGAACGTCAACAACATTGCGCCGCCGACACCGCCCACGATCTCTATAAGCTCGCCGGCTTTCGGCGCCACGGTCTCCGGCACGATCAGTGTTGCGACCAGCGTTTCCTCGAATACTGTCAGCGTCCAGTTCAAAGTGGACGGTGGTAATACCGGCACGCCGGTTACTAGCGCGCCGTTCTCCTACTCGCTGAACACGATTTCGCTTTCCAACGGCAGCCACTCGCTCACCGCCGTGGCCAGCAATGCCGCCGCGCAGACGACCACTAGTGCCGCCGTCTCCATCAGCGTCAACAACGTAGCGCCTCCGACGCCGCCGACGATTTCCATCACCTCGCCGGCTTCCGGCGCCACGGTCTCCGGCACGATCAGCGTCTCGACTAGCGTTTCCTCGAATACTGTCAGCGTCCAGTTCCAAGTGGACGGCAGTAACACCGGCAACCCGATCACCAGCGCGCCATTCTCCTACTCGCTGAACACGACCACACTGTCAAATGGCAACCACTCCATTTCTGTCGTCGCCAGCAACTCCAGCGGCCAGACAGCCAGCGCCTCCGTCACTGTCAACGTCAACAACTTAGACACCACGCCCCCGACGGTTTCGATCACCTCGCCGGCTGCGGGCGCTAGCGTCTCCGGCACGATCAGCGTCTCCGCCAACGCCTCAGACAACGTCGGCGTGGTGGGCGTGCAGTTCAAGCTCGATGGCGCAAACATCGGGAGTGAGGACCTATCGTCGCCATACTCGATTTCGTGGAGCACCGCAGGTTCACCGAATGGCAGCCATACGCTGACTGCAGTAGCGCGCGATGCGGCCGGAAACAGCACCACCAGCGCCGCGGTCGTCGTCAATGTCAACAACGTGGTAGCGGTCACAATCTCTCCGACGAGCGCAAGCGCCCCTGTTAATGGAACGCAGCAGTTTACCGCCACCGTCACAGGCTCGACCAACACCGCCGTAAGTTGGTCAGTCACGGGCGATGGCACGCTAAGCGCGAGCGGATTGTTCACAGCGGGCGCGGTGAGCGGTTCCGCAACGGTAACAGCTACGGCGGCAGCTGATCCCACCAAGCTCGCGTCGGCTTCGGTTACAGTGACAGCCGTTACGAGTGGGCTGCCTACGAGCCTCGGCTGGTATCAGATTCCTAACACGCAGCAGGCCCCGGTCTGCCCAGCCGACACCACCGGCTGCCAGAACGTCATTGCCGCCTGGGGGAGCGGGATAGCAGACACCAAACGCAACCGGCTCGTGTTCTGGGGCGGCGGCCACGGCGATTATGGCGGCAACGAGGTCTACGCGCTGGACCTCAACACGCTTCAAATGCTCCGGCTAAATAACCACAGCCCGCTAAACACCGGCAGTTGTATCGAGACGCTTTCCGACGGCAATCCGAACGCACGGCACAGCTATGACGACCTTGCCTACATCGCCAGCGCAGACCAGATGTTCAGCTACACTGGCGCGCTCTACTGCTCGAACGGGTCGGGCTCGACGGCGGTGTGGACGCTCGACCTGCCTACGCTGACGTGGGCCCAGAAAATCACCTCGACGCTGACACCGAACGGCGGCTTCGCCTCGGCCGATTACGACCCCAACTCCGGCAATGTGTTCGTGCACACCGAGAGCTGGGGGATGTTCGGCAAGTACAATTTGGCGTCGAACACCATGACGACCCTGGCCACTTTCCTGGATGTGAACTATTACGTGACTGCAGTGGTTGACCCCAAGCGAAAGGCATTCTTCATGTTTGGAGCGAACCAAGCCTTCCGCATCGACATCTCGGGCGCGGACACGACGTATGGTCTCCATACGCTAGCCGCTACGGGGTGTAGCTTCATCAGCGCGGACGCCCCGGGCGCCGCCTACGACTCGGTGCAGGACCGCGTCGTCGGCTGGTCGGGCGGGAACACCGTGTACCTCTACAATCCCGATACCGACTCCTGCACGTCGGTGACTTATCCGAATGGCCCCGGAGCGCCACAGGCCAACGGCACGAACGGCCGCTTCCGCTATTTCCCCGCACTCAATGTGTTCGCCCTGGTGAACGACTGGCAGCAGAACGCCTTCGCCTTGCGGCTCACCTCCGGGGGAGGCTCGCCACCACCACCGGCCGCCCCGATCATTTCGGGCGTCACCGCCACGGGCATAACAACCACGGGGGCGACGATAACGTGGGCCACCGATCAGGCGTCAACCTCGCAGGTCGAATACGGCAAGACCACGAGCTACGGGTCGACGACCTCGCTGCTCTCCACCCTCGTGACCAGCCATTCTCAGCTGCTCAGCGGCTTGAGCGCGGGCACCGTTTACCACTACCGCGTCCATTCAAAGAATTCGAGCGGCCTTGAGTCCATCAGCGGCGACTTCGTTTTCGGCACGAGCAACAGCTCGGACAACACGCCCCCAACGGTCTCCCTGACCGCACCGCTCGCAGGCGCGACTCTCACCGGCATGGCCAGCATTGCTGCCAATGCCACGGATAATGTCGGAGTGGTGGGGGTGCAATTCCTCCTGGACGGCAACAATCTGGGGGCAGAGCTTACTGCCATTCCCTACTCGATTCTCTGGGACTCCACCACGGCCGCGAACGGCACCCACACCCTGGCGGCAACGGCGCGGGATGCCGCTGGCAACAGGGCCACCTCCACAGCGGTTTCCGTGACGCTCTCTAATACCACAACGACTGCCGGTGCTGATTTTCAGGCCCGTTGCACCGCCCCCGGTGTAGTCAAGTGCGTCGGTTGGGATAGTGCGAGCGACTTCGTTCCCGCGAGTGGCGGGGGCGGCTATGCTGACGGCCTATATCCGGCCGACGACGGGACCTTTCAGGGCACGCAGGACAGCACAACCTCAACCTCCGGCAGTTCGCTTAAGTTCAACATTCGGGCCGGGAACGTATCGCCGTTGGGTTCCAACCCCGCGGGGCTATGGAAGGCTAACTTTCCCCCGGTCGGACAGAACCAAACTCTTTACTTCCAGTTCCGGCTCCGGCTGTCCCCGGAGATGCTGAACTTCCCATGGAACAGTGTGAGCGGCGAAGGCTGGAAGGTATTCATCGCTTTCGGACCGGTTCCCGGCCCAAGCTGCACCGGCGACCAGTTCGTGCAGGAAAACACCTACCAGACCAATGTTGCCACGGCATATGCGTCATGCGGCAGTCCCGCGCTCTACACCAACAACGGAATCCCGCCGATGCTGATTGAGCAGGGAGATTACAACTGCGCCTATGACAGCAGCGGCGCTTATAGTACGAATCCGAACTGCTTCACCTACCCGGCGAACACATGGATGACGGAGTACTGGGTCGTGCAGGTGGGAAGTTTTGGGCAGCCGAACAGCCACTTCACGGCTTACATAGCGCCGACCGGCCAGCCGCTCAAGAAGTTCATCGACCTGCCGAACTTCGTCTTCAACAACGGCGGCTCGGCGAGCGAAGCCTTGCAGCAGCTAATTCTCCAGCCGTATTTCAGCGGCGCCTTCAATGCGACGACAAACCCGGCCGCTGCGATGTGGTTCGACGAATTGATTATTTCGACGCAGCCCATCGCTGCTCCCAAGTAATGAGCACCCTCGACGATACTCTTAGGGTGTCTACCTTGGCGGCATGTGTTCGAATTCTTCGAATGCGGCTGGCAGGCCGGGGCGAGTGGGCACTTGCCCGTCTGTGCGAGTTCGCGTTGAAGGAAGTTGCCCGCAGCGGCTACCGCTGGGTTCGGCGGAAGTTACGGCGCTCGTTTTCTCCAAGTCCCTTCCCCGAGTCCATGATCAGCCATTTCAGCAGACTGCCTGCCTTCGGTAACAATTCACACCAAGAGGCGCCTGGCTTGTCACTACGTGGCGCTTCCTCTTGGTCGTCGGCGTTGCGGACTAGAGTGCGCTCCAGCCCGAGCTTGCGCCACTTAGATCGCCGTTTCTGCTGGGGAACCCCAGCAGAACGGTTTCAGCCTGACCCCCACCGAGGCCGCAATCGACTCTTCGATCCGGAGGAGATCCAGCGCATGATCGCTTTGGGCGGCCTCCCTTCATAGCCCCCTATTAACCGGAATTGGGGTTTTCATTCCCGGCCGACCGAAAATGTACACTTAAGGGCCTCAGTAGCTAATGCTCCTGCCAGGTTTTTGAGCGCAGAGGCTTCCAGTCTTGTTCTGGCTTTTGACCACGCCGTGCTGTTGTGCCAGTGCCGGGCTACTCGACACCATCTCCCGGGTGTTGAGGTCCTGAGGAGCCAGCTCTAAAATCGTCGGCCTCTAAACCCAATAGATTCGATTTACGCCCTGAATCGCTTTCCGCAGGGCAGGAATGATCGCGCCCACTCTCGGAAAGGAAGTCTCACGTCCCTTAAGGAAAGAAGGCTCTACGTCGGAAAACGTGACCACCCGGAAGCGCCCCGCATGTTCCGCCAGGAAACGACACAGCCCCTGAAACCTCCGCAGAACCAGCCTATCCGGCCTAAGCCTGCGGAACTGAACGTCTGCCGCCTTGAAAAGGCTGAAGGAATGCGCTAGGAAGGTCACCGCGCTCAGGCCGATGGACTCGGCCTGCTCGAGGACCTTTTTCATCTCCCATAGGCTGACTGCGTTTATGTTCAACGGCTTCAAGCCGCGGAGGCTCCAAGCGCCTGTCTCAAAGGTAGTGAGGGGGATCTCCCACACCGCGCCATGCTGCCACGGGCTATTGATCGCTGCACGTGAATCCATCAAACAGGTGGCGCCGAGATAAGGCGCACTAAAACTGCTGTCGTACCGAATGCCTACCTTCTCCAGAACGCCCAGAGTACTCATGCTGGCGCCGAAGTTGCCGGCACGGAATGCCACCGGGGCCTTCCCAATCATTTCTCGGAACAGCGAAATCCCCTCTTGGAACAAATCCAATTGTGTCTGCGGCGGCAGAGTCCCTATGAGATCCTTGGCTGCCGGCAGTTGCTCTGGGCCAAGCCGGCCTTCTCGAATCATCGCGTAGTAGTAGTGGATCGGATGGAGGTGAAGTTGCGCATCATGGCCACGCCGCACAACTTGGGCATAAGCGCTGGCAAGATCGGATCGATTACAGTTCAAACCGGCAAAGACCTCGATAAAGAAGGTCGCGCGCAGATCATTTTCCTCCAAAATGTCCATGATCCGCGGGATGCCATAATAATCCGAGCCGATCTTCCCGAGAATTGCGCGTTCGGGATCTACAGGCTTGTAGCTCGGGTTGTCCCACGCTCCGCCCAGGGAGCATTCGGTGTCGATTGTTAAAAAAACGTGAACCATCTTCCTTCCCATCCGCTCACCGCACAGCGTCCATTCGCGCGCTCTAGTGCCGCGGCCCACGCCTGCGTTGCTGAGGTACTCCTTCTCCAAAAGTAACCATTGCTCGTAGCAAGCTCAAGAGGCTTCCAGGTCATCGAAGGGATCTTCCATTACTGGGGGTCAGAAGGTTGTGACATCCGAGATAAGGACCTGTCAATGCCGCGAAAACACCTGGCCGGAAATCCCCGGCCTTGCTCTATCCGTGCGATCATCGTCCGAGTGCTCTGGGGCAGTTACGCGCCTTCTAAGCCGCGCGACCGCGAACCAGGCGAGAATGAGAACGAACTCCAGGGCCGCCGTTCCATAGAAAACCATTAGAGCGGGCTCCTCCACAAAAGCGGGCCGAGGAAGCTCGTCCACTCTTTCTCCCAGAATCCTGTGCAGGAGCAGATAGGAGAGCCTCAGTAGCCCAGATTTATTCCAGTTGATGGTGCGGGCGTCGGTATAAATATACTGGTCGAACTCATAAGTTTCCAGACGGTCTGTCCCTGGTTGCACCCCTTTCGCTCGCAATTCGTCGATACGCTGCGAGAGGATCCCCGGGTGTTGTTTGAGGTCGCGGATTCCATAATACCCGCCTCGCAGTTTGGGAAACCAAAGACCGAACAGCGGATCTACAACCATCTCCCCTTCGACATCCGCCTGGACAACGGCGTGCCTTGATTCCCCATGCACGTTGTAAAGCGCCCACTTAGACGCATGAATGCCGCGCAGCCGCAGCAATGCAACTACCAGTCTGGATCGGTCGGCGCAATCTCCTCCCTTCTCAATCACCTGCCACGGCGTTGGCCGCAGAAAGCGGAAGAGAGGCAAGAGGAAGTAGGAGTCATTCCCATCATCGGGCTTGTTCTTGAGAGACAGAACAACCTGTTTTATCTGCTCGCTCGGCGGCAACGAGGGGTTAGCAACTTGGTTGAGATAAGCCGAGAGCGATCTCTGCTCCCAAATATAATAAACCAGAGAGAATATCTGGATACCCAGTAGAAGAACCAGGATGGCAGCCAAGTACCATCGCCGGCGAATCAAGTCAGTCCCTCCTGATCACACCTCTCAGCGCGGTTGCTTTGCTCCGGACCGCAAGCCAGCTTGGTAACCTCGCCTCGAAGCCAGACATTCACCGCCATTGCAGCCAAGACGCTCAGACGCCCTGTGGGAGCAATTTCCATGCCAACGGGCCAAAAGAATTAGACTCCTTTTCATTTCTACCAGTTCGCTGCCAAAGTATTGGTAATTATACTCCGGCGGTGAGTCCCTGCCTATCACGCATTCAGCGAGTCGTCAAAGATGAACGCATTTGCGCAGATCTGTCATTTTCTCTGCCCACTAGGCCTTGGCGATTCGCGGTGCCCGAGATCGCCGTGACGGCAAAGGGAATAACGTCCACAAGCCCTCTACCGCCATCCTCAGCATACCAGGTCTTTCCCTCGGGGCTCAGCGTCCATTATCCAGGTATTTCGGAACCCGCCTGGCGGCCCCCCACTAGGGCCTTCTCCTTTCGCGCGTCAGGAGTTCAACCTCGCCGAGCCCCTCTGACTGCGATTCGTCGTAAAGATGAGGTCAAGCGGTTCTCACTCGAGAGCCTGAGTGTCGGATGGGATATAATCGGTGGAGCATCCGGAAGCAGTGACTCCATTTACCCTGCTTCCTGTCGAACCAGGAGCGAGGAAAGGAATTCAACAGAATTCAAATCGTCCTGTGGATTATGGACGAGGACGGCCCAAATGAAACCCGATCGCATGCCCCTTGGAATTGATTTTGACATACAGGATTTCTGCCCCAAGCAATGAGAGTCGCCAGAGCATGGGTGCTGGCCAGCTTCGCTTGGCTGATCGTGTCCTGTACTTGGCACAGTGCAGTCCTTCCAACGGTGTCGATCATGGCGCCAAGGCTCAACTCCGCGGTGTCGGGCTCCGTGACGGTTTCCGTCAACGCTTCGGATAACGTGATGGTAGTGGGAGTGCAGTTCCTGCTGGACGGCAACAATCTAGGGGCAGAGCTTACCGCCACTCCCTACTCGATTCTCTGGGACTCCACCACGGTCGCGAACGGTGCCCACACCCTAGCGGCAACGGCGCGGGATGCCGCGGGCAACAAGGCCACCTCCACGTCGGTTTCCGTGATGGTCTCCAATACCTCAACGAGTGCCGAAGCTGATTTCCAGGCCCGTTGCGCCGCACCGGGCGTGCTCAAGTGCGTGGGATGGGACAGCCCCTCGGACTTCATTCCAGCCAGCGGCGGGGGTGGTTACGCAGATGGCCTCTACCCGGCTGACGATGGAACCTATCAGGGCACCATGGACACCGCGATCAAGAGTTCAGGCGCGGGCTCACTTAAGTTCACCATTCGACCTTTCACGGGCTCGAATGCGGCCGGCTACTGGATGGCAGCTTTCGGACCGGACACAAACCGAGCAAAGTTCGGAGCCCACTCGACCTTCTATGTTCAGTGGCGCCAGCGATTCTCGCCGGAAATGTTGAATTTTAAATGGAACACTGTGAGCAATGAGGGTTGGAAGTTGATCATCATGTACCCGGTTCCTGGACCAAGCTGTACGGCCACACAATTGGTCATGGAAAACACCTACCAAGACAACATCGCTCAGGGCTACACCGAGTGTGGCGCACGGGGCCTTTACACAAACAATGGCAAGCCACCCTACCTGCATGAACAGGGCGACTATAATTGCCCATATGGGGGTCCGTACGCTGGCCCAAACTGCTTCGTCTTCCCGGCGAATACGTGGCTGACGTTCTATTGGCAGGTTCAGATTGGCGACTGGGGACAGCCGAATAGTTATATCCAAGCGTGGGTGGCTCCCGAAGGTCGGCCCCTTAAAAAGTTCCTTAATCTACCGAATTTCGTGCTGAATCGAGAAAACCCAGGGGATGGTTTCAATGAGATTCAGCTTACCCCGTACTTAAGCGGTAAGAATCCAGCTCTGCGGAATCCAATGGCACATACTTGGTACGACGAATTGATTATTTCGAGACAGCCCATTACCGCTCCCAAGTAAAGAGGGTCGCTAGAGCAAGCCCGGTCGCCAGCTTCGCCTGACCGATCCTGTCAAGGCAGTCGGCCCACAAGGGCGGGACCAAGATTCATCCGGCCGTGTACATTGTTCGCTGCTCGAAACTGTGCCAGCCCACTGTGAAGCTCGAACAGAGGCCAGTTCGAGCTATGATTCGTGTATGCTGATGCGAGCGACTGTACTTCTGTTGGCGTGTGATGTCCTCCTGCTCTGTTTGGCGGATTGGCCGACGGATGGACGCAACCACAGCCGAGCAGGCAGCGCAACCGCGCCCTTGCCCGGCGGCGGGATTCCGTCAGCCCTGGGCTGGTATCAGATTCCTAACACCCAGATGGCCCCGGTCTGTCCGACGACCCTGAGCGGGTGCCAAAACGTCATTGCCGCCTGGTCTGGTGGCATCGCCGACATCAAACGCAACCGCTTGATCTTCTGGGGCGGCGGCCACAGCGATTATGCCGGCAACGAGGTCTACGCCCTAGACCTCAACGCCCTGAAGATGTTGCGCCTGAATAATCCGAGTATCCCATTTGGATTTAACACGGAAACCAATCCAGATGGCCTGCCCTCATCGCGCCACACCTATGGCGGGCTCTCTTATGTCCCCTCTGCCGACAAGATGTTCGCCCACGGAGGGGGTTTGTACGGTGACGGTTCTGCGACCAGCGTCGCCACTTGGACTTTTGACCCTGGGTCGCTCGCGTGGACCCCCAAAGATCCCACGAACGACTATCAAATCGTGAGGGAATGCTGCAACTATCAGTCCTTCACCGCCTACGACCCCGGTACAGACGCTGTCTACATGGTGGAAGATGGTCTTCAATTCACGAAGTACGTGTCCAGCACTAACAGTTACACGCTGCTCCAAAATGTGTCCGGGATGAATTGCTGCGTCACTGCTGTTGTTGACGAAGGCCGGCACCTGTTCCTGGTTTTTGGCGCTGGTGACGCTGGAGGACAAGTGTGGCAGGCGGATATCAGCCCTGGATTAGCACCCACTCTGATTGAAATCTCGTCCCGGGTTACCGGTTGTGGGGCGATTCAAAATGCCAGTTATCCGGGCCTTGCCTACGACCCCGTTCAAAAGCTCATTGTAGGTTGGGTGGGTGGGGATACGGTGTACCTCTATAACCCAGGTACCAAGTCCTGCACCACGAAGACTTTCCCTGGAGGTCCTGGCGCCGCGCAGCCGAACGGCACATTCGGCCGCTTCCGCTATTTCCCTGCGCTCAACGTATTTGCCGTCGTGAACGGCTGGAAGCAGAACGCTTTCACGCTGCGACTCACCTCGGGCGGCGGCCCGCCAGCCCCATAACCGGTTTCTGTTTCTATCGCACCGGCGACGGCTTCAAATGTGGTGGGCGGAGCCAACAGTTCACGACGACGGTGGCCGCCTCGACAAACACAGCCGTTACATGGACGGCCTCGAGTGTAAGGGTTACCGCGGCAGGTCTCTATACGGCACCTGACGCGGCGGGAGCCGGCGAGCAGAATCAGGGCGATCGGACGGCTACTCGCTTGGCAGGATCGGCCTGCGGCAATCGCCAATCGGTTCCATCCAAGAAAATGCGGCACCAGGTTTCGAAGCCGATCAGTGCAAGCAGGTGGTCGGAATAGTCGGCTCTTTCTGCCTCGTGGCTGGAAATGATTTCCTGGATCACCGGCCAATGGAAGAACCCTCGCTTGCGGACCTGCGTTTCGGACAGCATTTCCCGCATCAACACCTGAAGATCGTTTCGCAACCACGCCCCCATCGGGGCTCCAAAGCCGCGTTTTTTCCGATGCAGAATTTCGTCGGGTAGCCACGGGCGGACAACTTTCTTCAGCAAGAACTTCAATTTCCAGCCGCGGACCTTCAGGTGGGAAGGGATGCGGCTGGTGAGCTCGATCAGTTCGTGATCGACAAAAGGAGCGCGGCATTCGATCGAGGCCGCCATGCTGCTCTTGTCCGTCAAGGCCAGTAGATCGTCACTGAGGGAGGTCTTGATATCCACGTAGATGATTTGGTTCAGGCTATCGGCCTTGCCCGATTTTCGGAAATACTGCTGAAGAACAGCCGACGCGGGTTCTTCCGCCGCCGGGCCCGAAGGCTCCTGCAGGAGCCGGGCGCGAACCTCCGGGGAGAACACCGTGACGTAGCTCATGTACCGCGCCGCCGCATCCCACTCCGCCGATTTCGCGAAGGCGCTAGCGTAGCGGATGGTGTTCTTCCAGCCGGAATGGCGGTCCTGCGGTAAACGGGCCAGCAGTGCTGGCAGCAGTTTTCGGCGGGCCAGCCGGGGCATCAACTTGTAATAGCGCCAGAGCGAATCGCCAAGGTATCGGCGGTAGCCCCCGAACAGCTCGTCACCGCCGACTCCGGAGAGAATGACCGTGACGCTTTCCCGCGCCAAACGGGAAACCAGGTAGGTGGTGATGATGGCCGAGTCGGCGATCGGTTCGTCCATGTGCCAGATCAGCTTCGGGAGGAGCTCGCTGACGTCCGGCCGGACGATGATTTCGTGATGGTCGGTGCCGAACGCGTCGGCGACCATCCGCGCGTAAGGAAGCTCGTTGTAATACTTGTCGGAACCCTCGTACCCGATCGAGTAGGTCTTCACCGGCCGGTTGGTCAGCCAGGCCATGGCCGCCACGACGGAGCTCGAATCGATTCCCCCGCTAAGGAAAGCTCCCAATGGCACGTCGCTCACTAGACGGATGCGAATAGACTCAAGCAACTTCTCGCGGACACGCTCGATCCACTCCTGTTCGGAGCATTCCTCGACGTGGTCGAATCGGGCGTCCCAATACTCCCGATCTTGGACCTGGCCCTTTTCAATCACCCAGACATGCCCGGGGAGGATTTTCTCAATTCCCTCAAACATCGTGCGGGGAGCGGGCACGTATCCCAGCGTCACGTATTCGCGAAGGGCAGTCGGATCCACCCGCCGAGGAACACCCTCGGCTTCCAGGATGCTCTTAATCTCAGAGGCGAATAAGACTCGGTTGGGTTCCCGGCGAACGTAAAGGGGCTTCTTTCCCACGCGGTCGCGAGCCAAGACGAGCCGAGAACGCGGGGCATCCCACAGTGCGATCGCGAACATACCCCGCAAACGTTTGACGAAATCCACCTCCTCCTGCTCGTAGAGGTGAACGAGGACTTCCGTGTCCGACTTGGTGCGGAAGACGTGACCCCTTTTCTCGAGCTGATCGCGAAGCTGCAGGAAGTTGTAGATCTCGCCGTTATTGATCACCCAGATCGTCTGGTCTTCGTTGGGGATGGGCTGATGGCCACCGGAGAGATCGATAATGCTGAGGCGGCGCATGCCGAGAGCCACACCGTCGCCGAAATACTGGCCGGCGTCGTCCGGGCCGCGGTGGATTACCACGTGACCCATTCGATCCAGAAGCGCTTGCCTGGCGGCGCTAGTCAACTTTCGGTCGAGGAACCCGTAAATGCCGCACATCCGATCCTCCGCCCGCGGGCGTACTCATCTGCTCCCGTGGAACTCTCCGCTGCGCTCGACGAGCTTTGCGAGCGGGGCAGCCATCCGGGCGGCCGTAGCCCGCAGGGTCTTGTTGTACAAGATGTAGGTCGACTGCGAGTACGTCTTGTCCGTCCATCGCATCTTATAATCCTCGCAGAGACCCATGTAGTCGTAGAAATTGACCTTGCTTGCGTACATCCGCTCCATGACGAAAGTCTTCAGCACGTGTCCAGGAGACAATTCCTTGTACTTGCTCTTGTAGCTTTCCTTTAGGTCGCAGAAGACATTGTTGAACTTTAAACCATTTACGTAGGCTACTGGCTCGCCGTTCAGCTCAAGCAAGTGGCCCCAAAACCAGCCGTTTCCCGCGACTACTTCCAGAAGATCTGTGTGGAATGACTCCTGCAAATGACTGGCCGTCAAAGATGTACCAGTCGACTCCTTCCAAGACTCTTTCTCGATCCCCAACATGGCCTGGGCAAAATAGTCAAGATCAGACCCGGGTCCAAATTCTCGGTAACGCACGTCTCCTTGTGCTTTCATTTTTTTTTCGGCGTTGCGCAGGTTCCAGCGAAATTTCTTAGGCAAGGAGGCAAAATAATCAGGCCAAGTGCCTTCTAGCATGATATAAGGAGTAGTTATGTAGCCGATTTGTTCGATCGGAAATCTTTGACTTTTTTGGAGCTCAAAAAAGAGAGAGCTCGACGGCGAACCATCCACCAAGGTGAAGACGAACACATCCCAATCCGGGAGATCCTTGTACAAGTAATCGAGAAGGATCCTGAGATGATTGGGGCTGGGCGCATCGAGCAGAAAACCGCCCCTGCCTGAAAAGATCTCCGTAAATGGCGCGACGGAAGCACAGCCCACCGCGTGCACAGTTTTCGAAGCGCGATAAAGAGGAAAGATACCAAGAACCTTGCCCTGCTCCTCGAGCAACACGATGTTCTGCTCGGACTGGTTCAGGTGTTTTCGCCACAAGACCATTGCCCATTCAAAAGTGCTGGTTACATCGAGCTGCAGGATGTCGGCGCTCTGGCGAAACACAATGTCGTTCCACGCGTCCCGAAGCGGCGCGCAATCTTCATAGCGATGGACGACTCTCAATTGCACAGTCGCCTTTCCCCCGTCACCCTGACGTCGAGAAGAATTCGTTGATCGTCCGGCAATAGCCGAGGACATCCTCGCTTCGCAGATTCTGGTGAATAGCGAGCAGCAACAGATGCTGGGAAAGGTACTCGGCGTCTTCCCGGGCACTGCGCTCCGCCTGAGAAACCAGCGGATGCAACATCTCACCAAACGTAAACAGCGGAACGCCCCTCTCGCGCAGGACGCGGTCGCTCCGGGACCTTTCGCGCAAGAGCACGGGGTATCCCCATGGGCAGACGTCCTTCGGCAGCGCCCGGAACACTTTTTGGATGTGCTCGTTTTCCCGGAGATGCCTATCCACCAGCAGGTAGTTCCTGCGTCTCAGAGAGACGATCTCGTCCAGATTGCCCCGTTCCAGGATTGCACGAGCGAACCACGGCATCCGTGCTGAGGCTAGCTCTTCATGAAACGGATAGACCTCTTCCATCTTCGGGGCAGCGTCATTCTGGGATGGGTGGTTTTCCCCTTTCAGCGACAGCCTAGCGCGCTCGATGGATTGTAGAACCCTCTTGATAGCGCCGCCCTCAGCGTTGTCCACCACTTGCTCCGCCAGCCTTTTCAGGACTACCACGGAATGCCCGGCGCCGATGGTCTTTCCGACGGGAGGAAACGGGATGTACGGGGTGTTGATCCGCAGCCCCCCGCCCATGTAACTGGGCACGATCTTGTAAAAGCTAAAGACCGCAGCATCGGCCCTGTCCCCGGTCAATTTTTCGGATTCGCCGCGGAGGAAAGAATGCGCCCAATCGTCCAGTAAGTAGTAATCGTACTTTTCGCGTAGTTCCAAGACGCGGTCGATATCCGCAGGGAAGCCGCAAAAGTTGATCACCAGGACCACAGCCACGTCCGGAGATAATTTCTGAACAAGGTCGTCATAATCGATGGAAAAGTCTCGGTGAATTCCATAGAAGAGAACCTTATAGCCAGCGCGCACAACCGGATCCACTACAGTGGGGCAGTGGAAGGCCGGCAGTAGAACGAAGTTTCCCTTGTCGCCGAGCAGAGAACGCAGGAACTGATAGATAGCTCCTCTTGCGCCGTATGTGTAGTGGATCCCGACGTTTTCGAAAAGGTGCCGGCCGCGGGCCGTTTTGCCCCGCGCGACGTCCTGAAAACGCAACGTGGGATGCGCGTTCCGTATTTTGACGTAGGGGGTCATTTCCGTTCTTGCGCACTCGCGCCCTGAACCGCGTCCAGCAACAGTGCAAGTTCCTTCGCGCGGGCTCGCCTCGAGTGCCTCTGGATTTCGCCATCGCCGGCCACCGGCTCGGTGCCGGCGCAAAGTCCGCGCAGAAACTCCGACAATCCCGCGGCGATCTGTTCGCTCGAATCCAAGGGAACGATTCGCCCGATGCCAACGTCCCGTAACGTCTGGGCCGTATCGCCCTCCGAATCCGCCATGGCTAGGATGGGGCGCCGGGCGCGAAGGTACTCGTAAAGCTTGGCCGGGATGGCCGGGTTGGAGGTGTAGCCCTGAAAGACCAGAAGGCCGTCCGCGCACAACATTTCGGCTAGGGCCTCGCGATACGGGATGGCTGGTTCCAGAAAAACCAAGTCTTCGAGGCCCTGCTCGGCGATCACCTTGCGGTAATAGTCTTCGTAGCCGCTGGCTCGCAATACGACCTTCAAGTTGCAACTCGAAACGCCGCCGGCACGGCGCAACTTGGCCAAGGCAGCGAAAAAGGCGCTCGGATCGCGGTCCGGCGTCGGATACAGCACTCCGCTGTGGAGCAATACAATTCGATTTCTCTGGGCCGGTTGTGCAGGAATCATCCGCTCCGCCTGCTCGAAGCTATCTCCATCGTAACCGTTGGGGATGATCGCCCAGCGAGAATTCGGTAGTTCCGGGTAGCGGTCGGCATAAATACGAAGAGCAGTCCACGCCACAAAGACGGCGCGCGCACAATGGGCCACGGCTCGTTGCTCAATCATGCGGCGCGCCTTTCGCAAGCCGGGATCGGTGGGATACTGCTGGCCTGTCACGGGGTCCTCTTCGGTCATGGGATCGCGGAAATCGGCAACCCAGGGGATTCCAGTCAATCGGTGCAAGGCGAGCCCAATCAGATGCGCGGTGGCAATTGGGTACGTGGACCAAAGGACCCGCGGTCTGTACTTGTGAATGAGTCGCAAACCGACTGGCACTGCTCCCACCAGCCAGCTAACCCAGCGGTCCGGCAGCGCCAACCGGGCCCAGTAACGACCGTTCCACCCAAGATGCCGGGCACTGTCGAGGGCAAACGCTCGCTTCACGGGCACATTTTTCGGTATGTCGGCCAGCTGGTCACCCCGGGAGGCCTCATAGGCTCGGGGGTGGGCCGTCAGGACAATGGGAGACCAACCCAGCTCCGGCAAATCCCGCGAAAAGCAAAGGGTTCGCTGAAGGCCGCTGCTGCCGCAGCAAGGTGGGTAATGATAGGCGATCATCAGCGCTCGTTTCATCACCAATTTCTCTTAAGCAAAGCCTCGATCCGGTGAAAGCCAAGCAAATAGCGCTCCTTCTGGTGACGATTGAGCCAGTCAAACTCGTGCGCGGGTCCAAGTTTTGCTCGTGCCACCATGACATCCCATTCTTTGCGCAGGCTGCCCAGCTGATCAAGGCTGTTGAACTCCTGTATGCAGAGAGAACTCACCGCGATAAAACTCCTTGGATCACCGAAACTTTATTGCCGGCTGGGGCAGGAACTTCGGTGATGATGTCACGGTCAAGTCAAGACCGAATCCGGCTTTCCGATAGGCGGGGCTCCCCCCCGGGGCATACAATGTCGCGCAGCAGGTCTGAATGCTCGCCGCGCCGCCGAATCAGCCAGTGCTGACTGTCTTCCACCCACACCTCAGGCGGTGAGGGATGGCTTAGGAAGCCCATGGGGCTTGCCGAGCGGGCATAGGCCCCGGACTGGAACACGCCGATCAGGTCGCCCACCTCAGCCCGGGGCAAGTTAACTCCCCGACCAAGCACGTCGAGTGGAGTGCAGAGCGGGCCGACGACGTCCACCGTCTCTTCTGCCGGTGCAGACAGTTTGTTTAGTAATCCGATTGGATAGTTGCGCTTGATGGTCTGCCCGAGATTTCCGGAGGCGGCCAGATGATGGTTCATTCCGCCGTCCACAACCAGGAACTTCTTGCCCCGCGACACCTTGACGTCCGTGATCCGCGTGATGTAAACGCCCGCTTCGCCCACGAGATAACGACCTGGTTCGACCACAAACTTCGTGCCCGTCAGGAGGGGATCAACCCGCACTTCGCTCATCAGGCGATTTAGCGCTTCCCGGAAAGCTTCGAGATCCAACTCCTGCTCGTGCGAAAAATAGGGGATCCCGAGGCCGCCGCCGAAATCCAGCGTGTGTAGGGGCTTGCCTACCCGTTCGGCGACTCGCTTGGTAATCTCAATCCCCTTCCGATATTGGCGGCCCAAAATCTCTGCGTCCAGGATCTGTGTGCCCGCGTAGATGTGGATTCCGCGGAAATCCAGAACGGGATGAGCAAGTAACCCGTCGAGGACTTCATCGAGAGCCTCCTCATCCACACCGAAAGGCGCGGGGCGGCCGCCCATCCGCATGGCCCCACCCTCAGCGTCTCCGCCGGGATTCACGCGCAGGGCGACCCGGGCTCGCACGCCCAGCCGATGGCTCAGAATTCCAACGCGCTCGGCCTCCCCGGGCGATTCAAGATGGATCTCGCCGATGCCTTGGGTCAACACAGCCTCGAGCTCTGCCTCCGTCTTTCCTGGACCGGCAAAGAATATCTTCTCCGGAGGACATCCGGCGCCCACTGCCTGAAGAAACTCCCCCAGTGAGGCGATCTCTAGACCCGCACCTTTTCCGAGGAAATACTGCAGGATTTTCTGCGTGGGATTGGCCTTCACGGAGTAGTAGATGGAAAACTCCGCGGGCAAGGCCTCGCGCAGCATGTTCCACTTTTCCTCGAGCACGCCCTGGTCATAAGCAAACAGAGGGGTCCCATACTCCCGCGCCAAATCAAAAACTGGAACTCCTCCGATCCGCAGCTCTTCGGCCGATCCGAAAAAATACCGCGCCACCAAAGCTGAGGTTTGATCCATGAGCCTACAGTCCCTCGCGCCGACGCAAGGCGGGGTAGTCCACCTTGCCGCTGCTGGTCTTCGGCAATTCATCCACGATTTCCACAGTCTTTGGCACCATGTAGCGCGGCAATCTCCCCGCGCAGTATTCGATCAGGGCTTGGGGATCGATCTGGTCTCCGTCGCGCGGCACGGCGAACGCCTTAATGGTTTGCCCAAGTGCCTCGTCAGGGATCCCGATAACTGCGGCGCCTCGAAGCTTGCCGCTGGAGAACAGTGCCTCTTCGACCTCGGTGGGGCTTATGCGAAAGCCTGACGACTTGATCATGGTGTCGCGGCGGCCCACATAGTAGAGGAAACCATCCTCATCCATCTTCACGAGGTCGCCCGAATAGCAAACCCTCTCGGAATCCCCCATTGAGGAAGGCAAGAGCGGATTCGGCCGCAGGACCTTGGCAGTGTCTTCCGGGCGCCCCCAGTAACCCAAAGAAACGGTGGGGCCGCGGTGTACAAGCTCGCCGACTTCCCCCGGCTTGCAGAGCTGGCCCTGTTCATTGATCACCAGGATCTCGGTATCGGGGATCGCCTTGCCCATCGAAGTTGGCCGACGGTCCAACTCCTCTGGCGGCAGATAGGTGGAGCGGAAGGCCTCGGTGAGCCCGTACATCAGATAGATCTTTGTGGTGGGCAAGATCTGCCGCAAGACCTTTAACACTGTTTGCGGCATCGCGCCACCGGTGTTGGTGATATAGCGCAAGTCCGGCAACGAATGTTTCTGCAGTGTGGAGTTGGGCTGAGCCAGCAGGCTCCAGAGTGTGGGGACGCCAGCGAGACCGGTGATGCGCTCCTTGATCAGCATCTGCACGATCTCCCGCGCAAAGACGAAGTTGATCAGGACTAGCGTGCCTCCCTGCTGGAATGCGGTCATGAGCTGGTTGAGGCCGGCGTCGAAACTGAACGGCAGGACGGCTAGGATGCGTTCGGACGAAGTGATTTCCAGATAGGTTGAAACAATTGTGCTACCCGCGATGACGTTTGCGTGGCTCAGCATCACGCCTTTGGGCTTGCCCGTGGAGCCGGAGGTGTACAGGATAGCGGCCAAGTCCTTCCCCACCCCCTCCTCGCGCCAGTCAGGCGAGGCCTTACCCTGGCAAAGCTCTTCGAAGCGATATAGGGGCAAAGCGACGTTGGGAGTTTCGCCCTCCTCCGGAACCACCAAGAACTCCAGGGAGGGCATTCGTTTCAGGACGCCGGCCAACGAAGCCAACTTCGCCCGGGTCGTGACCAGACCTTTGACTCCACAGTCGTTGACGATGTGGGCCACCTGCTCGGGGAACAGCAGCGAGTTGATGGGCACGAATACCCCGCCCGCCTGCGAGATGCCAAGAATGGACAAGACTTGAGGTATCGAGGCGTCCAAGTAAATGCCGATGCGATCCCCGCGGGTGAGGCCTGCCTCGCCCAAGCCGTTTGCCAAACTGGCCGACTGCACGGCCACGCGCTTATAGCTCAACCGCTGCTCTCCATGCACGAGGGCTTCTTTGTTAGGAAAGCGCTCGGCGCTGCCGCGCAACGTGTGGTGGATCAAGTAGTCCATGCCTTCTCTCTAGGAAATGGCTCCTGGTTTCTCTCAAGTCGCGGCGAGACGGCGCCAAACGCGCAGCGCTGCTCGCTTCAAGGACCGGCCGCCGATGTGCCGGATGATCCCCAGCGCCCCCCTCACCGTTCGCGGATTCAAAGCCAAGATGCCCCAACGCTCTCGGCGATGGGACATCCAATCACTCTTGTATCGGTCATCTCCGGAAAGGTAGTCCACTTCACGGACTCGATCCACGTCGATCACATGCTCCAAGAGTCGAGTCGTGAGGTAGGAACCGATCGACAGGTCGGCAAATCGCTGGTCGTAAGCGACCTTGTAGATCGAAGCCACGCCATGGCTCACGATCCAAAGCTGGGCCGCCGCCGGCTGCCCATCCACATAGGCCACGCCCAAGCGCAGCCAACCCTCGCGGGCACAAAGTTGAATCAGACCGGGAACAAAAAGAGGATACGGCTCCGACTTCTTCCAGCTCGCGGCATATACCTGCTCGTACGCGGAGATCGCCGCGTCCAGACCGTTCATCCCAGTGACAACTTCGACTCGGGCACGGCCGGACCTTTCGACTTTCCTGTTCTTGCTCTTCGCGATATTCCTGACCGACGACCGCAAGCTCTCAAAATACTGCTGATAGGTCCGACCTTCGACGGGAAGATACCAATTCCCGAAGCAAAAGTACGTCTGCACGATCATGCCGGCACGCCGGAAGGATCGTGCCAGCTCGCTGAAAACAGGCGAATCCCGATCCAGGCAGCTCAAATTTACCATGTCCCACCGGGGGGATTCCGCGAAGACAAACCGCGCCAGTTCCCCCAAAACCTCCGGCAAGCTGACTCCGTGAGAGACAAGCGGCGCATAGAGCATCGTATAGTAGTTGGTCAGGCTTGAAAGGCTCTTCGCTCGGCCCCGTTTGGCGGCGCCAGACACGTACCGTAGGGGGAGAACCGCAAGGGGAGTCCCATGCAACCCCGCTGACTCCACAGCATAAATACGGACTTGGTCACCCGGGTCCAAAGCGTATTGGGAGAAATTCTGGTACCAGGGAAGGCTGTGGCAAAAGCTACTTGCGGAGTGCTCTTCGAAGACTCGATGATAACTCAAAGGCAGAGACTCAAAGTCTCCGTAAGTACCCACGACAAAGCTTTTTGGGCTCTCCTGCAGCAAGTTTTCGCGCCGGTCCAGCGCTTCCACCCTGACTTGAGTGTTCATCGGTGCCCATCCGCACCGACGGAGCACTTCCTGTGAACAAAAGCGGCCAGAGACGTGATCGTTCGGAAATTCTCAGGAAGAAGCTCCTCGTCAGAAACTTGGATCCCAAATTCGTTCTCCACAAACGCCACCAGATCGAGGACCCCGAGTGAATCGAGCACGCCGCTCTGCAGCAAATTGGCCTCGTCGTTCACGGCGCGCTTACGGGCCAGAGGAAACTTGCCCAGGATGAATTCTCGAATGCGCTCACTGGCTTGGTTTGCCCGTTCCATGATCTCACCCAAATCTTAACTCTCGCGGTCGCCGTCCATCAGGTACCAGAGTTGGGTCTCGACCGTTATGCCCGTCGCCGAGGCCTGCGGCGATACGTAAGTCACTACGGGCTGCGACTCGCGTGCGCGAAAACCCAGGCTTTCCAGCAGCGCTGCGCGCGGGTGTGAGGCCAGCATCGGGGCGCTCACGGTTGTGACTCCTCGCCGGCGGAAGATAGACACCGCCTCGGTGACCAAGTCACTCAGGACGGCCGGTTCGTCGGCCCCGAACAAGTCCACGATCCTACCGTCCTCTCCCTGATGGAGAAAAACCGCGTAAGCCGTCAGTATTCCCCCACGGCGCGCGGTGAGCTTCTCGTAGCGATGCGTCGGGTGGACCCGGTAGCGCCAATTCAAATACTCCGCCGAGCGGTGGACACATACTCCGTATGGGGAGCTCACTCGCCGAGCCAGACCAGAGAACTCCTCAGCATAGGGCCCTTCTTCGACGGCAATCTCGCAATCACTCCTCTTCTCCAGCCGGTCGCCCCAAACCAGCCATCGATTGGCTGCAGCTCTCAAACCCCGCGCGAAGATGGAATCTCCCAATCGCTCCCGGATTTTCCTCTCTGCCCGCAAAGGCTTCGCGAAACGCACGATTTGTTCGCGTGGCTCAATCCCCATCCGCCGGTAAACGGCTATCATGCCGTTTGCGGGAAAGTCGTAGCAGGCCTGAAAGAAACCCCCTCGGGCGCTTTCGAGACAGGTTCGCTGAAGACGCACTGCGGGCCCCAAGCTGCGATAATCAGGATGAATGGCGAAATCGCTGAGCACACACCCGTCCTTTTCGATTCCAGCAACATACAAGCGACGCGGGATGGTTGCGCCCACGCCGACCACGGCGCCGGTCGCTGAATCCTCGGCGACAAAGACGTTCGCTCGTCCGTGCGGATTCTCCAGATAGAGCCAGTCATATCTTCGAGTATCCGAAAGCGGCGTCAGGAAGCGTAACAAGCTCTCAATCAGTAAGGCCTTGTCTGCCTCGAGATCAGCCCGGCGGATCGCAAGTGTCATCGAAGGAAAACGATACTCTACAGGCGTTCTGGTGGCCAGTCATCTGTGCGGTCGCCGGTTGCTAGTAATTACCCCTTGGCCGCAGCAACCTGCTTGCCAGATGCCAATTGATCAACTGCGGAGGCGCAACACCTCGATCCTGTTACCGAGTCAGGGTTGCTCGCGACCCCCAAGTCCTCTGGTATGTGAGGCATCCAAGGTCCTTGTTTCGTCACCGACGAGGAAGACGTGCAACTGAAATGCAAGAAGGCGGTTTTTCTCCGATCCTATCGTACCCCAGCATTGCTTAAGAATGTCCTTTTCAATAGTGTGAAAATATTTTCATTCATTGCGCTGTCCAAATGGATCTTAAGCTCGAAATGAGACCCGTAGTGATTCTTAAGCCGTTTAGTGTCAAGAGCTTAGCTTTTCACAACTGTTCCGCCTCTGCAGGCCGTGGCTTGGCTCCCAACATGCCTGAGATGTTCATGGCAGTGTGGGCCGGCCCAGCCTCCTCCACAGCCCTGCGTTGAGCACAGATTGGTTACGCTGGAGGTGGGGACCTCACTTCCGAGCGCAACGGTCAGGCCTCAAGGGAAAGGCGGCGCACCCACAAAGGCGCGCCATCTCTCTCCGGTCTTAACCGCGAGCAGCGTTGCAGGATTTACCTCGGAAGCAAGCGGGAAGTAATCCAGCATGATAAAGATCGGCGGACAAAAGGTACCCGCAAAGACTCTATTACTAGCCCTATCGGACGGCTTCCTCATCGTCCTGGGCCTCTTGGCAGCCATTCTCATTCGCTTCTCAAGCCTGCGGCCGGCTTCTGCATACCTGCACAGACCCGAGACGCCAGGCCGGGTGACGCTGGTGGTCGTCGTCTGTATCGTGGCAATTTACTATAACGATCTTTACAACTCGCAAGTCATCAGCCGTCGAAGCGAACTGTCAATGCGCCTATTGCAAGCGCTCGGATTCGCCTGTCTGAGTCTGGCGGTGACCTATTACCTGAACCCCGACCTCGGATTGGGTCGAGGCATAGCAGTAATCGCGGCTCCTATGATTCTTTGCTTTACGCTCGGCAGCCGCCTGCTGGTGGATTCGTTTGGACTGCTCACGCGGCCATCCCAGCGCGTCTTGATCGTGGGCACAGGCACCCTCGGGATTGCTCTGGCCCGAGAAATTGTGTCACGACCCGAACTCGGCCTGAGAGTGATCGGGTTCCTCGATGAGCAAGGGCAGAACATCGGGAAATCCCTGGTGAATCCCAAGGTGATCGGCGCCACCAGCGATGTAGAAGCTATTGTCGAAAGTGAGAGAGTCGAACGCGTCGTGCTCTCGCTCGCGGAACGCCGCGGACACACACCAGTCCGTCAGCTCCTGCATTTGAAATTTGCCGGAGTGCCTGTGGAGGACGCGCACAGCTTTTATGAACGAATCAGCGGCCGCATTCTCCTGGACAGCCTTTCGCCGAGCTGGCTGTTCCTCTCGGAAGGATTCAACAAGTCGCCGGTTGTGGTGCTGGTCAAGCGGGCTTTCGATCTTATCCTTTCCTGCGTGGCCATCTTGCTGACATTCCCTATCATGATTCTGATTGCCCTGGCCGTCTGGGTCGAGTCGGGAACTCCCGTCCTTTTCCGCCAGACGCGCATCGGCCTGCGGGGACGTCCCTTTCAAATTCTAAAATTCCGGTCCATGCACCAGAATGCGGAGGATGAGGGACCCCGCTGGGCCGCAGAGGGGGATCATCGCATCACGCGGGTCGGCCGGTTCATTCGCGGGTATCGCCTGGATGAGCTCCCGCAGATGTTCAACGTGTGGCGAGGGGATATGAGCCTCGTGGGCCCTCGTCCGGAGCAACCACAATTCTGTACCACCCTCGAACGCGAGATTCCTTTCTTTGCGCAACGCCATTCAGTGAGACCAGGAATCACGGGCTGGGCCCAGGTCAAATTCCAGTACGGAGCGAGCATCGAGGAAGCCCGCGCCAAGCTTGAGTATGATCTCTTCTACATCAAACACATGTCGTCGCTTCTCGACCTGGCCATCCTGTTCGAGACCGCCAAAGTCGTCCTGTGGGGACGCGGCGCAAAATAGACCTGGCCAGAACGAGCTGGCAACTTCAAGGCAACCGCAACAACAGAAAACGAACTGCGGCAATATCATGCGGCCAAGCAAATTGACTCAGCGCCTGCTCTTGTCCCTTTGGGTGTATATGTACGCCGTCCTACTTTATGTCTTTGGTCTGCTACAGCGAATGGAAGGGCGGGGCATGGCGAACTCCAAGGGCCCCCAGCAGCAGCCGAGTCCGAACATGGAGCAGTTCACCTGAGACCCAATCCTGGCAGGTTGAGAGGTTAGATCGCCCGGCGGTTACTCAGCCATACCTAGACCCAGTAACTTCGCGCCCGGTTCTGGGTCATTATGTAGGGAACGAAATTGCGCAGTTTGGGAAGGGGTGTTCCCTAGGCAGATGAGCCGTGTCGGGTGTTCGAGTTAAGTTGTTTACAGGCAGGAGGTTAGACAATCCGGCCATTGGCACCTTCCGTGCTTGCAGGACTGTGGGTTTTCTGCGGCTCTATGGAGCTGACTGAATGGAAGGGGGTAAGGCAATGTCTTCTGAACCAAGAAAGCTGATTCTGCTCACAGCGGTTGCTTCCGCGCTTTCCATCGGGGCACTCTGCCCCGACCTACTGCTTGCCGAACAGGACGGAGCGAAGGGCCAGAATCAGAAAAAACTCACTGCTGGCCTGAATGAGAGTTCATCTCGCAATGGGAGCAAACCCGGTGCCTCTGGCTCGAGCTCTTCGCCAGCGACCGCGCAGCCGGACGCAGACAAGCTGACCTATCGGATCGGAGTCGAGGACGAGTTGCAGATCTCCGTCTGGCGCGAACCCGAACTGACCCAGGTAGTCGTGGTGCGACCCGATGGCATGATTACCCTGCCGCTGCTGAGTGACGTGCGTGTTGTGGGCTTGACGCCCGAAGAGCTACAGGCGCAACTAACGGACAAGCTGAAGCCGTTCGTGAACGAGCCGCAGGTAACCGTGAGCACCCGCGCGATCCGCAGCCGCAAGGCTTACGTGGTCGGCCAAGTGCCACGGCCCGGCGCATACCCGCTGAACGGAAGGAAGACTGTTCTGGAGGTTCTGAGCGAAGCAGGAGGACTCGGGCCTTTTGCAAGAAGCGGGTCGATTTACATCTTGCGCAAAGATGGGGATAAAGAAACCCGCATTCGGTTCGAGTATAAGAAAGCGGTTGCCGGTAAGGGCTACAACATCGAACTGCTGCCGGGCGACATGGTCGTAGTGCCATAACCGGGGCTCCGCTCCGACGTGCGGCATGGGGCGGATGGGGGTGCATATGTTCAAAGTGACTTCAAAGCGCCATCTGGCACGATTCGCCTGGCTGGGAGTGCTGGCTCTCCTGCTCCCTCTTGGTGTACGGGCGCAGCAGGAGCCTACGAATCCCCCGAACGACCAGCAGGCTTCGGAAGTCAACCGGCAATCCGGTGAGTCTTCCAGTATCCAGACCCAAACCACTCCGACCCCCGCTCCCGCTAACCAGGAGGTTCTGCAAATCGGACGAGCCACACCTTTGCGCCCGAGCATGACGCCGCTGCGATGGGGTCCCCTGTACGTGGCGTCGGTTGACCTGTTCGAATCCTACAACCAACTCGAGCCCTCCGACCAATCCACACCGCTCAGGCGCTCTACCATGCTGCTCCGGACGAACATCGTCTTCGACCACATGTTCTCTCCACGGAGCCGGTTCACTTTCCAATACGAACCGCGGTTCGCTGTCGTAAACGGGCAGGCGCGGAGCAACTTCATCAACCAGAACCTTTCCTTCCAATCGTTCTACCAGTTTACGCCGCGCTTGCGGATGGTCATCGGAGATTCTTTCAGGTACGCCAATAACCAGCACTTTATTCCAGAAGATGCGATCTCGGTCGATGGTTTGAGCGGAACCATTGTGCGCGCTGACCAGTTCCTGGATAGTGCCAGCCGCTGGTTAGGCAACGAAATCTCTGTTGGCTTCAGATATGCTTTGAGCCCGCGAACAGAGCTCGGTGCCACGCCATACTATGGTTTCGGGGAAACTGCAGGCGCAACCGGGCCTTTTGCCAAAGGCTATTACTACGGCGCTGGGTTCAGTCTGACGCATGCGTTCAGCCCCACCATGCTCCTGGGACTGACTTATCAGCCTCGAGTTACGGGCGTCGGAGCGCCGGTCGGGAATTCGCTTAGCCAGAGCGTGCAGGCTACCTTCTCCATCAAACTGAGACCAACCTGGTTTGTCAATGGCGCGGGGGGGTTTACGGAACTCAGCGGTATGGCTGGGGGGCCCCGTTACTGGACGGGTAGTGGCAGCCTCGGCGTGACCAAAACCTTCGGCGCTTCGTCGACGTTTGGGCTTGGTTACGACCGCGGTCAGGCGTTTGCCGGATACGTCACGAACCGCGTTCTCGATCGAGGAGACGTATACTACTCACATCGGTGGAGTCGGAGAATCTCCACGAGTATCGGAGCGGGATACTATCGGGACGTCGGTTCAGGCGCGCCCAGCGTTATCGGCAAGTACGGTGTCTTCAACTTCCAGTATCGTCTTGCCCCAAGTCTGACGGCGCTGCTGGACTATGCCCACAAGTTCCAGAATGGCGTCTCGCCACTTCTCCTCGGAGGAACAACCAACATCTACGTGGTAGGTATTCGATGGGAACCTCCGAACAGGCAGTAGGAACCCCTCTAACCGGTCGGCTCTCCGTCTTGCCTTGCTGTTAAAAGACTATTAGAGGACATGGCCAAAGTGAGCTGTGATTACGAGTGGAGTTAGTGCTGAGGTCCGAGAGTTTGTGCCGGCACCTTCACCTCGGTGTGGAATTAATACCGGAGACCGATTCCGAGGATGATTCCACGCTGTGAGCACCAGATGTCTGGCAACGGTGCCTTAGGCATAGACGCGGAAGTTGCTTACGGTTTAGGTCATGTATTTCTCGCGTTTCTCTAACTCGCCGAGAAACGTCTGCTGGCAAACAGATTGCAAACCCAGTCGGGGGGCAGCCGCCGCTCAGCCAATAGCCGGGTTGTCTCGTCAAGCGAGCGGCGCCTCTTGTAGTATTCATCTAGGACGACCACTTTCCGAAAACCGGCGTCTTGAAGCCACGCTGGCAGCTCGAAAGGGTCTGCTCCAGCGTTGGAGAGCATCGGAGCAGCCCATTCTACTATCACGGCCAGCTCCTTGTTCGCCGACACGATGCGCTTCATTCCCTTTAGCACCTGCAAGTCAAAACCATCAACATCAATCTTTACCAGATGGACGGGGACTCCTATTACTTCATCAAGGGGTACAACAGGCACGGTCACGGTGGTTCCGCTTCCCGGAATGGTGGGCCATCGCGAGCACGGGCTGAACCCCGCTAGACCGACGGGCGAGACATTTAGTGTCTGCGTCCCACGTGCCAGTCCCGCAGCGTACGGATGGATTCGGACGTGGTGTAGCTTGTTCTTACGGACGTTGTATTCCAAAAGGCTCAAATTTTGGGGTGCGCACTCCACGGCATGCACCCTTCCCTCTGGACCAACCGCACTAGCGGCGAGGAGCGTGTACCATCCTATGTTCGCACCGACGTCAATGACCACGAACCCAGGCTTCAGCGAGGCCAGGAAGACCCTGCGGGTCAACGGTTCATAGTCCAAAAAGTTGGAGTACTCAAGATAGATTGGCAGTAAGTCCCGTGGAACCGAAAGCTTGTATGGGGTGCGCCAGACCGGTAGGCCGTCTTCTTCGAACAACTGGCGAGCGATCGACTGGAATAACCAGTGTCTGTGCATCGGCGGAAGATATCCGCGGACAGAGAGTTCCAGTAACGAGCGAAACAAAAAGGGAAACCTTTGCGCCATAAGCATGACGACTTCACTGAGTTCCATACTTTATCCGGAATTTCCAAGTTCAACTTTATGTTTGCGCGAGACGATAAGGCAGCCACCCTCTCGTGTCAAGCTCAGGTCGCTATGGCCGCGGTTGGCTGACAAGCGCGGCTCGCCTAACAGTTCCATTGAGCCTTGGCCTGTTTCTTGGCTCCAACCAGCCTCCCCGTTAAGACTTCTCCCCACTGGATGGTTTCTCTGAGGCTCGATTCACTGTTTCTCCTGGTCTGCCATCCGTTCGGCGGCTGCAGCGCCGCGATTCTTGAAAATCGACGTGCAAAAACCTGCCGAAGGAGAGTTTAAATGCCCTTTTCTCTGTAACCTACACACTATGAACAACATAGAGTTACGGTGTGCCTGAAAGCGGGACGGCGGATTGCGAACGCAGGCGAGGAGCAAGAATGTGAAATAAATTTCCGCGGCTGTGGAAGGAGGGGTCCCGAAAGGTCCTGCCGAGCATACGGGAGCAATGACTAAGTTACTGATTCAGAAGGAGAAGAGACGCCTCCCCCGGCGCGTGGCCATGGATTCTCTGGCACTACACGTGCTCCAACCTCCGATGTCAATTATATTCTGGCAGGCAGAAGCGGCCGAAAGGGAATAGCATGAGCAAAAAATCATCCACCGACCTCTGGTTTGGGGGTCTGCCGGAGGACATGAAGCTCCGGGACTTTCTGAACATGGCTCTGCGCCGGAAATTGTGGATCATTCTTTCCACGATCGGCATTTTTTTGGCTACCGCGGTCTATGCCTACCGCCTACCGAACACGTACCGCGCTGAAACAGTGATCCTGGTGGACCCTCAGCAGGTTCCTGACCGATACGTTTCCTCCACCGTCAGCAGCACGATCTCCGATCGGCTCTCGACCCTCCAGCAGCAGGTTCTTTCGCCAACACGCTTGGGAAGGCTCATCCAGACTCTGGGGCTCTTCCCCAACCTCAGCACCCGGCGATCATCGCAAGATCTTATCGCGATGATGCAACACTCCATCGTTATCGAGCTGGTGAATCCCGGTGGCGGGCGCTTGAGCGCCTTCCGGATTGCTTACCACAGCAGCGACCCTGCGGAAGCAGCCCTGGTTGCGAATCAGTTGGCCGAGATGTTTATTGCCGAGAATCTGAAAGCTCGTGAGCAACAGTACGAAGGAACTTCCGAGTTCCTGGAAAGCGAGCTGCGGGAATCCAAGAGGCAGCTGGATCAGAAGGACGCGGAACTCCGCGTGAGCAAAAGCGAGAATCTCCTGGACTTGCCCGAATCCAAGGCGTTTCATCTCGAGGCTCTTGCCAGTCTGAGAAGCCAGATGCAGGCCAGCCAAGACCGGATGTATCGAGCGCAGGAAGACAAGGCGCTTCTGCTCTCCATGGCGGCCTCCAATGACGCGGCGCCCACGATCGATCAGGACTCGGGAGCCGGCTCTGGTGCTGCAGCGCCCTATCAGGCACAGATCCAGAAGCTGGAGGCGCGTCTCTCCGATCTGCAGGCGCGCTATGGCCCGCGCCACCCGGATGTGGTCAAGCTGCAGCGCGAACTGGACCGGCTGAAGGCCAAAGCGAGAGCCGCGGAGGAGCAGCCCGGCGCGCAGGGAGCTGTTACTCCCGCTCTGCCGCCCGCGTCGCAGCGGGCGCACCGGAACCCAGTGATCGAAGCGCAGGTCCAAAAGCTGGAGCAGGAGATTGAGGAGCAGACAAAGCTCCAGGCCCGGATGCAAGTCCAGGTCAACATGCACGTCGCCCGGCTGCAGCAAGTTCCTATCTTCGAACAGAAGATTGCTGGCCTGCTGCGTGACTACGACATCTTGCGCACACACTACACCAGCCTGCTCGACAAGAAACTCTCGGCCCAAACGGCTACCGCGATGGAGAGTCACCAGAAGGCCGAGCGCTTCGTGGTTTTGGATTCCGCCACCCCTCCGCTCAAGCCCTTTGCACCAAACCGCATGTTCATGGATCTGGCCGGTCTGTTAGGCGGCTTCCTTGGCGGCTTGGTGCTGGCCTTCCTGGCCGAGATGAATGATGAATCGGTGCGCACGGATAGCGAAGCAGCGCGGATTGTCGGCAAACCGATTCTGGGTGGGATTCCGTGCATGCTGACCCAGCAAGAACGCCGCCTGCGAAGCCTGCGCACGGCGGGCGCACTGGCCGGGACGATTGTCTGCTCCGTGGCCGTTGGCTTTCTCGCGTCCTTTGCGATTGGACTCTTCTGAAATGTACCTTACCTACTACAAGCTGAAGGACGAGCCTTTTCGCCTGACGCCGGACCCGAAATATCTCTACGTGGCGGAGCCGCACCGCGCGGCACTGACGACCCTGCTGGAAGGCATTATGTTCCGCAGAGGCCTCATATTGCTTACCGGACCGGTCGGGACAGGTAAGACGACCCTGCTTCATTCGACCCTCCAGATTCTTTCCGACGAGACCTCGGCCAGGGTGCCCGTCGCGTCGGCTTTCTTGTTCAATCCGACGCTGACTCGCACTGAATTCCTCGAAGCGCTCCTGGACGAATTCGAGATCACCTCCACATCAACCAGCAAGTCGCAGCGGCTGCTTGCCCTTTATCAAATGCTACTCGAGAAACGCCGGGCTGGCGGCCGGGTTGTCCTGTTTGTCGACGAGAGCCACCTGCTCAGCGCTGAACTGCTCGAGGAAATTCGCCTGTTAAGTAATATCGAGACCCCGACCGAAAAGCTGATGCAGATCGTTCTTTGCGGGCAACCCGAACTGACAACCTTGATCGCCAAGCCGGAGTTGCACGCCCTGCAGCAAAGAATTGCCTGCCGGAGCGAGCTCCGCCCCCTGAGCCGGGCAGAAACCCGGGCGTACATTGCTGAACGTCTGCAAATCGCTGGTTTGCGGGAGCCCTCCCCGTTTACGAGCGACTCCCTGGAAGCAATCTACCGGAGCTCCGAGGGCGTCGCGCGGTTGATCAACCTGTTGTGCGAGAACTGCCTCTTGTTCGGCTACAAAACCCAGCGCAGGCAGATCCAGCCCGATATGGTCGAGGAGGCTGCCGCCTCACTGGGTCTCATCTCCGCTGGGGAAATACGGGAACGCAAGAGAAGCTCGGCAAACCTCCAGCCAGCGATTGTTCGAGCCAAGTCGCCGGTGGACATCCTGATCGAAGCCATGAAGCAAGGCCGAACGGCCTTGCGGGAATAGAGAAAATGAGCAAATTCTTTGAAGAATCGCGAAAGGTCAGAAGTGGCTCTCCCCTAGAGGAAGGCGCGCGCCGTGTGAACTTCCAGCAAGCCCTGGAAGCCTTCGAGGCGCCGGCAGTTGCCGAGGCCACCGTGGGTTCGGCGCGTCTGACTCAATTCCGCAAGATCCGGCTGCCCCGTTCGCCAGAGACGCCGCTTTTGCTCCAGCGGAATGGCTACAATGAGAGCGCGATGGAGTCTTACCGGGCACTGCGAACGCGGCTATTGCGACTCAAGCGGACCGGAGGAGTCCGTTCGGTAGTCATCAGCAGCTCCATTCCGGGTGAAGGAAAGACGCTGACGGCGCTGAATCTAGCCCTGTGCTGCGCCCAGCTCAAAGATCTGTCGGTTTTGGTGATCGATGGCGACATCCGCACACGCGGGCTGACTCGTGCACTGGGGTCCCCAGCCTTGCCGGGTTTGGCCGAAGTTCTGGCAGGCGAGGTTCAGCCCGAGAAGGCGATCCTTGCTACCGAGCTGCCGAATCTCTTCGTGCTGGGGACTGGATCGTCTTCAGTTGCACCACCAGAACTCTTTGCCAACGCTCGCTGGCAGGAATTCATCGGCTGGTGCAGCGAGTCGTTTAACTTGATTCTAGTGGATTCGCCGCCCATTCTCCCCTTGTCGGACTGCGAGCTGATTTCATCCGCCTGCGATGGCGTCCTGATGGTCGTGCGGGCTCTTCGCACCAAGCGCGAGTGGCTGCAGAGAGCTGTGAGTCAGATGGACGCCAAGAAGATCCTGGGCGTCGTGTTCAATGCGGTCGAAAACGAGAATGGGAATTATCCTTACTATCTTTCTTACAAAGAGGAGCCAGCAAAGGGCTGAGCAGGGCGCGGCAAGAGCGCACTGCGCAGCCCGACGGCTCGCGGGGCGCCAGGCGTTTTACTCCAAGCCGCTCAGGCTGGAACCGGAGAATCCAGTATGTATCCGAATTTAAAGCTGCAGATCTTTAAGCGAGGGGACCACCAAAACCATCTCGCGAGGGCTCTCGGGATCAATGAAACGATGCTGAGCAAGATCATTCATGGCTACCGCGAACCCACGGAAGCGCAAAAAAAGCTCCTTGCCAGCTACTTGGATGCCGACGAGGCCTGGCTCTTCGAAAAGTACAGTGAAGCTCACAACGGCATGGTCCCCGAACAGAATCGTCCGCCCTCTGAAAAGGCCAACGGTAGGGATGGCAATGGCTGATGCTCCGACAACCCAGCCGGTGCTCGACGCAAGGACGTGCCTGACTTTTCTTCAACCAACCGCAAATTTGAATTGGCCGCTCAGGTCTGGAAGAGGATGCCCCTCAGGCCTATTCAGTTGGTCGGCCCTCGCGTTGTGCGGTGGTTTCGCTGAGGGCCGCCGCCGTATCTGTTTTGCCTGAGTAGCGCACCAGTGGACGCAATGACGCTCGTCAGAACCCAAGACGAACCCCCTCGCGCACAGGACATTTCCACGCGCCCGCAGTCCGTCCCTAACGGAAGACGCCTTCGTTTGTTGCACGTCGTGAACAACCTAGCTCTCGGGGGAACCGAGTACGGCGTTCTGAAGGTGCTGAGAGGTCTGGGCGACGATCTTTTTGAACATCGAATCTGCGCGATGCGGGGGCTGGACCCCGCTCTGGTCAATGCCCAGCATCTGGAGACCCAGGTGTACGTGGCGGGCACTCCGGAGCCAGGCTTACAGTTTCCGCTGTTCCGTCTGGCGCGCATCATGAGGGCCTACAGGCCCCACATCGTCCACTCGCGGAACTGGGGTAGTATCGAGGCTATTCCTGCTGCGCGGTTGGCTGGGGTGCCCGTTGCGGTGCACAGCGAACATGGTTATGACCTGGAGACGCTGGACGGTCTCCCTTTCCGCCGCCGTATCATCTCTCGCGCAGTGTACTCCATGGCCGACGCCGTCTTCGCAGTGACCTCCGACCTGCGCTGCTATCACGCGCGACAGACCTGGGTCTCAACCGACAGAATCCGTGTGATTTACAACGGAGTGGATACAGAAAGGTTTGCTCCTCGTCCAGGTGTGAGCGGCGTCGTCCGGAAGGAACTCGGCATCGCGCCGCAATGCCTCATCGTCGGCACGGTGGGGCGAGTGGTCCCCATCAAGGACCACCAAACCCTTCTCATGGCCGTGGAGCTGATGCTGCAGCGAGGCCTGGAGGTCCACGCGCTAGTGGCGGGCTCCGGTTCTGAATTGGATAACCTGAAAGCCTACGTGGCAAGCTCTCCGAACCTGCCCGGCCGAGTGTCGTTCACGGGCGCAGCGGAGAATATTCCCGATCTGCTCAATGCAATGGACGTGTTCGTTCTTAGTTCCCTCAGCGAGGGCATGTCCAACACGCTGCTGGAGGCCATGGCCACCGGTCTGCCCGTGGTGGCCACCCATGCCGGCGGAAATCCGGAGCTGACCGAAGAAGGCAAGAGCGGTTTTCTGTTCTCGCCCGGGGACTTTCAAGGCCTCGCTAGCTGCCTGGGGAGCTTGATCCACAACCCGGAGCTGCGTAAGTGCGTCGGTCAGGCAGGCCGCCAGCGTGTGCTCGAGCGTTTCAGCCTCGAACGCATGCTTCAAGACTATCGTGACTTGTATCTGGAACTTGCTGCCCGCCGCGGCCTCCTCAGTCTGCAGTCCTCCGGAGCAGTCCGGGAAAAAATCGAATGCGTGCGACGCCAAAATGTTGCCCGGGAGAGTCGGTCAGAGCGCCTTCAGGCGGATGGCGAGGACGTGTTACGGAGTTAGTGAGAACTCAACATGTGTGGGATCGCAGGCATTTTCGAGTTTGAACGAACGGATCCGATCCCGGTGGAGACTGTCCGCCGGATGAACGAGACCATCGTTCATCGCGGCCCCGATGACGAAGGTATCCACGTCGGCCCCGGCGTCGGTTTAGGGTTTCGGCGGCTGAGCATTATCGACCTGGCGGGAGGCCACCAACCCATCTCGAACGAGGACGGCAGTATCTGGGTCATGCTGAACGGAGAGATCTACAACTTCGCTGAGCTCCGCCAGGAGCTTCTGAAAAAGGGCCACCGCTTCACCACTCGCTCGGACACCGAAACGATTGTTCACTTGTATGAGGAGTATGGTGCGAATTGCTTCCCCAAGCTCCGCGGAATGTTTGCCATCGCCGTGTGGGACTCGCGCGCGCGGAAACTCGTGCTGGCACGCGACCGCGTGGGCAAGAAGCCGCTGTTCTATTCGGTGGACCGTAAACGGATTTTGTTCGGTTCGGAGTTGAAGGTTCTTCTGGCAGCGGATGGTCTGCCGCGCGAGATCGATTCGCAGGCACTGTGCGACTACTTCTCTTTCGGCTACATTCCCGCCCCCAAGACCATTTACCGCGCTGCGCGTAAGGTCCTGCCCGGGCATTATCTGGAGGTCACACGCGAGAATGTCCGCGAAGTTTGCTACTGGGACATCTCCTTCGGGCGAGTGGAGCAGCGGAGCGAGGAGGCGTGGTGCGAGCTCCTCCGACACGAACTCTGCGAAGCCACGCGCCTGCGTTTGATCAGCGACGTCCCTCTCGGTGCTTTCCTCAGCGGCGGGGTTGATTCCTCTTCCATCGTGGCCACCATGAAGCACCTGATGAAGCAGCCGGTCACGACTTGCTCGATTGGTTTCCAAGAGGAAAACTACAACGAAGTTGAGTTTGCCCGCAAGATCGCCCAGCAATTCGGAACGGATCACCACGAGCAGACGGTGCGGCCGAATGCGATCGAAATCGTGAACAAGCTGGCCTGGCACTACGACGAGCCCTTCGCGGATTCTTCTGCCATTCCCACCTATTATGTTTCCAAGATGGCCCGCCAACACGTCACCGTGGCGCTGGGCGGCGACGGAGGCGACGAAAACTTTGCCGGATACAACCGGTACCTCCTCGATCACTGGGAAAACCGGCTGCGACGCCATTTTCCGGATTGGATGCGTCGGCGAGTTTTCGGGCCGCTGGGGAAGTATTATCCGGCCCTGGCCTGGGCACCCCGAATTTTCCGGGGCCGGGCGACGTTCCAGAGCCTTTCCTCACCGCCCCTGGAGGGGTACTTCAACTCGGTCTCGATTTTTCGCGGAGACGACAAGTTCCGTCTTTTTACGCCGGAATTCCGCCAGAGCCTTGGAAAGTACAACTCGCTGCAGGTTCTCCGCCAGCACTACGACCGGGCGGACACTGACGATCTGCTTTCGCGCATCCAGTACGTGGATATGAAAACCTACCTACCCGACGACATCCTGGCCAAGGTTGACCGTGCCAGCATGGCTGTGTCGCTTGAGGTCCGCGCTCCCCTGCTGGATCACCATCTGATGGAAACCGTGGCGACAATCCCCAGTTCTCTCAAACTGCGCGGCCGGTGTGGAAAATACATTTTCAAGAAGGCGATGGAGCCGAGGTTGCCAGCCGACATTCTGTATCGGCACAAGCAGGGTTTTGCGATCCCGCTGGACCATTGGTTCCGGAAAGACCTGAAGGAACTCGCCTACGAGACACTCTTTTCTTCTTCGGACGAGATGATTGATGCGCGGTTCCTGAAACGGATCTGGGAGCAGCACCAGAAGGGCTCCCACAATCGCTCCGCGCATCTCTGGGCCACTCTGATGTATCGCAAGTGGAGAAGCATGTTCCGTGTCTAGGGAGAGTGCATGAGCGGAATTTGCGGAATCTGCGAGCCGGGACGCGCGATTCGGGCGGAAAACCTCGCTTCCATGCTTGCAGCCCAGACTTTGCCAGGTGAAACCGAAACTGTCGCCGAGGGTGGAATGTCAGCGGCCCTGGGCGTCGCCCGGCGCTGGGAATTCCAGCAAGTGGCTGCATTCCCCGGCGTGCGGATTGCCGTCGACGCCGACTTGTACAATCTCGCGGAGCTGGCTGCGACGGTGGCTGCCCAAGGATCGCCTAACCTGCAAGGGTCCGTGGGTGAGGTTTTAGCCGCGCTCTACGCCCGCAAGGGAATCGAGTTCCTCGAGTTGCTCCACGGAGCTTTCTCTCTGGCTGTTTGGGATGAGCAGGCGCAGCGGTTGATCCTGGCTATCGACCGGCTGGGCGTGAAAAGTCTGTACTGGCGCCGTGAGGCAGACCGGTTACTGTTCGCCTCCAAAGTGGGGTCAATTCGAGCGGCGCAGGAACAGCCCGCCGAGGTCGATCAAGCCTCGGTCATGCAGTACCTGCTGTTTTCGGCCGTGCCCGCTCCTCTGACGATCTATCGGGGAACGGAGAAGCTTTCCCCCGGGAGCTGCCTGATTTTTGAGAAGGGCGCAGTGCGCCAAAAGAAGTACTGGGATTTGGAATACCCTGAAAGCGAGAAGGGAGACGTCCGCTACTGGGCCGCTGAGCTGCGCCGGGAGATACGGTTGGCCGTTCACCGTCATCTTGACGGCTGCGACCACGAGAGGACCGGGGCATATCTCAGTGGCGGGACCGACAGCAGCTCTGTCGTCGCATTCATGAATGAAAGGCACTCACCGGTACACACGTTTTCCATCTCGTTCCAAGAGGGCGGCTATAGCGAGGTTGGTTTCGCGCGCACTACGGCCGAGCATTTTCAGACAGATCATCACGAGAAATGCATCGTTCCCACGGATACCTACGCGGCGATTTCGAAAATCACCGAGTATTACGACGAGCCGTTCGCAAACTCTTCTGCCGTTGGAGCTTACTACTGTGCGCTGATGGCCCGCCAAGCCGGCATGGATACCCTGCTGGCAGGGGATGGGGGCGACGAGCTGTTTGCCGGCAACGAACGGTATTTACGGGACAAATACCTGGGGCTTTACAGTTCCCTGCCCACATGGTCGCGAAGCGGGTTGGTTGATCCTCTGATCAATCTATTGCCTGAGAATGGCAGTTGGCTCAGCCTCCCGCGGCGCTACGTGCGGCGAGCCAAGGTCCCGAATCCTCGAAGGTTTTTCTCCTACAACTTCTTCCTGAACTTGAATCCCGAGGAGGCTTTCCTACCGGAGTTTCTTGCCCAAGCTCCCCCCGAGCGGTGGCTGGAGATTGCCGAGAGACACTTCAGGGCTGCAAAGGCTGAGAGCAGCCTAAATCGCCAGCTCTACCTGGATGTGAAGGTTACCCTCGCTGACAACGACCTCCGGAAAGTGGCTGGTACCGCCGAACTAGCCGGCATTCGGGTGCGCTTTCCGCTATTGGACGACCGTTTGGCGGAGTTTTCCGGCCGAATCCCCACATCTCTAAAACTGAAGGGGTTTCAAAAACGATACATCTTCAAGCAAGCCATGAAAGGGATTCTTCCCGACAAGGTACTCTACAAGAAGAAACATGGGTTCGGTGTACCCCTAGCTCTTTGGCTCTCGCAGGACCAGCGATTGAGAGTGTGGATGCAGGATCTCCTCGGCGACACGCGGACCCGCCAACGTGGATATTTCCGGCCTGCCTTCTTCCATCAGTTGCTGGACAAGCATCATGGAGAGCAGCCCGGGTTTTATGGCGAGATTGTCTGGTATTTGCTGGTCCTCGAGTTGTGGCACCGGCACCACTTCGAGAAGAAGGAGAGCTGTGTTCCCTCAGCCTGAACAAGACGAGAAAGCAGGGACCGCGATGCCGGCTGCTTCCGGGTTGCGCCAAGGCGGGGGGAATGTCCAGGCCCCGATTGCGACTCTCCCGCGCGCCGGTTTCAAATCGATTCTCAGGAACTTGGTCGCCCGAGGTCTCTACGCAACCCGGCTGCTGCAGTTGATGCAGAAGGCATCCAAGAATTACGAGTTGCAGGCCGTTCCGGGAACAGCACTGCCACGATTGCGTCGGGGCCGCCACCCGAAATTTGCCATCTTGTGCTACCACAGGGTCGGAACCGAAGGTGTGCCTCTGTTCTCCAAGCTATCTCCGAGAGTCTTCGAGAACCAGATGCGCTTCCTGCGGAAGAACTATCGGATCGTCTCATTCGATCAACTCTTCCTTGAGCTTCAGCATCCAAAGTCAGCGGAGCCGGCCGTGGCGATCACCTTTGATGACGGCTACGCCGATCTTTTCTCCCAGGCCTTTCCCATCCTGCAGAAGTACCAGATCCCGGCAATGATTTTTTTGGTCGTAGCTTCGATCGAGACCGGTGAGGTCCCGTGGTACGACCGCATCTTCCTCGGGTTAGAAACCTTCCCCGGAAACACCCTGAATCTGGTGTGGGACCGCCCCCGCCGCCTCCCCACGAAAACGGCACGTTTGGAAGCCGCGTGGGAGATCATTTGTTACCTGAGAACTCTCCCGGATCCCCAGCGCAAGGAACTCTGTGCCGCATTAGAAAAACAGATAGTTCCCCCGGCGGACCGGACGAGACGCGTGCTCAATTGGAACCAGGTCCGCGCCATGCATCGACAGGGGATTGACTTTGGCTCGCACACGATGACCCATCCTATTGTCAGCCGACTTAAGCCTGCTGAACTGGAGTGGGAGCTGGCTGAATCCAGGCGTGTCTTGGAAGACAGATTGGACTGCCCTGTTCACGATTTCGCTTATCCGTTCGGCAAGATCGAGGACTGCGGCCCTGCGACGCCGAAATTGCTCGCCACTTGCGGATATCGATCGGCCGTGACGACGGTTCCAGGCATCAACACTCCCGGCACGGATCCCTTCGAATTGCGCCGGATGCAGGTGGTGGAGGATCCTTCTCTGGCGATGTTCGGATTTGAACTAGGCCGGCTTTTTTTCAACCCTCAGCCCGCCGCGGATTCCGATAGTGGGTCGGCTCGAGCGGGCACGGCTCTTTCCCATCCGGGAGAGCCAGCGCGGGCAGCTCACTCAGGAGCGGACGATGCGTGACATCCTGGTCCTGGCACTTATTCTCGGGGCGGCTCCCGTCTGCCTCTTCAGCCCCTTTTTCGGGGTGTTGATGTGGAATTGGGTTGCTTATTTCAATCCTCATCGCTTCACGTGGTTTTACGCATACAGCTTTCCGGTGGCCGCAGCGATCGCGGTTCCAACGCTGCTAGGAACGATTTTCGGGAAGAAATCATTCCGTGCCTTTCAACAGCGAGAAACCATGTTGCTGATGATCCTTTGGGCTTGGACCGGATTGACCTTCCTGCATGCGCTCAATGTGCCCCTCTTTGCCGGTCACGTCGCCGAGGCCAGGGTCGAGATCTATCGCTTCAGCAAGATACTCCTAATGACCTTCGTGATGCTCGTGGTCGTGACCACGCGCCAAAAGCTGAAGACCCTGCTCTACGTCACCGCATTCAGCTTTGGGTTACTGGCCTTGAAAAGCTCGATCTTCGCCATCCGAACCCTCGGAGAGAGCAAGGTTGGGGGACCCGCTGACTCCTTTCTCGCTGATAACAACGCCTATGCGCTGGCGCTGAATATGATGCTCCCGCTCTTCTATTACTTGGCGCGAGACGAAGAGAATCAGTGGTTGCGCCGGGCGTCGCAGCTATTTTTCCTTGCGGGCATTCTCTCGGTGATCTTCAGCTACTCGCGAGGCGGCCTCCTGGGTCTGGCCGTCGTCCTCGCTGCGATCTGCCTGAAGGCGAGATGGAAGGTCGTTGGCAGCTTCCTGTTGGTCGCCACGGCTTTCCTAACATTCACGTTTGCCCCACAGCAGTGGACCGCGCGCATGGACAAGTTCCTAAGCGGGAATTTGGACACCTCAGCGAAACAGCGGCTGATCATCTGGGAGACCGCCTGGAACTTCGCAAAAGACTATCCGATCACCGGAGGCGGGTTTGTGACGCTTCCGGACGAACACATCTTCCAGCGCTATCAGCCGGAGCCTCTGCCCGGCGGCTTCCGATCCAGCGGTCCGCACAGCATCTACGTCCAATTCCTGGCTGACCACGGATTCATCGGGCTGGGAGTGTTCCTCCTTTTTCTATTGAGCTGCCTGGCGAGCCTGCGGAATTTGCGTCGGGGTGCACGCCATTTGCCTTCGGGAGAATGGCTCGTCAACTATTCTCATATGATTGAAGTTTCCCTGCTGGGCTACATGGTCAGTGGAGCCTTTCTCGGACTCGGCTATTTTGATCTCTTTTACCAGATCGCGACAATGGTGATTGTCATGAAGTGCGTGTACAGACGGGAGTTGCTGGAGATCTCTTCGGATCGACAGGAGGAGGGCGCTCCGGAAGAAGAAGCGCAAGAAGTGGTTCCGGCGACCGCAACCGTGTGAGCGAACCGTGGGTTGGGCCGAGCGGACCACCAATGGGATTCACACCCACCCGGTCGGCCGCGGCAAGCGGGGATAGCAATTGAGAGTTTCCGTGAGGGCACAGCCCCTCAGGGCAGAAGAATAAAGCAGGAGGGAAGACAAATGCTCCGGCACCAACGGGTATTCGGTAGACTCAAAGAACTTTCTGCCGCAGGCGCAGTCTTAGCATTGCTCCTTGTTCCGATGAGCGCGAGCGGACAGACGTGGACCTGGACTTCGGAGATCATCGACACCGATGGAAAGGTCAGCGCCTTAGCCGCCGACGCCCAGGGCAATCTGCATATCAGCTATCAAATAGAAGCGAACTGGAAGCTCAAGTACGGATTTCGCCCCGCGGGCTCCTCGCGTTGGTTCACGATGGTCCTTCGCGAGCAACTGGGTAGCTTCTTCACGCAGATTGCACTCGATTCGCAGGGCAATCCCCATATTTGCTTCACGCCCGGCTCTATCCAATACGCACACTTCGACGGTCGCAAGTGGCACTTCCAGGAAATCGCCTCCGGTGTGGGATACACATGCTCGGTAACCGTGGCGCCGGACGGAACCCCACACCTCGCCTGGTATCACTTGAACGAAAATGGCGAAGCCTTCTATCACCTTAAGCATGCCGTCTTGGAGGACGGCGCTTGGCTGACGCGGACCCTCGATTTTGACGGCGAAGCCGGTAAGTACAACTCTATGAGGCTTGACGCCCGAGGATTTCCCCACATCAGCTACAGCAGGTTCGCGAACGGGGAACTAAGATATGTGCACTGGGATGGTAAGACCTGGGTCCGCAAGACACTGGACTCTCCCGAGTTCAATCTAGCGGGTGATCAGCGCGGCATGGGAAACTCAATTGTCCTCGATCCCCAAGGGCGAGCTGAGATAAGCTATTACGACAATATTGCCCTGAAGTATGCGAGAGAACGAGGAACGAAGTGGTCCATTGAAATCGTCGATCCAGACGTCGATCGAAACTTCACGCAAGTTGGCTGGGCAGGGTATCGAAGCTCCCAGGTGCTGGACAAGCAGGGTTATCCTCATATCTGCTACGAAAGCGCCGCGGGACTGAAGCACGCGTATTGGGATGGCAAGCAGTGGAAGGTTCAGTTGATCGTCTCAGCTCCCACCACCAAGGCCTTTTTCTATAGCTCGACGGCGATCGACGGAAACGATGTCATCTATCTCAGCTACCATGATCCCTTCGATGGCGCGCTAAAACTCGCAATCGGCCGGCCGTCAGTCGCGGCAAACACGGGGAAGACCGAGAAAGCCGAGAACAAGACCGATAAGAATTGACGGCTCTGTGCAACGATGAGCCCGCCCGCACCGGTCGCGAAGAATCCATCGTCGGAAGCTCGCCGCCCGCCAGACTTGACTGCCTTGCGCAATTGATCCTCATGCGTAAGCATTTGCTCAGGTGACCGGAGGAATGCGGAGAACGGAAGCGCCCTACCGGGTCTTGCATGTGCTCGACCATTCTTGGCCGGTGTTGGATGGTTACAGCCTGCGAAGCCGCAATCTGATTGCCTCCCAGAAAAGTCTCGGCGGCGAGCCATCCGTGCTCACCGGCCCGCTCCACGAGCTCGACGACAACACGAATTCCGAAACTGTTTTAGACGGTGTGCGATACATGAGAACGCCGATACGGGGGCCCCTCTGGACCCTAGTGATCAGCCGAGGGTGGCCCGTTCTCCGCGAAGCGGCGGTGGTGCGCTTGCTCGATAAGCGCATCCGGTCCCTGATCGACTCTCAATCCTTCGAAGTTATCCATGCGCACTCACCCGCCCTGTGTGGGCTAGCCGCCCTGTCTGCGGCTCGAGCCAGAAAGATTCCGTTTGTCTACGAGATCCGGGCGTTCTGGGAAGATGCAGCAGTGGACCAGAACAAGACTGGGCACGGGTCCCTCCGTTACGCGCTCAGCCGGGGCCTCGAAAGCTTTGCAGTGCGACGCGCGGACGCTGTCGTGGGCATCGCGCAGGCGATCTTGGAGGATCTGCAGACGCGGGGCATTGCGGCAGACAAACTCTTTCACATACCGAACGGTGTGGACGTCGAGCGTTTTGCGCCGCGGCCGAGGGACACTTCGCTTGCTTCTCGGTTGGGCTTGGATAATAAGCCCACTCTCGGTTACATTGGCACCTTCTTTCGCTGGGAGGGGATTCCGTGGCTCGTGCGTGCTGCGGTCGAGCTACATCGCCGTGGAATGCCCTTCAAATTATTGATCGCCGGGGACGGAAACGATCGACCCGAGATCGAAGCGGCGATCCGCGAAGCGGGCGCGTCGGATTACGTTCTCTTCTTGGGCCGCGTGCCCCACGACCAGGTCGAACGCTATTACTCGGTGATGGACGTCCTGGTCTATCCGCGGCACCGCGTGCGGCTGACGGAAATGGTCACCCCACTCAAACCCCTGGAGGCGATGGCGTTAGGAAAAGCTGTGCTGGCCAGCAATGTGGGCGGAAACCGAGAATTGATCCAGGCACAAACGACCGGGGTATTGTTCGAGCCCGGAGATGTCGAAGACTTTTGTCGGAAGGCAGGGGAACTCCTCCGCGACGAAACGTGGCGACGTTCGTTAGGCCAGTGTGCTCGGCAAGATATACTCGAAAAAAGAGATTGGAAGGTGCTTGCAGGGCTGTATGACGAGGTCTATCAGTCTGCAATTCAGAGGGCACGCCTGCGCGGTTAGATTGAACTTCCTTCTCTACAGCCTTTCGCGCGAGCCATGAGCCTTCACGGACACTTCGTTCGGTGGACCAGGCTCTATGAATGGCTCGTCTCCTCGGACCCACCGGTCAAATCGGACCTGATCTTCGTCCTCGCAGGGAAGGAAAGCCGCAAAGTCTACGGACTTCAGTTGTTCCGGCAGGGGCTGACACCAAGGATACTGCTGAGCGTGGGCAGGTTCGAAATCCGGCCTTTCGCAAGACTGAACCTACCGGCGCACCTAGACCTGCCCAGACTCGCCTCGGCCATACCACCCGCGAGGCGTCACTTCTTCGTACTCTTCGAGGGTCACGGAACGCAGGTTGAGTCGGTCTCTCCAGGGAGGTTTGGCACGATGGCGGAGGTGGAGGCCCTGGCCAGATGGTTGAGTCATAGACCCCACATAGAGTCGATTCTGGTCATCAGCAGCGCCACCCACCTGCGGCGGTTGAGGGTTTGCTGCCGTGCATTGCTTCCCCGAGGCTTGCGTTTCTCGCTCGTTGCTGTTCCTGAGGGCAGCTCGGAGGTGGACGGGAAACGCAGATGGCAGGACAAAGAAGCCCACTGCACAATTCTCGCCGAGCTTGTCAAGGTCCCCACCTACAGGGCAGTGCTTTGGTTCCTCGGGGCGTCCAGCGGCATCGAAAAGCCAGTCGGAGGGTATGACGACCTGAGGCATTAGGGCCCGGGTCTTGACTGCGAGGCCTGCCGGATTGCATGACCGCCGGAAATTCGCGATGCCAGCAGCTCTTCGACTTCTGCTGCAACTACTGCCCATGTGCGTCTTTGCGCATAGCGAACCAACTCCGCGCGATTCCATTCCTTGTTGAGAGCGAACTCTATTCCCGCGGCGATGGCCCTGACGCCTTGATCCACCAGAACACCCAAATCAGGCGAAACAAGGATCTCGGGTGTCCCCCCTGCGCGCGTGGCCACGACTGGAGTCCCGCAGGCCAGAGACTCTAGAATGACGTTGGGCCAGCCCTCTCTTTCGCTGGCGAGGCAACTGATGTCGGCGGCATTGAACCAGAGAAAAATCTCCTCATTAGGTCTTGTTCCGACCAGTTGCACCCGGTCCTGAAGCCCGGCCTCACGAATCAACGTTTCCAGTTCGCGCCGAAACGTTCCCTCTCCGATGATACGAAGCATTAGCCGTGGGTATCGCGGCGCAATCTCCCTGAGAGCACGAATAAGCAGATGATGACCCTTGGAAGGAATCAACGAGCCTACGGAGAGAATCAGTTGCCCGTTCTCACCCAGCCCCAGCCTGCGCCGGGCCTCGTGGCGGTCGAGAGGCTTGAAGCGCTCGGTGTCGACTCCATTGGCGATGACCCGTATTCTGTCAAACGGCAGACCCAGAACTACCATTCGGTCTCTCAATGCTTTGGAGACCGCGACTACACCGGCGGCCCTGCCCAAAGTCCATCGGATCATCGGCCGGATGGTAGGAAATGACGGGTACAGGTTAATGTCCGTTCCACGAGCTGAAACGAAAACCGGAATCCGTAACACACTCCCGAGCAACACCGCGGCGAATCCGTCGGGAAAGACAAAGTGGGCGTCAATGCAATCAAAACCCGGGCGCTTTCTCAAACCCAGGACCCCCGGCAAGCTGCCTAAGAACATCAGCAATCCATGTAGGGGCATGGAGATCTTCGGGAGTAGAAAATATCGTGGATGGTAGACGATCAAGTCTCCAACTTTTTCCTGCTTGGGTATCTGGCTCATGGCGTGCCAACGCGCGACCTTGAGCCAAGAGGGAAAGTAAGGCACCGGGGCAACCACGGTGACCTGGTTCCCGGGCCTCCGCGCCAAGTGGGCCAGCCGCTGGTAAACGAAGATCCCTTGGACTGGCCGAACTGCATTGGGAAACAGACTTGTGAAAGCCAGAATTCGCACCCAAGCCTTTCCCGCTGGCCGCCTCAGCCCCTGACAGGCTCCATCACAGAATAAGAGGCCAGCCTTCAGAGCGATCGGGGTCTCTGCTTTCGCCGCCACGACCCCAAGCTCATTCCCGCGATGATAACAGCAGCACTCGCTTCGTTGGAGTGCGCAAGATCGCCGGGTTGCTTCCGCGACCTGGACTGTGTCAGCGGCCCTCCGTACAGCTGGAGACCCTCAGCCCTCGGAATTCATCTCGGGGGTTCACCGCCAGCAGGTTGCGGAAGAACCGTTCCACTGCCAGTCAATACTCTTCCGCAGGCAAGGTGAGTCTACTACGAAGATGAGGGACTGCGTATAAGTAACTTATATTCAACAGCATACGGCATGGCCAACCACCCAGAAAACCCATCTTGGAACATGGATTGCTAGGGGTTTATGTGTGGTGAAATATGGGGAGGGGGAATTGTGTCTCACCCCGGGAGCGTCTCAGGCGACCCAACGACAATGAACAACGCCCTCACCTTTGATCTTGAAGATTACTACCACGTGACCGCTTTCAGCGATGAGCTAGATCCACAAGACTGGAAGTCACGCGAGAGCCGGCTGCAGACGAACACCGAGAAGATCCTCCAGCTTCTAGCTGACCGGGACTGCAAGGCCACGTTTTTCGTGCTGGGTTGGGCTGCCAAACACTACCCTGCAGTGGTTTCTCGGGTTGCCAAGTGTGGACACGAAATCGCCTGCCATAGTTATCAGCATCGGCTGGTTTACGAGATGACTCCCGAAGAATTCCGTCGGGACACCTATCGGGCCAAGAGTCTTCTCGAAGACCTCAGCGGGCAACCCGTTCGCGGGTACCGCGCCCCGAGCTTCTCGGTCACCCGCGATTCGTTGTGGGCACTAGATGTCCTTGCAGAGCTGGGTTTTGAATATGATTCGAGCATCTTCCCAGTGCCGCATATCAATTACGGAATTCCCGATGCACCACGCTTCCCGTTTCGCGTAATGACGCGGCACGGAGAGATCCTCGAATTCCCCATGCCCGCGGTTGAATTCGGAGGCAGACGAGCACCGTTCGGCGGGGGAGCTTACTTGCGGCTGCTGCCCTATTGGTATACCCGATGGGCGGTTCGACTGATTAACGAGCAGGAGGAATGGCCTGTCTGTATATACCTCCATCCCTGGGAACTCGATTCCGAACAGCCACGCATGGGACAGAAACGGACCGCTCGGCTCCGGCAATATTGGGGGCTTCGAAGCACGAAAGAGAAGCTGCGCCAATTGTTGACTGATTTCGAGTTTTGCTCCTTGGGTTCGCTGATCGAACAAATTCGTGGAAACGTCCCTGAAGCAAGCCTGGGTATTGCAACCCCAGCGAAAACACCGGCCAACCGGATTTCACAGCCGAACGCTCCCTGGTCCGTCCTAAAATAAAGGCATCGTGCCGAGCCGGTGTTTTCCCCGGAACAGAAAGAAAATACACTAAGCTCCCATCGAGGGAAGACAGAGAGAGTTCTCGCTTCGAACAGGCTTCAAAGCTGCGGAGTATTTTGCGATCAGCCAAGGAGAGGGTTATCGATGCTCGTCATTTTTCGGCGACGCCATTTTGGGAGACTCAATTCGCTTTTGCGCACCCGCCTTTTCAAGTTCGGACTCGTTGGCGGTCTTGGGATCGTCGTCAATCTCGCTGGCATGGTGCTCGCCATTCTTCTCATCGGATGGAAGGACTGGCGTGCTTCTTACTTCGCGACCTCCCTGGCTATCCTGCACAACTATGTCTTGAATAACCTTTGGACGTTTCGAGAGCGGAAGCGAACGGGCAGAAGCTTCTTCACTGGTTATCTACTTTATTCTACGATTTCACTGGTCGGTCTTGCGGTGACCTCTGTGGTGTACGAGCTACTCACTCGAGCCTGGGCCAGCCGACTGCAGCCGTACCGGGGGGGACATCCCCTACCTATCCTGAGCCTCCTCTTGTGTCAATTCGTCGCCATCCTCTCTGGGGTTCTGCTGAACTTTCTCCTGAACAAGAACATTACCTGGCGACCAGACCAAAGCTCCTCGGAAACACGGGGCCCCTACCCCTTCGATCGAATTCCCGAGCCCTCCTGCGAACCGCTAACCAGTACTTCGTTAGAGGAATGAGGGTTATCGGTGAAACCTCATCGTTATCTCTACTTCGTGGTACTTGCCGCTGGCATTCTTCTGAGGACCTACCAGATTAATTACAACTTTGACGGAGACGAGCTTTTCTCCGCAGAGACAGCGAAAGCCTCCCCCATGCGAGTGCTTGCAGTCACTTTGCACGACCGAGTCCACCCCCCGTTGCACCCTATCCTCTTGTCCCTGTGGGTAAAGGCTTTTGGAAATTCAGAAGTCTCAACACGGATGCTAAGCGTGATCTTGTCCGTCCTTTTTCTCTTAGCTCTCTATTGGCTCGCACGGCGATGGACCAAAGACTGGGCGGCGCTCTGGATTCTCAGCGTGTGCTCCTGGAGCCCCTTTTTCGTCTATTACGGACAGCAAGCGAGACCTTACGCCCTGATTACACTGCTGACCACCCTCTCGGTGGTGCTTCTGCTGAAAACCCAGGACGAGCCCTTCAGGGAAACTTGGAAAGTCACCTATGGATTGACCTGTGCCGGAATTATGTACAGCCAATATCTCGGCGTGCTGATTATCCTTCCGCAACTTGCCGCTGTGTATTTCTCCAAGGCGCCGAGGAGGGGCAGGGTACTCCTCTATGGCACGCTGGGCATCGTTAGCCTTGTGCCATGGATTCTTGCTTTGGGACCAAATCCCCTTCCAGAGAACAGTGCGACGGAGCATCTCGGATGGATCGGGAGGCCTGACTTCGTTAGTCTAGCCGACTTTTATGTTTCGATCTTCGGATGGTTGCCCCTGCATGGAAGCACAAGGATCCTGATTTTCCTGACCGTCATTGCAATCAGCTCTTTGATACTGCATTACAAGTCCGTAAATAAATTAACATTGCTTCTCCTCGGCTCAATGGGGCTTCTTGGACCGCTCGCCCTGTATCTGGTGTCGGTCTTTGGACCCATTTCTTTTTGGGCCACCCGCCAATTGATCGGCTCAGCGATTTTCCTAGTCTGTTTGTTGGGAATTGCAATTGACTGTCATCGCCCCTTAGTAGCTTGGTCGCTCGCGATCCTGCTGCTGACTTGGTGTGTGATCGGCCTTCCAGATGCTTTCCCCAAGCATTCGAAGCCACCTTGGCGCCAGGTAGCCAGCTTGGTCAACAAAGATTGCAACGACACCTGCCAAGTTGTGGCCGCGGAAGGGTGGATCTCGGTGCCGCTGAGCCACTATTCAAACAGAGAAATTCAACTTTTCCCGGATTATGCAAGCCATTCGGGGGAGGCCGAGCGCGTCATGTTTCTCTGCAGACCGGCGCGCTGCAATGCAGTGAAGAGCTTTACTTCTCAGTACAAGGAGAAAGAAAAGAAGACAATTACTTGGTCTTGGTTGCCGCCATCTCTCACGGAGATAATTGACGTCTACTACTTTGAAAAGCCAGCGGCGGATCAGACCACGCAAGATCCGAGCCAAGCACTAACTGAGACTCCGTTCTCATGTCCGCGAGTCGCTTCCTTTTCGCCTCCGTAAATCGCATCGTTGCCGATTAGATTAGTTTGTGCGCAATTTTTCTGCTGGGTCCACGCCGATCAGGCCGAATACGCTGTCGTACTGCTCTTCAAGGGCCTGGCGCAGCGGAGCAAGTCGCTCGGCAATCTGTTTCTTAATGGCTGGCGCATTGGCTTCAAGCGCCAAGAAGCGCTCGATTAGCTCTTCGGTCTTGAACTCGTCGATGTTCAGCACATATTCGCCCTGCCCTGCCTGCGCCAGCAGCGCCCTGCTCTTTTCGTGATAGGCGACGCCCAGCACCGGTTTGTTCATCATCAGGGAGATCAAGATGCCGTGATAGCGGTTCGCGACCACGAGGTCGGCCCGCGAAATCTCGAAAACGAGATCCTGGAGCCCTTGAATTGGCCGGCTGGCAAGCAGGTTCGTTACATGGCCAGAACCATTCATGGCTTGCCGGATATCACTGATGGTCAGAACATCCGCGCGCAATTGCGTCGGGAAGAACAAAACGGAGTAGCCGCTCTTGTCCAGCCATTCTGCGAACCGTGCAAATTTGCTGACGTAGTCTTTATAGCGTGCTGGGTCCGGCGTCGGCCAATAGCGCCCGTCGAAAAATGGCACCGGGTTCTGTCCCACCACAACACGCCCGGCGGGTTTAGCCACTGGATGCGGAGCAGGCAATTGCAGGCTGTACACCAGGTCCGGATAAACTGGGTGACTGCCTTTCACGCCCATGCTCTCCATCATGCGGCTCGAGATGGAGTCGCGGTACGAGCGGTAATGCACCATACCGAGGGCCCGCTTGATGAAAAACTTACTGAGCGGCGAGTTCAGCGGCCCCGCGCCGACGCTCAGAATCGCCACCTTTGTTCCGGTGCATTTCGCAAGAAACGTCCACTTAAACAGTGTGAAAGGGAATCCCCAGGGCCCCCTGTACCCGTCACTTAACTGTTGCGAGCCTGCGACCAGAAGCAGTTCCACGCCCTTCAGCCGGCGGTAGGAATCGAGCAAAAACTTGGGTTCAGCAAGGATGGCGATCACCCCGCCTGCAAAACGATGCAGACCAAATAGCAACGGGCGAAGCCCTGGAATGGCCTTGATGGCGCTCTTGATCTTCGCTGCGGAGTTCAGGGGCATTGGCGTCTCAGCGGAGTTCGGTGCAGGCGCACCCGAAGAAGAAGGCGGAGGCGTCGTGCGCGTGGCTTTCGCCAAGCGACGAATCGGAAAAGAGGGAATACCGTGTCGGTGGCGCGTGTCATCGGGATTGATCGTAAATCCGATCACTTCTGCGCCAGGGACCCGCTGGCGAACATTTTGAATCACCGCAGCCAGCAGCGCCTCGTCGCCGAGGTTTTTCGTGCCGCCATGGCTGAAGACGCCAATTCTTCTCGCGGACTCATAAACTGACATCGAGAGGTGTTCTCCGAATTCTACAATACAGGCAACCAGTGGATTACGTTTTCTTCTGCGCCAGCACAACCATCTGCCAACCAAACCCGGCCCGCTCCTTCAATTCGTCGAGTTTTTCTTGCGACACCATTTTGCTGAACAAAGAGTTCAGTTTGTAGGAATTGACCAAGCGCAGGATGCCGCGTGTGCCGTGCGGAATGATCGTGCGGACCTTCAGAACTTCGTAGCGGGGGCGGAGCATGCGCTTGAGCTGCCCGCGGCTGAGTTGATGCGCTATGTGCTGCGGCGGCTGGACGTTCCAGCCTACATCTCCAAGGCGATCAATGACGAACTTGTTGCCAGTTGTGATGATGAAATAGCCGTTGGGTTTGAGAACTTCTGTAGCCCGGTCGACGTACTTGGGCCGATCCTCAACATGGGCAATCACCTCTTGTGAAACCACAACATCGAAGTAACTCTCCGGAAGCGCAGCCTCATAGATGTTGCCGGCCAGGTAATGAATATCCGGCCGACGAGCCTGCGCCACGGCAATGGCTTCGGGAGAAAGGTCAATCCCGTGAGCTTCGCCGAGATCGGCGAGACGTTCGGTAAACCAGCCTAGGCCGCAACCTAGGTCGAGAAGGCGCGGCCGACGGATCGGAAGGCTTCGAATGATTGCGAGGATTATCTCCGCGCGGCGTTCAGTCCAAGCGTTCAAAGTTTTGCGTTCTTGCCAATGCTGCCAGTGCCAATTCCAAAATAGGCGTTGGTCGTCAATAGCTGGAACCTGCTGCGTCCTCGGCATTTTGCTCCCAGTGTTGCGGCGAATCTTCACGAAATCCTTCCCGTCTTCCACTACTTATACCCCGAACTCCCCGGTGAGATCTCTGACCCGATTCCAGGACTAGCACTGGGGAAGCCGTGTAGCTGCAGGACCCTCTCTCATCGATTTGGACCAATTTGCGGCACTTGTCCCTCTGCAAAAGTATGCACGACCACGATCAGAGACCACAAAAAGCACGACAAACGCCAAAAAGATGGAGGCGTTGGCATTCCCCTATCTAATTGAAAAAGAATTACTTATGCTACGATAAGGCAAATTTTCCCACGATTTTTCTCCGATCCGTGATACGCGACTTCCAGATTATGGCAGTTGTTTACACAGTCGCGAAACCCCTCTGATTGCCGGCCGTTAGAAACGAGTCGTTTGTGACTGTAAGCCCTGTATTATGTGATAGTTCGTTCCGCTCTTGATTGGTCATAAACGTGCCGGGCCTTCATGCATGGGCGAGATACGGGAGACCCATGTCCACTCGGGTCATTAGTCCACCGAAGCAAGCGCAATCGCCGCCCGGTCCGTCGCGCGCCGTGCGCAACGTGCTATCGAACTGGGGTGCCTATTTCATCGCGATGGGGATCAATTTCTTCCTGTCCCCGTACGTGGTGCACCACCTCGGGAACGTGGGCTATGGCGTCTGGACCATCATTCTTTCGCTGACCGGTTATCTGGGTCTCCTTGACCTCGGCGTCCGCGGGGCAGTCACGCGCTACGTGGCCAAATTCCACACGGAAGCCGATCACAAGAAAGCTAGCGACGTCGCCTCCGCGGCGATGGCGATTTTCGGCACCACCGGACTGATTGCGATTCTGGTTTCGCTCGTCTTCGGGTTTGTTGTCATCGACCACATGCATGTCCCACCTCAATATTTGACCGCCGCGCGGATCGTCCTCTTCTTGACAGGGCTAAACATCGCGACATCGTTGGTCAACGGTGTGTTCGGCGGAATCCTGGTGGGGCTGCAGCGATTCGACGTTACGAACAGCATCGAAGTATCCATCAACACATTGCGGGCCCTGAGCATCGTCGTGGCGCTGCACTTGGGCTACGGTATCATAACGTTGGCTTGCCTCCAGCTCGCATTCACCCTGGCTCGGTGGGGCGCCAACGTGGCGCTGGCGCGCCATCTGTATCCCGAACTGCAGATCCGCATCTTCGCAGCGGATCGTGCCGGCATCAAACTTATTTTTTCGTTCAGCGTGTTCTCCTTTCTGATACATATCAGCTCAAGTATAATCTACGCGAGTGACAATGTATTGATTGGGGCCTACTTGCCGGTTACGGCTGTCACCTTTTATGTGATCGGCGGAAATCTGGTGGAGTACGCCAGGGATCTAGTCAGTGCCATTTCGCAGACGATGACGCCGCTGGCCAGCTCGATCGAGGCTCGGCGCGACCCCAAGCAGCTTCAAGAGCTGGTCCTCGTGAGCAGCCGTTGGGCTTCGATGGTGATTTTCCCGGTGATCTGCACTTTCCTGTTGCGCGGCGGCAGTTTCATCGGGCTATGGATGGGCCGGCAGTACGCAGGCCTTTCGGGGCAGGTGCTTTGGGTGTTGTCGCTTACGGTGATATTCTGGGCCGGGAATTCTGCCACCGCGGGAATTCTTCTCGGAGTCAGTAAGCACAGACCGATTGTCCCGGCCATGCTCGCAGAAGGTGTTTGCAACCTGGCACTAAGTATTTTCTTGGTGAAGCGAATTGGGATCATCGGTGTGGCTTGGGGGACGCTGGTGCCCAGCCTCGCTAACAACCTGATCTTCTGGCCCTGGTACCTTCGGCGAACGCTGAGCATTCAGCCCTATACGTACACAATTTCAGCCTGGGTTCGTCCCTGGGTCTCCCTCTTCCCGTTCATGTTGGGAACCTACGCCATCGAACGATTTTGGCCGGCCGCGAATTTGCTGTTGTTCCTTTGCCAAGTTGCGCTTGTACTGCCTCTCACCTTGCCCGGCTACTGGCTCATTTGTCTGGACAGAAATCAGCGCGCAGACTATTCGAGAAAATTCTCTCAATCGCTCGAGCGCGTCTTCGCGCGCAGCTAAGAGCAGACCGATTTCCTGCAATCAGCCGGATCGTTTCGGCTGTTTCCCACAGTGGTTTTCCCTCCTTCAGGCTTCTTTAGGGAAAACGGTGAGGATGGAGGGCGCCACACTTCGGAACCGAGGGAGCGGGACAAAGATATGCCGCACAGCGTCTCCTGAAAGCCCTCAGAAGGGGAAGCACAAGTAGTCTACCGCTTCCCGAAACTTGGCAGTTGATTGACTAGTAGAGGAAAATCTTTGGAATTGGTCCCGAGCCCCATCCCCCAACTTCTGAGACGGGCTGGCCGTAAACCTATATCGTTCAATAAGTTAAGTTTACTCGTGACCGCTGGACATGGTCGTCGGCGTGCCTAAGTCATCTAAACGCGGCGCAGGAATGTGTCCGGAGGTAGGGAGTATTTTACCCCAATCGGCTGCTGGTGGAGCGCTGGGCACGGCCTGAGCAAGGGAGCCACGAGCATTGATCTTGACGGAGACAAAACTGAAGGGTGCATTCATTGTTGAGCTGGAAAGGCAGGATGATCAGGGCAGCTTTTTCGCCCAGACATTCTGTCAGCGGGAATTTCAAGAGCACAGGCCAAACCTGCACGTCACGCAATGCAACATGTCTTTTAGCAAAAGGAAGGGCATCCTTCGCGGAATGCGCTTCCAGGCGGCTCCCTACGAAGAAGCCAAGCTGGTGCGCTGCACGGGCGATGCAACTCATGCCGGGCGGTCCGCTTCGCCCTTTAATTCCGCGTTGGACACGCATAATAACGACCCTGCGGTCAGGACAGGCCTATTCGCGGTAAAATGTGCTCCTGGCGGCGTTGCAAGCGGTCGAATGCTCGACAGTAGGGCAGCGAGCGCACAGGAGAAAGTTGATGGGATCGCTTGGCCTCTCGCGACAAAAGGTCTTGGTGACGGGTGCGAGCGGGTTTATAGGTTCCCATCTCTGCCGGGCGTTGAGCAGAGAGGGTGCCGAGGTGCATGGGATCTCGCGTGCACAACAGAAGACTGATGCCAACGTCACCCGCTGGTGGCAAGTCGATCTCGCCGACAGCACCGGCACCCGGGAAGTTCTGGGACAGGTCAAACCGAGAGTGATCTACCACATGGCGGGGGAAACATCCGCAGCCCGAAAGTTGGAGGTGGTTCTGCCTATTTTCCAGAGTACAGTGCTGGCCACCGTGAACGTCCTGACGGCAGCCTCCGAGGTGGGGTGCCAACGCCTTATCCTGGCGGGCTCCCTCGAGGAACCACAGCAGCAACAGGGCGAGCTAGTTCCCAGTTCTCCCTATGCCGCCGCCAAATGGGCCACCGCGGGTTATGCCCGGATGTTTCATCAGCTGTTCGGAACACCAACGGTGGTCGCCCGAGTCTTTATGGTTTACGGGCCGGGCCAGAAAGAGGTGCGAAAGCTGATTCCGTATGTTATTCGCTCCTTGCTGCGGGGGGAGAGCCCAAAACTTAGCAGCGGACAGCGCTTGGTGGATTGGATTTACGTCGAAGACGTAGTCGAGGGACTTCTGAAGGCAGCGGAAGCTCCACATTTGGAGGGCAGCGCGGTTGACTTGGGATCAGGAAGATTGGTTTCCGTCAGAGCGGTTGTGGAGAAGCTTTTCCAACTCGTGGGGTCAGAAACGCAGCCCGTGTTCGGCGAATCGCCGGACAGGCCCAACGAGCAGGTGCGGACGGCCGATACAGCAGAGACTTACGCCAAAATTGGCTGGACACCTAAAACCAGCCTGGAGGAAGGACTAGCCCGGACAGTGAAATGGTACGAACACCAATTGCGCGTGGCTCGGCAATCTCAATCGCCTGCAGCGTCCGTCTGAACCACATCACGGCGCGGACGTGCGTATGACACTCGGCGCTACAAACTCAGCCGGCTGCCGCTTCTGTGGCTGGCCACTGCGCCACACGTTTGTGGACCTAGGCATGTCGCCGCTGTGCCAGAGCCACATCGAAGCGCACCAGCTCGACGAAATGGAACCCTTCTATCCCCTCCATGTATATGTTTGCGAGCGATGTTTCTTGGTGCAATTGAAACAATACGTGAGCCCGGATACTATTTTCCGCGAGTACGCCTACTTTTCCTCCTTCTCGGACACGTGGCTGGAGCACGCAAGGTCCTATACCCAGCTGATGATCGAGCGATTCAAGCTTGATGCGCGCAGCCTTGTGGTGGAGGTCGCCAGCAATGATGGTTACCTTCTCCAGTATTTTGTCGCACAGGGAATTCCCGTCTTGGGCATCGAGCCGGCAGCCAATGTAGCTCAAGAAGCTGTTAAAAAACGGGTTCCGACTCTGGTGGAATTCTTCGAGGAAGCCACTGCCCGCAAACTTGTGGCCGAAGGCAAGCAGGCAGATCTCCTGTTGGGGAATAATGTGCTCGCCCAGGTCCCAAATCTCAATGGTTTTGTGAAAAGCCTGAAGATTCTGTTGAAGCCCAAAGGCGTCATCACGTTTGAATTCCCACATCTGCTCAATCTGATGCGGGAGAACCAATTCGACACCATATATCATGAGCACTTTTCTTATTTCTCTTTTCTCACGGTGGAACAGATTTTCGCCGCTCACGGGCTCTCCTTGTTCGATGTGGAGGAGCTGCCGACTCATGGTGGATCTCTCCGCATATACGGATGTCATCGGGAGGACGTTTCGAAGCCGATCAGCAAGCAGGTGCACGATCTTAGAGCCAGAGAAACCGCTCTCGGCTTCACGAGTTTGGGAAACTATTTTTCATTTGCCGGAGGCGTGAAGGAGACGAAACGCAAGCTGCTTGAGTTTCTCATCCGGTGCAAACAGGAAGGAAAGTCCATTTCGGGTTACGGGGCGCCAGGAAAGGGAAACACCCTGCTCAATTACTGCGGCATTCGGACGGACTTTCTCGACTACACGGTGGATCGGAACCCCTATAAACAAGGGAAGTACACGCCCGGCACACACATCCCAATTCTCCACCCTGATACGATCGTAAAGACCAAACCCGATTACCTGCTGATCCTCCCGTGGAACCTCAAGGACGAGATCATGCGTCAGATGGCGTGCATCCGCGACTGGGGAGGACAGTTCATCGTTCCGATTCCGGAGGTAAGGGTCTACGCGTGACCTGTCGGGCGATGAGGGGACACACTGCCGCTGCTGCTGGACCTCGGTAGTGGAAGGACCTGGAAATGGTCATCGTTGACACCGCTCTGGAGAGGCGTGAAAGCGAAGGCAATCCGGTTCGTGTCGGGCTAGTGGGAGCCGGGTACATGGGGCGCGCGATCGCCCTGGAATTCCTGACCCCCATCCTGGGGATGAGGCTCGCCGCTATCGCCAACCGCACGATCGGAGAAGCGGCGCGCGCGTACCGCGAAGCCGGGGTCGACGCGCCCCGGACAGTGGACTCGGTCACGCGGCTTGAGCACGCAATCGCGGACCGGCAATATGTCATCACGGACGATCCCCTGCTACTTTGTCAAGCGGACAACATCGACGCCATCGTCGAAGTGACCGGCGAGGTAGAACGCGGCGCGCAAGTCACCGTACAGGCCATCGAACACGGCAAGCACGTCATTCTAATGAATGCGGAACTCGATTCAACACTGGGCCCGATCCTCAAGATTTTCGCCGCGCGAAAAGGTGTGGTGTTCACGGACACGGACGGCGACGAACCCGGCGTGGCGATGAACCTGTACCGCTTTGTAAAAACCATCGGCTACCGCCCGGTCGCCGCCGGCAACCTCAAGGGCATGATCGATCCCTATCGGACGCCGGAAACACAGAAGGGCTTCGCCGACAAATACAACCAAAAACCACGGTTGGTCACCTCGTTTGCCGACGGAACGAAGCTGTCCATGGAGGCAACCATCCTGGCCAACGCCACGGGCTTCCGAGTTGGCAAACGCGGCATGTACGGACACCGCTGTGCTCACGTCAAAGAGACGTTGAACCTTTATCCCATGGACCAGCTGTTGGACGGTGGCCTGGTTGACTACATCCTGGGGGCCGAGCCCCACACGGGGGCCTTCGTGCTCGGCTACAACGATCACCCAATCAAGCGTCGGTATATGGACTATTTCAAGATGGGGAGCGGACCGTTGTACGCGTTCTATACTCCCTACCATCTTCCCCATCTCCAGATTGTGACCACGGTGGCGAGGGCGGTCCTGTTCCAGGACCCCACCGTCACACCACAGGGCAAGCCCGTGTGCGAGGTGCTCAGCGTGGCCAAGCGCGATCTCAGGGCCGGCGAACTCTTGGATGGGATTGGCGGGTTTACCTGCTACGGCACGGTCGATAATTCCGAGGTGGTTCTGCGGGAAAACCTCCTGCCCATGGGATTATCGCGGGGTTGCCGGCTGAAGCGTGATATCGCGAAGGATCGGCCAATCACATACGAGGACGTCGACGTCCCCGCGGGTCGGCTGTCTGACGCGCTGCGCGCCGAGCAAACCCGCTACTTTGCTTCTTCCGTCTGTGCGTAGGATGCACAAGCCGCCGAGAAACAACTCAACCCAGGAGGGTTCCTGAATCGTGCCTCCGCATCAGCAGAGCCAACGAGCTGAGAAAACCCCGATGATGAGCTCGCAACAGATCGTGGCGAGGGACCTGGACTACATCTGCGGCAACCTCCACGAGGAGTTAGGTCGGCTGGCAGGCCAGAAACTGCTCGTCACTGGGGGAGCGGGCTTTCTCGGATATTATCTGGTTCAGACCGCCTTGCACTGGAACCGAACGACCCAAGAAGCGAAGCCAATCAGGCTGACGGTGTACGACAACTACGTCCGGGGCATGCCCGGCTGGCTCAAAGAGCTGGAGGGAGATCCCCACCTGACTCTCGTCCAGCACGACGTGACGAAGCCGCTCCCGCGTAATATGGGAGGTTTCCAGTACATCATCCACGCCGCCTCCATCGCGTCTCCGACGTACTACCGGAAATACCCCATTGAGACCATGGACGCCAACGTGAACGGATTGCGCGCACTCCTTGAGTATGCGCGACTGAAGGACCGCCCGGACCAGCGCGTCGAGGGATTCTTGTTTTTTTCCAGCAGCGAGATTTACGGCGACCCCACGCCGGAGAATATCCCCACACCGGAAACCTATCGGGGCAATGTATCGTGCACTGGGCCGCGCGCCTGCTACGACGAGGCCAAGCGCTTCGGCGAGACGCTCTGCGTTAACTTCGCACAGGACGCCGGTGTGCCGGTCAAAGCGGCGCGCCCGTTCAACAATTATGGGCCCGGGTTGAAAATCACTGACCGGCGGGTGCTACCCGATTTCGCCCGCGACGTCCTGGCCGGGCGCGACGTCGTCTTGCTCTCCGATGGCGCGCCGAAGCGCACGTTCTGCTACGTTGCAGACGCGGTCATCGGCTATTATAAGATCCTCGTGAAGGGGCGGCCCGGGGAGGCCTATAACATCGGAGTCGAGGCGCCTGAAATCTCCATCGTCGAGGTGGCAGAACGGGTCGTGGCGCACGCCCGGGACCTGTTCGGCTACACGGGCAAAGTCGTGCGTCAACCCAGCCAAGACCCAAGCTATCTGCTGGATAATCCCAACCGCCGCTGCCCGGTCATCACCAAAGCACGGACGGAACTGGGATACCACCCCACGGTTTCCTTGGAAGATGGATTGCGGCGCATGTTGATCTGGTACGGCGGCAATCGGGAAGCGGAAGAGGCGTAATGAGAATCTCCGTCATCGGAACCGGCTATGTCGGACTGGTGACCGGCGTGTGCCTGGCAGAAAAAGGTTTCCAGGTCCTCTGTGTGGACTCCGCGGCCGACAAGATCGCCCAGATCCAAACAGGGGTACCACCGATCCACGAACGCGGCCTCGAAGAATTGCTGCGCCGAAACTTGGGAGGCAGGCTGCAAGCGACCACGAATCTGCGCGAAGCGGTGCTGGGCAGCGAGCTGTCGTTGATCGCGGTAGGGACGCCCTCGGTCGATGGGGGCATTGATCTCCGCTTCATCCAAGAGGTATCCCAACAAGTGGGCACAGCCCTGCGAGACAAACCCGGCTACCACGTCGTCGTCGTGAAAAGCACGGTGGTCCCCGGAACCACCGAGGAAGTCGTTCTTCCGATTCTGGAGCGAGCCTCCGGCAAGAAGGCCGGAACCGATTTTGGGGTGGGGATGAACCCGGAGTTCCTGACCGAAGGGGAGGCCGTCGAGGACTTTCTGTACCCAGATCGAATTGTGCTGGGCGGGATCGACGCGAGAACTCTCGAGTGGATGAGAGAGTTGTACGCCGGCTTCGCCGGTGTGGAGCGCGTGGAGACCAACCCGAAAACCGCGGAGATGATCAAATATGCTTCCAATGCTCTTCTGGCGACCCTGATCTCCTTCTCGAACGAGATCGGCAACCTCGGCGCTGCACTCGGAGGCATTGACATCGTGGACGTGATGAAGGGCGTTCACCTGAGCAAGTACCTGAGCCCCACGCTCGCTGACGGCACGCGCATCCTGCCGCCTATCACCGCGTTTCTCTGGGCTGGATGCGGCTTCGGTGGAAGCTGTCTGCCGAAAGACGTGAAAGCCCTCATCACGCATGGAAAACGAGCCGGCATGCCGATGCCCTTGCTCGAGGCTGTCATCCAAGTCAATGAGCAGCAGCCGCGCCAGGTGATTTCTCTTCTCAAGAGATCCTATCCTTCGCTACAGGGCGTCCGCGTCGCTATCCTGGGTTTGGCTTTTCGCCCGGACACCGATGACATGCGGGAGTCTCCCGCCATCCCCATCATCCGGGCCCTGTTGGCCGAGAAGGCCGAACTCCAGGCCTACGATCCGGCCGCCAAACAGGAGGCGGCGAAGCTTTTCCCCAACGGTCAAGTCCGGTTATGCGATGCGCTGGCACAAGCCATCGAGCGTGCGCAGGCCATTGTGGTGGTCACCCGCTGGGAGGAATTCCGGCAGCTTCCGGAGCTGCTCCGGCGTTTACAGCCGCAACCCCTGCTGATTGATGCGCGCCGCATGCTCGACAAGTCCAGCATCGCCCGATACGAGGGCATCGGCCTATGAGGCGTCCACAGAGTTTCGTCTGACGTTTGTAGGAAGGAAAAGACTGCGATGAAAGTCGTCTTATTCTGCGGTGGCTTGGGGATGAGGCTGAGAGAACATGCCGAGAACATCCCCAAACCCATGGTCAACATCGGCTACCGGCCCATCTTGTGGTACGTGATGAAGTATTACGCGCACTTCGGATACCGCGACTTCATCCTGTGTCTCGGACATCGCGCCGACATAATCAAGAACTACTTCCTCACCTACAATGAATGTATGTCCAACGACTTCATCCTGTCGGGTGGCGGGAAAAATCTCGAGCTGGTTCAGAGCGACATCCAAGACTGGCGAATCACTTTTGCCGATACCGGAGTCAATGCCAATATCGGCCAGCGCTTACGCGCCGTCGAGAAATACCTGAAGGGGGAAAAGGAATTTCTGGCCAACTACAGTGACGGCCTCACCGATCTTCCCCTCCCGGAACAAATCGAGCATTTCCATAAACACGACAAGATCGCGAGCTTCGTGTGTATCCGGCCGAATCTGAGCTACCATCTTGTTTCTCTGGAGAACAAGAGCATCGTGTCCCGAATCGAAGACATGAACCAGAGCAGTCTCCGAATCAACGGCGGCTATTTCATTTTCAAGTCGGAGATATTCAAGTACCTGCGGGATGGCGAGGAGTTGGTACACGAGCCATTCCACCGGCTGGTGAAGGAAAAGCAGCTCATTGCCTTCCCCTACGATGGGTTCTGGGCCTGCATGGATACATTCAAAGACAAGCAGCGCCTGGACGACCTGTACGCAAGCGGCAGAGCCCCCTGGGAACTCTGGAAGCCAAGCGTGAAGGGCTGAAGATGGCCCATCGCCCGAGCGAAGCCCCGTGGTCGAGCTGAGCATTCTCAAGAACGCGAAATCGCCATGCAAGATCCTGTGCTTAGGGGCGCACTCCGACGACATCGAGATCGGATGCGGCGGGACCATCCTTCGGTTACTCCGCGGAAACCGTAACCTGGAATTCTATTGGGTCGTTTTTAGCGCCGGTCCCCGGCGCGACCGCGAAGCACGGCAGAGCGCTAACCTGTTCTTGCGGCGCGCCCGGCGCAAGACAGTCGTGGTAAAAAACTACCGGACGAGCTTCTTCCCTTTCATCGGCATAGAGATCAAAGAGTTTTTTGAGGAGTTAAAAGCGGCGGTTTCACCGGATGTGATTTTCACGCACTACCGGGACGACCTCCACCAGGATCATCGGCTCATCTCGGATCTCACCTGGAATACCTATCGCAACCACTGGATCCTGGAATATGAGATCCCCAAGTACGACGGGGACCTAGGTTCACCGAACTGTTTCGTTCCTCTGGGCGCCTCCACATGCCAAAGAAAAGTGCGCTATCTCCTTTCCGTGTTCCGGACCCAGAGGAACAAACACTGGTTTACCAAGGAAATCTTCCTGGGGTTGATGCACCTTCGGGGGATGGAGGCCAACTCAGGAAGCCGATACGCCGAGGCCTTCTATTCTCGCAAGCTCTTGCTCGGCTAGAAACCCGCTGCCAAGGCACGGTAGATCGATCCACGAAGACTCGCAGAGATTCGGGAGTGGATGAGGATGGTTGCTGAGCACAGCCCGCGAGTAAGCATGGGGCTGCCCGTCTACAACGGTGGGCGCTATGTCGCTGAGACTCTAGATTCTCTTCTGGCCCAGACCTTCAACGACTTTGAGCTCATTATTTGCGACAACGCCTCCACGGACCGAACCGAGGAAATCTGCCGGCACTACGCCGCCAGAGACTCGCGTATCCGCTATGTCCGCAATCCCAACAACCTCGGGGCGGCCGGCAATTACAGGCTAGGGTTTGAGCTTTCCTCCGGAGAGTACTTCCGCTGGAATCCGTCAGATGACTTGTGCGCCCCACAGTTCCTCGCCCGCTGCGTGGAAGTCCTGGACCGCGAACCTCTCGTGGTTCTGGCCTATGCCAAGACTAACCTGATCGATGAGCATGGTAAGCTCACCGCGGAGTACGAGGATCGCTTGCACTTGGATTCCGATCGGCCGAGCGAGCGTTTCGTCCGGCTCTGTCAGAACTTGAGACTGTGCAATGCCCTCTATGGGCTGATCCGGTCAGACACTCTCCGCCGAACCGCGCTCCTAGGGAACTTCATCGGAGGCGATATTCCGCTCTTGGCCGAATTGACGCTCTATGGGAAATTCTGGGAGGTCCCGGAGTTCCTCTTCTTTCGCCGGTTCCATCCGCAAGCGTCAAGCAGCTTGCAAAAGGAAGATCAAATCCTGGAGTTTTACGATCCCGAGAGGAGAACTGCCAGCCCGCTGACCACGTGGAAGCACTATCAGGCTTATTTCCGGGGTGTGTCGCGCGCCCCTTTGCCACTGGCAGAGAAGGCGCGGCTTTTCGCTCGCCTGCTTCGAATGGCAGCCTGGTCTCGCGGTCGGCTCGTCGGCGAATTGTCGGGGGCGATGCGGCAAAAGTTCCGAAATGTGCAGGTTTGACGCCGATTTCCTCTCGCAGGTGGACAACCTGGGAAGCCGGAATGGGCAATCGAGTGCGTCGTATCGGGAACCGTGAAGTCCACCCCCTTGCTCGCGACCCCGCCACAACGGCCTCCAAGTTGGGAGTAGCGCTGAATCAGGCACTGGCCAATAGCGGCGCGCACTGCAGCACCAGGAGGCCGTGCTAGAATCATCAAGGCGGGCGCTACTTCACCGACCTTGCTGACCCAAATACCCAGAACCTATGGCTGCAGATACGCCGCAGTGTGCGAGCGTAGAGGGGCGCAATGGTCGTCGCGGGCCTTCGGGGCGTGGAGGCAGCGTACCGGCCAGGCCCTTTGGCTCCGGATAAGGGCCTGAAGTCAGCCCGCGGTTCCCAGATGGTCAGAGGGGGATAATATGTCATCCGACGATCAGATCCGGGAAGGAAGCGGGGCCAGCAATGTCTCGCTAGCCTCGAGAACGAAATCTCGGTTCTTGATACCTGTCGGCGCGCTCCTGCTATATCTAGCGCAGTGCGCATGGTTCATCGGAACGCAGTCACTGGCCGTCGACGAACCGGTTAACATCACCGCCGGCCTCGAAGCATGGAGGTATGGCCGCTTCGAGCACTGGGATGACCACCCCGCGCTGATTAGACTAATTTGTACGCTACCGGTAATCAATCCGAAGTACCAGATTGAAAAGGTGCCGTACCTGAAGGTCCAGGAGGTTGCCCCCAGCCCAGAAGCAATGACCTGGCGCACCCGACCAATGAATTCTCTGTTGGGTCTGCTTCTCGGTGTCCTGGTATGGCTGGCGGCTCGACGAATGTACTCGGAAGGCGCTGCAAATCTCGCCGTGTACCTGTTTGCTTTCTCGCCTGCCCTCATCGCGCACTTCTCGCTCGTAGGTAATGATGGCATCCCGGCATTGATGGCCTTTGCGACCGCGTTCCAGCTTGTCCGCTGGCGTCACGATCCTTCGCCTCTGCAAACTGTACTTGTTGGCCTCGCGGCGGGCGGATTGCTCCTTTCGAAGTTCAGTGTCCTCCCTCTCGTCCTGCTCACGTTGGCTCTGGTGCTCGTGCTCAAGCCAACGGGTTTGTCCGTGAGGCTGAAGAGCTTGAACTGGAAGCAAGTGGCCATTGTCTCGATCGTTAGCTGCGGCGTTCTGTGGGCGGCGTACCGATTCCACGTTTCCAAGGTGGTGGTGACCATCCAGCGGTCTCGTGTTGAGGTCTTGAGCCCCAACTATACCCAGCCGAAGGTCAAGGACATCGAGCGGCCGTTGCGGCTCTGGTTCCCGGTGCCGGCCGGGGAGTTCTTACAGGCAATCTGGGTTCAAGTGCAGCACAGCAGGGAAGGACATGCCGGATACTTATTCGGGCGAAGTTTTCAGAACGGGTCGGTTCTGTACTTTCCCTCGGTTATCCTGCTGAAATGGCCGACGATTCTGCTGATTTTCTGCGGCCTCAGTACCGTCCTGCTTGCCCTGCGCAGGATTTCTTTGCCTGCTGATTGGGCGATTTGGGTCTTATTTCCGGCAGTCTTCCTCCTCAGCGTGCTGTTTACGAGCATTAATTTAGGGGAGCGGCTGATCCTGCCGCTTTATCCTTTCGGTTTACTTTTGGCGGCAGGTCTGTGGCAAATGACCACGGCGCGGCGGGTGTTACTGCTGGTGCTCGCTGGTCTCGTATTCCATATCTACGACGCCGGAAGATACGCGCCAGACTACATTTCCTACTTCAATATGTTCGCGCGCACGGACAGCTTTCGTTTGCTCAGTGACAGCAATGTCGACTGGGGCAACGGGCTTTATGCCGTCCGAAAATATCAGCAGTCGCATCCGAATGAGACCATCTACATGGCTTATTTCGGTTCGATAGAGCCTGCTGTCTATGGAGTGAAAGTGATCCCGTTGAAGGAGAATGAACGGGCGTCCGGGACGGTGATTGTCAGTGCGAACTATCTTGCCGGTCAGAATTTAAGGGATGAGGCGGGATATCGCTGGTTGCTCCAGTACCCGCGAAAGGCCATACTCGCGCATGGCTTGTATGTGTTTGACGTGCATTAGCTCGACGGAGACTTCATTCTGTGGCGCGCCGCCCAGCGCATCGTCGGAATCATTCTACGAGAGTGCCATCTAGTTCTTCTGTTGATTGACAGATTCGAAGCCCCTAGAGGCTGAACGTGCAGATTTCGGTGATGGGATGCGGGCACGTGGGGCTGGTGACGGCTGGCGGCCTGGCAGCCCTCGCCCACCGAGTTATTTGTGCCGACAAAGACCCTACACTAATCCGCACGCTGAAATCCGGCCAACTTCCCTTTTATGAACCGCACCTGGATGCCGTCGTTGCCTCCGGCCTCCGCGAGGGTCTGTTGCGATTTACGGAAGATCCAGCTGAAGCCGTGCGGGCCAGCGATGTGATCTTCATCTGCGTCGGCATCCCCTTGCTGGAAAACGGCGATGCCGACCTCTCTGCTTGGGACAATCTCGCGCGCCTTATTGCCGCTCATTCGAGTTCCCCGAAGCTTGTGGTGGAGAGGAGCACGGTCCCTGCCCAAACCGGCGAAAAACTGATGCAATTGCTCTCGGTTTACGGGCGAAGACCCAAAGCCAAGTTCAGGGTGGCCGCCAACCCCCATTTTCCCCGTGAGGGTACGGCGGTCGAGGACTTCCTGCATCCCTCTCATATTCTGCTGGGGATTGAGGATTCCCAGGCAGAACAGCAGCTCCGCGAAATCTATCGGCCGATTCTGGAGCGGCGCTTCCACTGCCCTGTTCATGGAACACCGTGCCCGCCCCGGGAAACACCTGAGGTCCTGGTGATGAGCATGAAGAGCGCCGAGCTAACCAAGTACGCCTCGAACGCCTTCCTGGCCATGAAGATCTCTTACGCAAATGTCCTCGGCGATCTTTGCGAACGGCTGGAAGCGGACATCGAAGAGGTGACCCGCGCAATGGGCTTGGACCCGCGGATCGGACCGAGATTCTTGAAGGCCGGCCTGGGGTTTGGGGGGTTCCGCTTGCCTAGGGATGTTAAGGCTCTGAATCGGCTGGCAGGTCGGGTCGGGTTGGATTGCGGAATGCTCCAGGAGACTGACAGCATCAACAGACACCGCATCGAGCTTTTCCTGGAAAAGATCCGACGAGCCGTTTGGGTGATCAAAGGGAAGCGAATCGCCGCTCTAGGGTTGGCTTACAAGCCCCACACGGACGACATACGATTTTCACCCGCAATTGAACTCATCCAGCGGCTCTCGGCTGAGGGCGCAGAAGTGCTTGCCTACGACCCGGCGGCGATGGGCAAGGCCCGGCTCAGCCATCCCGAGTTGCGCTGCGCCGCCGACCCTTATGAAGCCTCGCAGGGCGCCGACGCGATACTGATCACCACCGAATGGCAAGAGTTTCGCCAGCTCGACTGGAAGCGCATCCGCGATGCCATGGCGCGGCCCCTGGTGCTCGATGGGCGTAACCTGCTTGAGCCAGCCCAAATGAAGGCATTCGGCATCGAATATCACTCCATCGGCCGGCCTCGATGAAGGCCTACACAATCTTGTGGGACCTCCGTATGGAAAAACCTTGGTCCCGAGTGGTCAAAAAAGAATCCCGTGGAAAACGACATTCAAGTTCACCGCGCTCTTGGCGTCGCCCGGCCTGCAACGAGTTGAACCTATTGTGGCGCTTTACCGTGAACCCATGAATGTTTTCGAGCTGACTCGAGCTCTCGTTGATATTGAGTCCATCACGGAGAACGAAAAGCAGGTGGGTACCTTTCTCTACGACCGGCTGTCCGAGCTCGCGAAGGACCATGATGGGCAGGCCGAGCGGATGGAAGTCGCACCGAATCGCTTCAATGTGGTGGCGCAGTGGGGCGCGCCGATCGTTACGCTGTCCACGCACATGGACACTGTGCCGCCGTTTTTTCCTTCGCGGGAGGACGACGAGTATATCTGGGGGCGCGGAGCCTGCGACACCAAGGGCGTCATTGCCGCAATGATTGGTGCGGCGGAGCAACTGCTCACGCAAGGCTCGCGGAATTTCGTATTATTGTTCGTCGTTGGGGAAGAACGCAACAGCACCGGAGCGATGGCCGCCGCACGGGCGCCTCGCGGCTCGCACTATCTGATCAACGGCGAGCCCACGGAGAATAAACTGGCGCTGGGCTCCAAGGGCGCGCTGCGGTATGAGGTCACAGCGCGAGGCCAGATGGCCCATTCGGCCTATCCCGAGTTGGGTGAGTCAGCGATCGATACGCTGCTCAATGTCCTTCAGGACCTTAGAGAGATGCCGCTGCCTGAGGACCCGTTACTCGGGCGCAGCACCCTCAATATCGGCACGATTTCGGGAGGCCGAGCGCCCAACGTGATCGCCGATGCGGCAGAGGCGGAGATCCTAATCCGACTGGTCGGTGACACGGCGACGGTTCGCGAAGCCGTGGCACGGGCCGTGGCCGGGCGCGCCCAGGTCAAGGAAGTTCTGTGCATCCCGGCGGTGCGGCTGGGCTCGCTTGAGGGTTTCGATACAACCGTCGTCTCGTACACTACGGACATCCCGGCGTTCGGAGAAAGCTGGGGCAAGCCGTTCCTGTTGGGGCCCGGTAGCATCCAGCTGGCCCATTCGCTGCAGGAAAGAGTCCTCAAGAGCCAGCTCCTCGAGGCTGTGAGGATCTATCAGAGAATGGTGAGGCAGCTGCTGGCCGCTTCATAGGGAAAAAGGATGGAGAGGAAGATTGAAGTCGGCATCCTCGGCGCCACCGGGATGGTGGGCCAGCACTTTGTCAAACT
>Ga0070707_100000113_pt1 | contig 74709 bp, 75 predicted proteins | sample KBSK5502metaG_FD_65468 | JGI IMG/M metagenome (GOLD analysis project Ga0070707, IMG submission 65468) | Corn, switchgrass and miscanthus rhizosphere microbial communities from Kellogg Biological Station, Michigan, USA - KBS K5-50-2 metaG | ecosystem: Host-associated > Plants > Roots >... | reverse complement strand
CCTCGACACGCAGCTGTCGCAAAGCGGTGCCATAATGCGGGCGGTCTTGAAGAAGGAACGCCGGAACTGGATCCTCCCCGAGCCACTGCGGGCTCAACCAGGACTGGAGGCCTTCTCCCCCGTATTCCGTCAGATCCTGCACGGTCGTGGGGTCGTGCGGACGGCGCAACTGGACCCGTGGCTGCAGACCGACCTCGATCGGGCGCCGGACCCCTTCCTGCTGAAGGACATGGCGGTCGCTTGCGATCTGATCGCGCAGTCGATCGCCGCCGGCCAGCGAATCGCGGTCTATGGCGATTATGACGCGGACGGCGTCACCGCCTGCGTCACACTGGCGCGCGGCCTGCGCTCGGTTGGCGCCGACGTCATCACCTATATCCCCAACCGCTTCACCGAGGGGTACGGCCTGAATCTCGAGGCGCTCAACGACCTGCATGCGCGCGGCGCGCGGCTCGTCATTACCTGCGATTGCGGGACCAACTCCGTCGAAGCGGCCGCCGGGCGCCCGCGCGGCATGCGGCTGATCGTGACCGACCATCACGAGATGGGTGCGGAGCGGCCCGCGGTCGATGCCCTCATCAATCCCAAGCAGCCGGAGTGCGCCTATCCCTTCGACGGACTTGCCGCCTGTGGGGTCGCCTACAAGCTCCTGGTCGCGCTCGAGCGGCGGGCTTTTCCGGGAGCCCTTGACCCCGGCGCGTCCCTCGACGCCGTCGCGCTCGGCACCGTGGCCGACGTGGTGCCGCTTCATGCCGAAAACCGCGCCATCGTGCGCGCTGGACTGCGACGCTTGGGCGAGGCGCCGACTCCCGGCTGCGCGGCGTTGCTCGCCGTCGCGGGCATCAAGGCGCCCGTCACCGCGGAGCACCTCGCCTTTCAACTCGGGCCGCGCATCAATGCAGCCGGGCGAATGGAGGATGCCATGCTGGCCCTCCAGCTCTTGGTAGCCGAGAGTCGAGAGGTGGCGGATCCGCTCGCCCAGCGACTTCACGAGCAGAACGCGCAGCGCCAGCAGTTGACGGCGGAAATCGTCCGCGAGGCGAAATCCCAGGTGGTGGAGCTGGACAACTCGGCGGCCGTGATCGTGATGGGCGACGCCAGCTGGCCGCTGGGCGTGCTTGGGCTCGCCGCCAGCCGCCTGGTTGAAGAGTTCTACCGTCCTACTTTCGTTTTCAACACCGAAGGGGACGCGTGGCGGGGATCGGCACGGAGCATCGAGGGCTTTCACCTGGTGGACTGCCTGCAGCACTGCGCCCCCTTGCTGCATCGTTTCGGCGGGCACGCGATGGCGGCGGGCCTGACGGTACTGGCCAGTCGCTTTGGCGAGCTGAAGCGGTGCCTCGAGCTGTACACGGCCACGCGGCTGAACGGCGAGGCGTTCTCCCGACCGGTCACGATCGAGGCGTCGGCCGCCTTCGCCGATCTCAAGCCGAGCCTGCACGAGGAAATCCAGATGCTGGGCCCCTTTGGCGTCGGGAATCGGGAGCCGTTGCTGCTCAGCCGCGAGGTCGAGGTGGTGCGAGCTGAGACGTTTGGCGCCGACCGCCGCCACCTCCGCCTCCAGTTACGCGACCGGACGGCGACGGCGGAAGCGATCGCGTTCGACAAGGCGGCCGCGGCGCCGCACCTTCCCAGCGGCCGCCGAATCGACGTCGTCTATGCGCTGCAATGCGAGCGCTGGGACGGCCTCGATCGAATCCGGTTGCATCTCCGCGATCTCCGCCAGGCGGTGCAGCCCGCCCTGGCCCTCGCCGCCGTGTAAATCCCTTAACGCCTGCCTTTACGGCGGCGCGACCCCTGTGCTACGGTAGCCGTCAGGCAGGTGCTTTGGGGAAGAGGCACCTTGTTGAGCACTTAATAGCGAGGCAAGGATGCTGGACGAGGTACGCACTCCAAGGCTGGTCATCGCGGGGACGGCGAGCAACGTTGGCAAGACCATCCTCACGGCCGGGCTGATCGCGGCCTTCAAGGCTCGTGGGCTGACGGTTCAGTCTTTCAAGGTCGGTCCCGACTACATCGATCCGGCTTACCTTGCACACGTGAGCGGCCGGCCCTGCCGCAACCTGGACTCCTGGATGCTGGGTGAGGGCGCGCTACGCCAGGTGCTCGCCCAGGGAGCGCTTGGGGCCGACCTGGCGCTGGTCGAAGGCATGATGGGCCTCTTCGACGGTCGCGGTGCCAGCTTCGAGGGTAGTACCGCCGACGTCGCCCGCATCATCAAGGCCCCGGTGGTGCTGGTCATCGACGTCGGCAGCATGGGGCAGAGCGCCGCCGCCGTTGCGCTCGGCTTCAAGACCTATGCGGAGACGCCGAAGATCGCCGGCGTGCTCCTCAACAACGTTGGCTCAGAGGGCCACCGGCGCAGTGTCGAAGATGCCATCTGGGACACGGCCAAGTTGCCGGTCCTCGGCGCCCTGCGGACGATGCCGGTGCTCGGCATCCCGCAGCGGCAGCTCGGGCTGCTGCCGGTGACCGAAAACAAGGAATGGGACCGGATGATCGGCGTGCTGGCGGAAACGATCGCTGGCGATGTCGATCTTGATCTCTTGCTCCGCATCGCGAACAAAGCGGAGCTGGTGCCGCTCGTCCCCAAGAAGGTCTTCCTGGGCAAAGCCGACAGTGGCCCGAGGGTGCGTCTCGCGGTCGCCTACGACGAGGCCTTCAACTTTTACTACCCGGAAAACCTGGAGCTGCTCGAAGAGCACGGAGCCGAGATCGTCCCGTTCAGTCCGCTGGAGGACACCTACCTGCCGTCCGATGCGACCGGCATCTATCTTGGTGGCGGCTTCCCCGAGATCTTCGTCGAGCCGCTTGCGAAGAATCGCTCGATGGCCGAATCGATCCAGCGCGCCTGTGTCAGCGGCATGCCGATCTACGCCGAGTGCGGCGGGCTGATGTACCTGGGGCGTTCGCTCCGCACCGAGTCGGGGACGACCTACCAGATGGCGGGGGTGATCCCGGTCGACGTCGAGATGGACGGTCAGATCCATCGCTTCGGGTACCGCCAGATCCTTACCCTCGAGGAGAGCATCCTGTCGCCCCGTGGTCAGTTCTATCGTGGACACGAGTTCCATTGGAGCCGGATCACCGGCCAGGACGGAGGCCTGAAGCCCGCTTACCAGATGCAGAATGCGGAGGGCGATGTCATCGGTTACGAAGGTTTCGTGGCGCCGAACGTACTCGCCAGCTACGTGCATCTTCACTTTGGGCAGAATCCCTTGCTCGTCGACAAATTCGTCCAGCACTGTCGCGATTACACCGCCGTCCGCAGTCACTCCTGATCCTCGTTTTAGCCCGGGCGCTTTCGGGCATCACTGAGTAAGCGAATGGCAACGCCTCAGTACAAGGACTACTACCAGACCCTCGGCGTCTCTCGGACGGCAAGCGAAAAAGAGATCAAGTCCGCCTATCGACGCCTGGCTCGCCAGTACCACCCCGACGTCAACAAGGACCCCAAGGCCACCGATCGGTTCAAGCTGATCAACGAGGCCTACGAGGTCTTGAGCGATCCCAAGAAGCGGTCGAAGTATGACCAGCTGGGGTCGGACTGGGAGCGGATCGAGCGCGAGCAGGAGTTCGCCCGTCAGTACCAGTCACAGGCGAGGCAGGGGGCCGGCGCCGCTGGAGCCGAGGGCTTCGGTGAGTTTAGCGACTTCTTCAACACCTTCTTCGCAGGCGAGCGCGGCTTTTCCGGTTTCGACTTCGAGGGCGCCCGCGGTCGGGGCGTCACCGCCGAGCGAGGTGAGGACATCGAGCACCCGTTCGAGATCACGCTGGAAGAGGCTGCCCGCGGCGGAGAGCGCACGATTCAGATGGAGGTCCCGGAAACCTGTCCGACGTGCGGCGGCTCCGGGTTTACCGGCGAGCGCCGCACGGTGCGCGGCCGGACCGTGATGGAAAGCGTCACCTGTCCGACCTGTGGAGGAGCCGGAGTGCGGGCGACGCGGCGCCAGATCCAGGTCAAGATCCCGGCCGGCGTCACCGAGGGTTCTCGGATCCGGGTCAAGGGCGAAGGCCGGCGCGGGACCGAAGCCGGCGATCTTTACCTGCGCGTGCATCTTCAACCGCATCCGCGCTTTGCTGCCAAGGGGCGTGACCTCTACACGCCGTTGTCCGTGCTCGACGACCAGGCGGCGCTGGGTGATGAGGTCACCATCCAGACGCTGACCGGTGGGCAGCTGCAGTTGCGCGTCCCCGCCGGCAGCCAGGCCGGCAAAGTCTTCCGCCTGAAAGGCAAAGGCCTACCGGCGTTGAAGGACGGCGTGGCCGGCGATCTTTATGCCACGCTCGAAATTCGCATTCCGGAACAAATCACGCCGCAGCTTCGCGAGATGTACCAGGGAATCCGGAAAGCGCGCTCGAGCTAAAGCTTCAGCGGTTGCGGAAGAAGAGGTTCAGCAGCAGCGTCAGCACGACGCTGAGCAGCAGGCCGGTCGCGATCGGGAAGTAGAAATGGACATTGCCTCGATCGATCGAGATATCGCCGGGCAGCTTACCGAGGAAGGGTATCCGTAACCCGAGGGCGAGGAAGAGCCCGACGACGACGATGAAGCCACCGACGATGATGAGAAGCTTGCCGATCTCGGGCATGACGCCATCGTACGCGGCGGTTGCCGCGACGAGCTAGCGGCCGGGTCGCGAGTCGGTTAGAAGCCGATCCAGCCGATGGCCTGCTCGATCTGGGCCTGCTGCAGCCCGGCGATCGGCACGCCGTCGATCACGGTCAAGGGAATCTGTTTGACGTCGATGTCGAGGGTGCGCAGGTCCTTGCCGTCGAGCTTGCCGTCGGCGCAGACATGCTCCTGGAATGCGACGCCACGGTCCTCCAGGATCTCCTTGATCCGGCGACTGCTTTCGCAACCGGGCCGGGTGTAAACGATGACCTCCATGTCGCCCATTGCCTCCGATGTGCTCCGGCTCGCCCCCGGGCTCACACATAACTTGATATCGCGCCTATCCAAACGCTATATCAAGGCTATCAAGGGACATGGTATTTGTCCAATTCATTTCTCCGATGCACTCGATAAACATCGTCGATATCACGTACTCGCGGACGGATTGACAGCTAGTCGGCCGGACCGTAGACTTACCGGGACCGTCGTCCTTTAACCCGGCCCAGCGAGGCCGAAAGGAGAATCGGATGCGCGACACCCTGACCACTCCGCCCGCGCGGACGCAGGTCCCCCTTCGACATCTGATCGGCCCGCAGGACCTCGACCGTTCCCTGATCGAGCAGCTGCTCGAACGTGCCGTGGCGAGCGAGCGGGGCGACGGCGATACCGCCCCACTGCGCGGCCGGCTGCTGGCGACGCTCTTTTACGAGCCCAGCACCCGGACGCGGTTCTCCTTCGAGGCCGCGATGCACCGGCTGGGCGGCCAGGTGCTCAGCGCCGAGAACGCGGCACGGGCGTCGTCCGCCGCCAAGGGCGAGTCGCTCGAGGACGCCATCCGGGTAATCAGCGGCTATGCGGACGCCATCGTGCTTCGCCACCCCGAGGTCGGCGCCGCCGAGCGAGCCGCGCGAGCGTCGGAGGTGCCCGTGATCAACGCGGGAGACGGGCCGGGACATCACCCCACCCAGGCGCTGCTCGACCTCTACACCATCAAGAAGGAGCTCGGCCGTCTGCATCATCTGCGGGTGGGGCTCGCCGGAGATCTGCGCCACGGCCGCACCGTCCGCTCGCTGGCGCTGCTGCTTTCGCGCTATCCGGGCAACCAATTGCTCCTGATCTCGCCGCCGGAGCTGCGCATGGGCGCGGATGTCATGGACCAGCTGACGGAAGCGCGGGTCGACGAGACGGCCGATTTTGCTGCCGCCATTCGCGGCCTCGACGTGCTCTATCAGACGCGTATCCAGGCCGAGCGCTTCGCCTCGCCCGAAGAGTATGAGCGCTACCGCGGGGTCTACATCGTGAGTGCCGAGGTGATGGATCGCTTGCCGGAACACGCCATCGTGATGCATCCCCTGCCGCGGGTGGAGGAAATCGATCCCCTGGTCGATGCCGACCCGAGGGCCGCCTACTTCCGGCAGGCTCGCCACGGCCTCTGGGTCCGGATGGCGGTGCTCGACTGGGCAATGGCGCGCTGATGTTGCAGACCCCACCGGCAAAGTTCGTGATCCTGGACGCCGAAGGCGTTCGTCGCGCCTGGCGCCGGATCGCCCATGAGATCGTCGAACGCCAGGCGAACCTGGCGCAGCTGAGCCTGCTCGGGATCGTCACCCGCGGCGTCCCGCTGGCCGAACGGCTGGCGGCGACCCTCGAGCAGCTGGAAGGCGTCCATCTGCCGGTCATCCGGCTCGACGTCCGCCCTTATCGCGATGACCTGCCGCGGGCGTTTGCCGCACCAGCCGCGGTCCCGAAGGCGGCCGTCGACGGTCGCCCGGTCCTCCTGGTCGACGACGTCCTTTTCAACGGGCGTACAGTGCGGGCCGCCATCGACGCCGTGATCGAGGCCGGGCGCCCCACCCAGATCCAGCTGGCGGTTCTCGTGGATCGCGGCCATCGCGAGCTGCCGATCCGCCCTGACTACATCGGCAAGAACGTGCCGACCTCGCGGCAGCAATGGATCGAGGTCCACGTGAGCGAAACCGATGGCGAGGATTCGGTTCGCATTCTCGAGCGGCCGGAGGGCTGATGCGCCTGCATCACGTCCGGGTGCTGGGGTCGGCGGGCCTCTCGATGCCGCAAACCGTGCAGGTGAACGCCGAGGGCGCCGTTGATCGCGATGCAACCGGGCTCGTGCTCTCGCCCGGTTGGATGGATCTGCACGCGCACCTGCGCGACCCCGGGTTCCCGCAGAAGGAGACATTGCTTTCGGGGGCGACCAGCGCCGCGGTCGGTGGATTCACCCATGTCCTGGCGATGGCGAACACCGAACCGGCGACCGACCGGCCGGAGCGCCTGCAAACTCTGGTGGCGCGGGCCGAGGCCCTGCCAATCCGGATCGATTTCGTGGGGGCGGTGACGGCCGATCTCGAAGGCCGGCGGCTCACCAACGTTGCGGCGCTAAAGGCCGCGGGAGCGGTGGCCCTCTCCGACGACGGGCGGCATGCGATGAGCGGCGACTTGCTGCGCGCTGCCCTCGAGGCCGCGGCCGAGGCTGGATTGCCAGTGCTCGTCCACGCCCAGGCCGAGCAGCTGGGAAATGGCCCGGAGGCTGAGGCCGCCGCGGTGACGGATGCGCTGGACGCCCTGCGCAACCTCGCAGGTGCGCGCCTCCACATCCAGCATGTGAGCACGCGCGCGGCTGTCGATTTGATTCGAGCCGCGAAGGCAGAGGGGTTGCCGGTGACGGCGGAAGCCACGCCGCATCACCTGGCGCTGACCTCGTCGGATGTGATCGCCATGGGTCCGCAGGGCAACGTCAATCCGCCGCTGAGAACTCCAGGTGATCGCGAGGCGCTCGGCCAGGCCCTGGTCGAGGGGGTGATCGACGCGATCGCGACCGACCACGCGCCCCACGAGCCGGCGGCCAAGCAGGCGGGCCTGAATGGCTTCCATGGCTTCGAAACGGCGGTCGGGGTCGTCCTCGGACTCGGCCTGGCCGATCGCATCGTGTACCGCGCCTGCGTGTCGCAGCCGCGAGAAATCGTCGGCCAATCCCTGGAAGACGAATGGATCCTGATCGATCCCGACGCGGAGTGGACGGTCGATGGCTCGTCCTTTAAGAGTCGCGGCAAGAACACGCCGTTCCAGGGCCGGCGGTTACGTGGACGGGTGATCATGACCGTCTGTCGCGGCCAGGTGGTGACGGAGCGCCTGATGCAGCATGCCTGAGCGGATGGTCCTCGTCCTCGAGGACGGCTTCACCGTGTTTGGTGAGCGCGGTGGGCAGGCCGCCCAGGCCGTCGGCGAAATCGTGATCAACACCTGCATGACGGGGTACCAGGAGGTGCTCTCCGACCCCTCGTACGCCGGGCAGATGGTCGTCATGACCTATCCGCTGATCGGCAACTACGGCGCGACGCCAGACTTCCAGGAATCGGGCCGCCCCTGGGTTCGAGCCTTGATCACGCGCGAGCTCAGCACCTTTCAGCAGCACTGGCGCAGCCACCAGTCGCTGGCGGAATGGCTCGACGGCTACGGCGTTCCGATCATGACCGGCTCCGACACCAGGCGGCTCGCCCGACACTTGCGAGGCACCGGTGCCCAGCGGGCGATCATCGGGCCGGGTCACGAGCTCCCCCTGCTGGGCGAGCGCGTCCAGCGCGTGACGCGGCTCGAGGAGCAGGACCTCGTCCGCCAGGTCTCGGAAGGATTCAGTGACGTCGTGGAATCGCTCGACCCGGCGCTCCTTCCACCCTCCCTCTCTGGGGGAGGGCAGGGTGGGGGCTTGCGCCAGTGGACCGGGCTCAGGGTCGTCGTCGTCGACTACGGCGTCAAGCGCAACATCTTGCGATCGCTGCGCGCGCGCGGCGTGGAGGTCGAGGTCCTGCCGCACGATAGCGACCTCGAGGTGATCCTTGCTCGCCGGCCTGCCGCGGTTGTGCTCTCGAACGGCCCGGGCGACCCGGCGCAGCTGCAGTCCGCGGTGGCGATGACCCGGCAGCTCATCCGGCGCCTGCCGGTGCTGGGCATCTGCCTGGGGCATCAACTGATCGGCCAGGCGGCCGGCGCCCGCACCTCACGACTGCGATTCGGTCACCATGGTGGCAACCATCCGGTGCTCGATCTGCGGACTGGCCGCGTGACCATGACCTCGCAGAATCACGAGTTCGAGGTCGACGCGGACAGCCTCCCCGCGAGCAGTGGCTTCCGGGTCAGTCATCGCAACCTGCACGATGGCTCGGTCGAGGGCCTGGTGCACGATCACCTGCCGGTCCGCTCGGTGCAGTTCCATCCTGAAGGGGGAGCCGGTCCGCAGGACAACCAGGTAGTCTTCGATGAGTTCCTCGACCTGGTGACAGGCAGCCACCCCGCGCCGATCACGGTGCGCGAGCCGGTCCGCCGTCCCACCCGCGTCCTCGTCATCGGATCCGGGCCGATCGTGATCGGTCAGGCCGCCGAGTTCGACTACGCGGGAACCCAGGCCTGCAAGGCGCTTCGCGAAGAAGGCGTGTGGACCATCCTGGTGAACTCCAACCCGGCGACCATCATGACCGACGAGGGCATCGCCGACCGTGTCTACATCGAGCCCCTGACCGTCGAAGCCATCACGGCGATCATCGAACGCGAGCGACCGGATGGGCTCTTGCCGACCCTCGGTGGCCAGACCGGCCTCAACCTGGCGGTCGCGCTGGCCGACGCCGGCGTCCTCGACCGCTGCCAGGTTCGTGTGCTCGGGACGCCGCTCGCGTCGATCCGGGAGGCGGAAGATCGCGAAGCCTTCAAGGCCGTCCTGCTGCGCATCGGGGAGCCCGTGCCGGACAGCCGCACCGTGACCACGATCGAGGCCGCCCGCGAATTCGCGGCGTCGATCGGGTTTCCCCTGGTGGTGCGGCCGGCGTACACCCTCGGTGGTACTGGTGGCGGGATGGCGGGAAGCCCGCTGGAGCTCGAAGCCGTGGTCCGCGATGGGCTCGCCGCCAGCCCCATCCGGCAGGTCCTGGTCGAGCGCTCACTCGCCGGCTGGAAAGAGATCGAGTACGAAGTCATGCGGGACGCCAACGACACCTGCATCGCCGTCTGCAACATGGAAAACATCGACCCGATGGGGGTCCACACCGGTGACAGCATCGTGGTCGCGCCAAGTCAGACTCTCTCCGACCGTCAGTACCAGATGCTCCGATCGGCGGCGCTGCGCATCATCCGGGCGCTGCGCATCGAGGGTGGGTGCAACGTCCAGTTCGCGCTCGACGCAGCGTCCGATCAGTACTACGTCATCGAGGTGAATCCGCGGGTCAGCCGTTCGTCAGCGCTGGCGTCGAAGGCGACGGGATATCCGATCGCCCGGGTGGCGGCAAAGATCGCGGCCGGCCGGGGGCTGCACGAAATCGCCAACTCGGTGACCGGGCAGACCTGCGCGGCCTTCGAGCCGGCGCTCGACTACTGCGTGGTCAAGATTCCACGCTGGCCTTTTGATAAGTTCCCGGCCGCCGACCGAACGCTTGGCACGCAGATGAAGTCGACCGGCGAGGTGATGGCGATCGAGCGGACCTTCGAGGCCGCCCTGAGCAAAGCGCTGCGGGCGCTGGAGCAGCGGCTGCCCGATGCTTCGGAGCTACGGGGTCGCCCCGACCTCCTGCACCAACCGACCGACCGCCGGCTGATGGCCGCGATCCAGGCGCTGCGCGACGGCGCCCTCAACGACGAGGTGATCGCGGCGACCGGATATGCGCCATGGTTCGTCGACCGCCTGGCGTACATCACCAGGCTCGAAGCCGAGCTCACGAACATCACGTCTCTCCCCCTGCCGGAGAGCGACATCGCATCCTTCCCCCTCCCGGAGAGGGACATCGTTTCCCTCCCTCTCCGGGGGAGGGCAGGGTGGGGGCTTTCGAGTGAGCTCCTGCGGCGCGCAAAACGCGCGGGTCTCGACGATGAGCGGATCGCCGAGCTCAGCGGCGGGCGCCTGCCGCTCATCGCGTTGGAGCCCACCTTCCGCCAGGTCGATACCTGTGCGGCGGAGTTCGAAGCGGTGACGCCCTACTACTACGCGACTTACGAGGACGAGGACGAGATCATCCGACGCGGCAACCAGGCGGTGGCCGTGATCGGCTCGGGACCGATCCGGATCGGCCAGGGCATCGAGTTCGACTACTGCAGCGTCCACGCCTCCGCCGCCCTACAGGACGCTGGCATCGACAGCGTGCTCATCAACAGCAATCCGGAGACTGTCAGCACCGACTTCGATGCGTCCACCCGTCTCTACTTCGAGCCCCTCGACCTGGAGGGTGTGCGCAACGTGCTGCGCCGCGACCCGGTGATTGGCGTGATGGTGCAATTTGGCGGCCAGACGGGGCTGAACCTGGCGGACGCGCTGGCCGAGGGCGGGGTCAAAATTCTCGGCTCCTCCGTCGATACCATCGACCTGGCCGAAGACCGGCGCCGCTGCGAGGCCCTACTCCGCGACAGCAGCATCCCGCAGTCGCCCGGTGGCTCCGCCACCAGCGTCGAGGCCGCGCTCAGCATTGCCGTTCGGGTTGGCTACCCCGTCCTCGTCCGGCCGTCCTACGTCCTGGGTGGCCGCGGCATGGAGATTGTCCATTCGCCTCACGATCTGCGGCGCTATGTCGAGGCGGCCATTGGGTTCGGCATCCGCGGCCCGATCCTCGTGGACAAGTACCTGCTCGGTCGCGAGCTCGACGTGGACGCCGTGTGCGACGGCGAGACGGTGTTGATCCCGGGCATCCTCGAGCACATCGAGCGCGCCGGCATCCACTCGGGTGACTCCTTTGCTGTCTATCCGCCGATCACGCTCACGCCGGCCGAGACCGACCGGGTGGTCGAGGCGACGACTATCATTGCTCGCTTGTTCAAGGCGGTGGGACTGATCAACCTCCAGTTCGTCATCCAGGACGGGATCCCCCACGTGCTCGAGGTGAATCCGCGGGCCAGCCGGACGGTGCCCTTTCTCAGCAAGGTGACCGCGGTGCCGATGGTCAAGCTCGCCACGCACGCGGCGCTGGGCCGCTCTCTCAAGGAGTTCGGGTTTGGTAGCGGCCTGCTGCCCAGCCGGCCACTCTACGCCGTGAAGGCGCCGGTCTTCTCGATGGCGAAGCTTCCCGCCGTCGACGCGGTGCTCGGACCGGAGATGAAGTCCACCGGAGAGGCGATGGGTATCGCTAAAGACCTGCCGACCGCGCAGTACAAGGCCTTCCTCTCGACCATGCAGGAGCTGCCGCCCGACGGGGCGGCCTTGTGTTCGATTGCCGACGGCGACAAAGACGAGGCGTTGCCGATCCTGCGCGCAATCCATGGGCTGGGCCTGCAGCTGTATGCGACCGTCGGGACCGCCGCGTTACTGCGCGAGTCCGGTATCCCGGCGACCACGGTGCAAAAACTCCGCGACGGTCATCCGAACGTCGTGGACGTCATCCATTCGGGCCAGGTACACCTTGTCGTGAATACCGTGTCCGCGTCGGCGCCGGTGGCCGACAACGGCGCCGGGGTTCCGCTGCGAGACGGGTACGAGATCCGTCGCGCCTCGGTCGAGCGTCGCATTCCCTGCCTGACATCGTTGGACACGGCGCGGGCGCTGGTGCAGGCGCTCCGCGCCTGGCGCCGCGAGCATCGCTCGAGCGTCGCCACACTCGGCGAGTATGTGGGGGCGCTCGCCGCCGAGGTCGTGCGCGGGTGAGCACCGCTGTGGAGCGGACATCGTCCTCCTCTGTGGAAGGACCTGGCCTCGATTCACCCTCCCCCTCCGGGGGAGGGCAGGGTCGGGGCCTCGTGGTCGAGCGCTCGGTCCCGATGGCCGGGGCGGTCGAGCTCGTCGTGTACCACCCGCCGCCCGCGGTTGCGGTCGCTCCCGGGCAGTTCTTTCAGCTGGCCGTCAGCGCCCCGCACACGATCCTCCGCCGTCCCTACAGCGCTGCCTGGTCTGATCCGGCGGGCGGCTTGATCGGGTTCATCTTCAACGTCGTTGGTGCCGGGAGCGCCTGGCTCTCCACCCGAAATGAGGGTCACGAACTGGACCTGCTGGGCCCGCTCGGACGCGGCTTCGACCTGGAGGGCGACCGACCGGCCGTCTGCGTCGCGGGCGGCCTTGGCATCGCGGTCTTTCCCGGCGTCGTCCAGGCATTGATCGCGCGGGGGCGCTCGATCATCGTACTGCAGGGCGCGCGCACCGCAGCGCAGCTACTACCGGCGTCTCGATTCGCCGGTGCCGACGTTCAGGTCGCCACCGACGACGGCAGCGCCGGCCACCGTGGGTCCGCGGTGGACTTATTGTCGAATCTCTCGTTCGCTCACGGGACAAATCTCCCTCCCCCTGACGGGACGAATCTCCCTCCCCCCTTGCGGGGGAGGGTTGGGGTGGGGGGTTGTGACATCCTCACCTGCGGCCCCACCCCGATGCTCACGGCGCTGATCGACGCCGCTTGGCGCCATGAGATTCCGCTCGCGGCCATCCAGGTGGCGCTCGAAACTCCGATGGGTTGCGGGATCGGCACCTGTCTAGGTTGCGCCGCACCTCGGGCGGGCGGCGGGTACATCCTCACCTGCCAGGATGGGCCCTGCGTGCGCGCCGATCGGATCGACTGGGACCGGATGACGGATGCCTTCCATGGTTGAGCGTCTCGATCTCTCGGTCGACCTCGGCCGCGGCCTCCGCCTGCGCAGTCCGGTGATGGCCGCCTCCGGCACCTTCGGCTACGGCTTCGACGCGCCACAAGTGGATCGGGCCGCGCTGGGCGCGATCGTGAGCAAGGGCACCACTGCGCAATCTCGCGAGGGCAACGCGCCGATTCGCATCGCCGAGACGCCCTCCGGGATGTTGAACGCCATCGGACTGCAGAATCCGGGCGTCGAGCACGTCGTGCGCGTTTACGCCCCGGAGTGGGCGACCTGGGACTTGCCGGTGATCGTCAATGTGGCCGGCGACTCAGTCGAGGAATATGTCGCGGTCGCCCGCTGTCTCGACGGCGTCACTGGCATCGCCGGACTCGAGTTGAACATCTCCTGCCCCAACGTCCAGCGAGGTTTGCAGTTCGGCGTCGACCCGGGACTGGCGGCGGAGGTCACCCGGGCCGTGCGAGCCGTGACCAAGCTTCCCCTGCTGGTCAAGCTGACACCCAACGTCACCGACATCGTCGTCGTCGCCCGGGCGGTCGAGGACGCGGGTGCCGATGCGGTGTCCGCGATCAACACCTATGTGGGGATGGCGATCGACGTTCGACAGCGCCGTCCCGGCCTATCGCGAGGGACCGGCGGCCTGAGCGGACCCGCGATCAAACCGCTGGCCCTGAACGCGGTCTGGCAGGTGGCGGCAGAGGTCCGCATCCCGGTGATCGGGGTCGGTGGGATCATGACGCCCGACGATGCCCTCGAGTTCCTGCTCGCGGGCGCGGCCGCGGTGCAGCTCGGCACAGTGAACTACGTCCGCCCGCAGGCGGCTCGCGAAGTCCACGATGGCATCGCCGGCTACCTGCGAGAGCATGGCATGGCGGACTTGCGGGCGTTGCCGATCCGTTTCAGCAGCGTGTTGACCCATGCCTGACCAGGACGCCCGACGGTCCGGCGACGATGCCTATCGGGCCTTCGAGTCAGCCGGCGCCTTCTTGCGCGGTCACTTCGTCTACACCAGCGGCCGGCATGGCGCCGACTACCTGGAGAAGTTCCGAATCCTCGAAGACCCGAAAGCGGCGACCGGGCTGGCACGAATGATCGCGGATCGATTCCGGCCATTGAAGCCCGAACTGGTGGCAGGCCCAACGACGGGCGGCATCATCCTCGCCTACGAGGTTGCCCGGCAGCTGGGTGTCGACGCCGTCTACGTCGAACGCGGCGAGCCGGACGGTCGCGTCCTGCGCCGGGGTTTCGAGATCTCGCCCCGCACCCGGGTCCTGGTGGTCGACGATGTCGTGACGACCGGTGGATCCGTGGCCGAAACGCAAACCTGCATCGCGGAGGCGGGGGGCATGGTCATCGGCATCGGGGTGCTCGCCGATCGAACCGCGGGCCGGGCGGCGACCGATGTGCCCTTCTTCGCCTGCCTCACGGTCGACTTTCCTTCATACGCGCCGGACGCATGCCCGCTGTGCGCCGCCGGCATCCCGGTCGCGGCTGCACGCGGCAGCGGAAAGAGAGTGCCCGACTAATCTCCCTCCCCTTTAGGGGAGGGCGGTTCTGCTACTGCAGCCAGGAGGGCGCGGGCGCCGGCTGGCGCTGCAGCTGCTCCCGCATCTCGCGCCGGTGGCTTCGCCGCGTGGCAGCCGGGTCAGCTGGTCGAGCTGTCACGGCGGTGGCCGTCGGGCGAGCGGGCGCCTGCTGAGCCTGCTCGTCGACCGTGGCGCCAGGCGCGGCTCGAAGGACCTGACGTAGGCGCACCGTCCATGCCACCTTGCCAAAATCCCATTGGCCGAGGCTTGGCTCGCGGTCCGGCTGACGGTCGATCCGGGCGACGAGACTCTGTTCGTGATCGACATCGGCCAGCTGGAGCGCCGCCGCTGATCCGCTGATCGGTGCGATCAGCGCGACGGCTGAGGCCGCTGTCTCTCGCAGGATACGCGTGATAGCCTGCGTCGGCACGAGGTTATCCAATGCCGCGTCAGGATCGAGCAACAGCTGGACGGCCGGCTCCGATGCCGACCGTGCCAGGGGCAGATGATCGAGTTCCCAGGTCGATTCCTTGCCGCTGGGGCCGATCACGATGATCGTCGCCGCCAGTAAGTCCGAGGATTGGAGGGTTTTCACGCGCTCGCGTGTGATGCTGTCGGCGAGTTCTTGGAGTCGATCGAGCTGCGAGCGCTGCGTAAGGCAGCCAATATCCTCATTGTGTTGCATGTTATGCCTGCCCTTCTGAAGATGAGGACGCTGCGGTCACGCAGCGTTCAGACAATTCTATCAGCGTCGGGTCGCAATGCGGACATCTTTTTTGCACTTTTCAACAGGTGGATGCGGGGAATAAGACCCCGCTAAACGCACCATGGCCCGTATTAGTTACGCGTCACTTGGGTTTGACGTCGTTTCGTACCCATCCTCAAGGCTCCCCCGTTGTGGGGGCAACGATGCACATCACGAAGCTCGCGGCCGTCATTGGCGGAATCACGTTGGGCGGATTGGCAAGCGTTGCCTTTCAATTCAGCTCGGCAAGCGCTGCCATGCCGGCCCGCTCCCGTTCACTGCTCGCCGCAGCAGCACTGGCAGCAACGCCGACGCCAAGCCCGTCGCCGAACACCGCCTGCCAGCCGATGAAGCTTGCCATCGCCTTTACGAACAATGTCACAGACACTTCGGGTCTCCATCTGCGTCTTCCATGGGGCCATCCCGGCGATCCCGAGGGACGAATGATCGAGGATTACGGCGCCTACAACGGCGTGACGATCCGGGAGCAGCTCCCCGTGCACGACATCACCACAGGGACGCTGGTGGAACTGTCCGGACACAATGCAATCGATATCGTGCTCGATAGTGGGACGCCGCTTTATGCCGTGACATCCGGTACCGCCTACCGGATTACCAACTGGACGATTCCCGGCGGTCCGCAAGGCTATGCGGCGGTCGTCGTCTCGGATACGCTTCGCGACGACAGCGGCGACGCCGTCGGGTTTCTCTACGGCCACGTGCGGGAGTTTGATGTGCCAAACGGACAGCACGTCGACGCCGGCACCCTCATCGCCAGGAGCGGCGGCGATCCGGACGATCCGGGACACGGTTTCAGCGACATGGCGAACGTGCACTTCGAAGTCATCGAGTCGCAGCACCCGCTGACCGCCCATGCGGGCACCGTGAACCCGCACCAATTCCTCGCGAACCTTTATGAGTACGCAGCGAATCCTCCTGCCGGGTGTCCACCTGCCGCGTAGCTGCGACGCAATCCCCCTCCCTCCGCTGGCAGGGCTACACTCGCTTCGAACCTACGAAAGGATGACCTCACGTGCCCAGCAGATCACTCACGATTGAGCAGATTCTGACCCTCCTTCCAGAAACGCCGGCGCGCATCGCCGCGCTTACCGCCGGTCTGACACCAGCTCGATTGCATACCACCCCCAACCACGATGGGTGGTCCGCAAACGATGTCCTTGCCCATCTCCGAGCGTGTGCTGACGTCTGGGGCAACTGCATCCTGGCGATGATCGCCGAGGACACGCCGACGCTGCGGGCTGTCAATCCCCGCACCTGGATCAAGAAGACGGATTATCTCGAACTGGAATTCCGGCCCTCGTTCCGCGCCTTTGCCAGGCAGCGTGCCGACCTGTTGGCGGTCCTGGAACCGTTGCCGCTTAAAGCCTGGTCACGTGCGGCGACAGTGACGGGGGCAGGAAAGGTACTCGAGCGGACCGTGCTGTTCTATGCCGAGTGGCTGGCTCGCCATGAACGCCAGCATGTCAGGCAGGTCGAACGCATCGTCAACACAATGCAGTAGAGCTGGTTTGTAGGGGCGGAGAGGATCGAACTCTCGACACCCTGCTTAAAAGGCAGGTGCTCTACCACTGAGCTACACCCCCGCCGACGATTATAGGTAGGGGTCTGCGCCCAACCGGGCCGTCAGCTCAGAACTTGTTGAAGAGGTTGAAGACCGGGGAGTACGCCTGCGTGAGCGCCTGCAAGGTGACCCAAGCGATGGCGAGCAGGATCCCGATGATCAGCAGCGCTTCCACCATGTCGAGCCAGTGGTGGAGATGGCGCACCATGTAACCAAACCTCCTGTTACTGAGCGTAGGTGGTTCCGTGAAGGCCGTCAATAGCCCGAAGGGCCCAGAGGTCCCTGTTACACTCGACCACCAATGCCAAGCGGCCGGGAAGATGCCTGGGCGACCCTCACCGAGTTCACCAAGAGCCCCCAACTGATCAAGCACGGGCTGGGCGTCGAGTCGGCGATGCGGGCCTACGCCCCCAGGTACGGCGGCGACCCGGAGACCTGGGGCGTCGTCGGGCTGCTTCACGACTACGACTACGAGCGCTACCCAGAGGTCGGAGAGCACGCCATCAAGGGCGCCGAAATCCTGAAAGACCGGGGCTGGCCAGAGGAGATCTGGTACGCGGTCCTCTCTCACGCCGACTACGCCAATGCCCCACGGACGACGCCGATGCAGAAAGTGCTCTACGCCGTCGACGAGCTGGTCGGCTTCGTGGCGGCGGTCGCCCTGGTTCGGCCCAGCAAGGCGGTCGCCGACGTCGACGTCCAGTCGGTCAAGAAGAAGTTCAAGGACAAAGCCTTCGCCCGCGGCGTCCACCGCGAACAGATCTTTGTCGGGGCCGAGCAGCTCGGCGTCGAGCTCGACGGACACATCCAGCTGGTCATCGACGCCATGAAGGGCAACGCAGCCGCCCTCGGGCTGGCTGGGACAGCCGCCTAAGGCGAGCTCAGGCGCCCGTCCCGCATCTGCAGGACGCGGTCGGCGCCGGTCAGCATCGCCGGGTCGTGCGTGACCACCACAACGCTGCCGCCGGCACGGGTGCGGTAATCGACCAGCAGATCGATCACTTCGCGGCCGGTCGCCTGGTCCAGTGAGGCGGTTGGCTCGTCGGCAAAGACGATGGCCGGATGGTGCACCAGGGCCCGGGCGATGGCCACGCGTTGGCGCTCGCCGATCGAGAGCTGGTACGGTCGCTGGCGTAATTTGTTGCCGAGGCCAACCCGGCTCAGCAGCTCTTGCGCGTAGGCGACGACCTCATGATTGCGCCGGACCGCGCCGACCATCACGTTCTCGAGCGCGGTCAGGTAGTTGATCAGGAAGTGCTGCTGGAACACGAACCCGTACCGTTGCCGGCGAAGGCGCATCAGGCCGGGCGTCGAAATCTGACGGTAATCCTGGCCTTCGAAGGCGACCGTTCCGCGGGTGGGGCGCTTGAGTCCGGAGAGCAGGTACATCAACGAGCTCTTTCCTGAACCGGAGGGACCGATCAAACCGACAAAGCTGCTCTGCTCGACCGACAGGGAGACCGCATCGACCGCGTGGGCGACGCTGGTGCCAGTCCGGTAGTCGAGCGCGAGGTCCTGACCGCTCAGCATCAGTCTCTCCGCTCAATGATGGAGATCGGATCCAGGCGCAGGAGCTGCCAGGCGACGGTGCCCATGCCGAACGCGAACACCATCAGCGGGATAGGCAGCGTGTGAAGCGCCAGCACGTTCCAATCGAAGATGTTCATCAGGAGGCCGTGCGGCACGATGAAGGTCAGGTTGAACCAGCTGAGCACGGCGACCCCGAGACCGACGCCGATGATCCACGAGGCGAGCGTGACGCCCAGCGACTCCCAGCCGACGCGCATGATCAGGCCCCAGCGGCTGTAGCCGACCGCCGCCAGCAGGCCGAACTCGTTCATTCGCTGCCGGAAGAAAAGGTTGTTGAGCAGCCCGACCACCAGCGAGAGCACGATCGTCACCAGCAGGATCAGGAAGGTATTGATGGCGTCGAGGTTCGCGATCAGGCTGTCGATCTTCGACTTGATGTACGGCCAGTCGAAGAGCCGGAAGGCGGTGCCCCCGACCAGTTGCTGCAGCTGGTCGTGAACGGCCTGCTCGTGCCCGGGCTGCGGGACGACGACCAGGCCCTGGTAGCGCCGCTCGAAGAGGTAGTGCTCCGTCATGTAGTCGAGCGGGATGACGCCCAGGCGCGTCGGCCCCCGAATGATGCCGACCACCGTGAAGGTATCCGGCAGCCGGTCCAGCTCGTCCAGCGCGTTGCCGACCTTGCCGCCGACCCAGACGTGACGTGACCGGGCGATCTCCTCAGAGACGGCGATCTCGTTAGCGTTCGCCGCCGGCAGGCGGCCGGCGACCACCCGGTCCCCGTAGAGGGAGAGCAGCTGCCCCATGCCCGGCTGATCGAACCCGTAGAGATCGAACTGGGCATTGCCGGCGAGGAGATTGATATCGAGGTTCGAGTAGGCGTCGCGCTTGACGAAGGCCGTGCCGGGGATGCGCTCGCTGTCCGCCACCAATTTGTCCAGACCGGGCTGCGGCGCCTGGATCGCGCCCAGGCTCGAGGTCAGACGATCGAGGGCGGCCTTGAACTGATCGATGGTGGCGCTCGGCGACGGCGGGATTGGAATGTCAGCCACGCTCTGGCCGGCGGCATTGAGATTCGCGGTATCCCGACCCATCGCCTGCAACGACTGCTGCAGGCCCGCGGCATCGGATGAGGCATTCGAGACGGCGGTCTGCAGTCGCCCCAGCTGGGCGCTATCCGGTAGCACCGACTGCAGCCAGCTCTGATGCTGCTGCAGGTAAGTGATCAGCGGCCGCGGGTCGCTGGGGTTCTGGCTCAATTGCTGGACGAGCTGCTCGAAGGATTGCTCCTCCGCCTGCAGCCGCTGGACGCGGACGATGAGGTCGCCGAGCGGAACCAGGTCGCCGCGAAGGCGCGCGGCGTAATACCGGGCATTGGCCGCGTCGACCTGGAGTTGCTGTACCGCTGGCAGCTGCGCCCGGACCTGCGCCGGAAGCGCGATCACGGCATCGTAGTAGGCGGAGAGGCCGCCAGGTCCGTCGAGGTTATCGACCTTGAGCTGGACGTCGCGGAGCTGGGTGAGCGAATCCGCGAGCGGGTTGGCCAGGTCCTGGTCGCGCGTCGCCCGGGGAGCGACCAGGATCAGCTTCTGATAGCTGCCGTAGGTGGCGTAGGCCGTCTCACGGGCGGAGGCCAGCAGCGAGTCTGTGACCACGACGCCCAGGATCGCCAGCGCCAGGATCCCGATGACCGGGAGCACCTTGCGCTTGTTGCGAAAGTAGAAGTTCCAGAGGGAGAGCGGGTTGTCCATGCACGCTTTATCAATGATAGGTGGCGTCCATGAGGCGACCGTAGAATGAGCTCGCGTTGCCTGAGACGGTCGATTTCTATCGCATCGATGATCTCCTGACGGAGGAGGAGCGACTCGTTCGGTCGACCGTCAGCCGATTTGTCGATGAGCGTTTTCTCCCGATCGTGGCCGACCACTACGAGCGGGCGTCGTTCCCTATGGAGGTGGTGCCGGAGCTCGCCCGTCTCGGCTTTTTCGGCATGCACCTGCAGGGCTACGGCGCGGCCGGCATGAGCAACGTCATGTACGGGCTCGCCTGCCAGGAGCTGGAGCGCGGCGACAGCGGGCTGCGCAGCTTCGTCTCGGTGCAGGGATCACTCTGCATGTTTCCGATTCATCGCTATGGCTCTGAGGAACAGAAGCAGCGCTGGCTGCCCTTCATGGCCAGGGGCGAGGTGCTCGGCTGTTTCGGCTTGACCGAGCCGGAATTTGGCTCGAACCCCGCGGGCATGGCGACCCGGGCCCGCCGCGACGGCGACGATTGGGTGATCAGCGGCACCAAGCGCTGGATCACGAACGGCAATGTCGCCCACCTGGCCGTCGTGTGGGCCCGAACCGAGCAGGGCATTCGCGGCTTCCTGGTGGAGACCGGCACGAGGGGTTTCCAGGCGCGCGAGATGCATCACAAGCTGTCGATGCGCGCCTCGGTGACGTCGGAGCTGATCCTCGATGACGTGCGCGTTCCGGCGCGCAACGAGCTCCCCGGTGCCCAGGGTCTCAAAGCGCCGCTCTCGTGCCTCAACGAGGCCCGCTATGGAATCGTGTGGGGTGTGCTCGGCGCCGCCATCGCCTGCTATCGCAGCGCCCTCGAGTACGCGAAGGCGCGGGTCCAATTCGATCGGCCGATCGCCGGCTACCAGCTGACCCAGGAAAAACTCGTCAACATGCTGACCGAGATCACCAAGGGTCAGCTGCTCGCGCTGCAGCTGGGTCGGCTAAAGGATCAGGGCAAGGCGACAGCCACCCAGATCTCGATGGCCAAGCTGAACAACGTGCGCGAGGCCCTGCAGATCGCGCGCGAGGCGCGCAGCATCCTGGGCGCCAATGGGATCAGCCTCGAGTACCCGGTGATGCGGCACATGAACAACCTCGAGACCGTCCTCACCTACGAAGGGACCAACGAGATTCACATGCTCGCCATCGGCGAGGAGATCACCGGCCTCAGCGCCTTCAAGTAGAGCCTCTCAGTTGCCTCGCCCCTTGTGAGGAGGGTCAGGGTTGGGGGTCTGACACCTACGGGCGGATTTCGCGCGGCTTGTTGGTGTAGATCGCGTTCGCCGGCAGCGCCTTGGACCAGGCCAACGAAACCGGGTCGTCGACGGTCCACACGCCGATCAGCTTGCCCGCCGCATGCAGCTCCTGTGCGGTCTCGGGTTCGATCGAGGCCCAGTGGGGACAGAAGACATCGGCCTCCGCATCGTCCATGACGCGCAGGATGTCGACCGGGCGCGAAGCTTCGAGCACCCCGGTAAGGATCTCCGGCTCCAACTCGCCGACCCGCTTGACGCAGCGGTGGTCGAACGAGATGACCACGACGTCATGGATCATCGCAGCGTCCCTGACCGCGGTGACGACCGCGTCCGCGATGCCTGGATAGGGCAGCGGAAGGTTCTTGATCTCGATCGCCACGCCGACTCGTCCTTTCGCCAGCGCCAGCACCTCGTCGAGCGAGGGGATTCGCTCGTCCTTGAAGCGCTGGTCCTTCCAACTTCCGGCGTCGAAGCGCCTCAGCTCGGCCATCGTGTGGTCGCGGACCAGACCGCTGCCGTCGGTGGTCCGATCGAGGAGGTGATCATGGATCACGGGAAGGCCGCCATCTTCGGAACGATGGACATCGCACTCGATCACATCGACGCCGAGCTCGATGGCGGATTGAAACGACGCCAGCGTGTTTTCCGGGAACTCATCCGCGTTCCCCCGGTGACCGCCGAGCAGAATGCGCCCACTCCGAAGCTTCGCGGCCAGGCTTTCCGCGTGCGCGATGGTCACCAGCCAATCGTACGTGAACCGTCGCGAAATTTTTACATCCACGGCGACGCGCAAGAAATCTCTGAGACAGCCGTGACACCAGCAACGGCTTTGGCACGCGCCGGCCGGATCATTCATGACCCTAGCCAGGATCCACTCGCTCGTGCTGCGACGGCGGGTGCAGGCGCTGGCGATCGCCTTGCTGGTGCCCTTCCTGGCGGTGGCACCGCTCCACCTCTTCATGCCGGCGACGGCAAAGGCGCACGGCGTCTCGGCCCCCATACAGGTGGGGATCAGTTTCAGTCCGCAGCGCGCCGCCTACTTCGGGCTCGACTACCGGTCGGCCTTCAAGCGGCTGGAGGCGCTCCATTTCCGGGTAATCCGGCTGAGCGCCTACTGGGATCAAGTCGAGCAGGACGGCTATGACCAGCTCGATTGGTTGATGAGCGAGGCGCAACGCTCACGGCAACCGATCGCCCTGACCGTCGGGATGAAGGCGCTCGGATGGCCGGAGTTCTTCATCCCCGCCTCGGCGATGCCGGTCAACGGTCTCAGCCAGGGCCAGGATGTCGCCTCCGACTCCGGGCTTCGAGATGCGACCCTCTCGTTCGTCGGAGATACGGTGCTTCGCTATCGCGACAACCACTGGCTGATCGCCTGGCAAATCGAGAATGAGCCCTTCAACCGCGCAGGTCCCCAGCGACTCTGGATCGACGCCGAATTCCTGCGCGACGAGATCACCAGCGTCCGCCAGCTGGACCTGCATCACCGGCCGTTGATCGTCAACGCATTCAGTCACTTCAACCTCGTCTTCGATCAGGCCTCCGCGCGCCAGGGGTTCGACTTTCGGCAGTGGCTGGGTTTCGACGCGGACAGCGCCGAGCGCGACGGGCTGTCCGTTCTCAACCGGGGCGATGTGCTCGGCCTCGACGTCTACACCGCGATCGGCTATCAGTTTCTCGGCCAGGATCACATGAGTCGAGCCGATGGCGACTGGCCGGACCGGCTCGCCCGCGTCCGCGACCTGGCCCACCGGCAGGGAAAGCAGGCCTGGATCACCGAGGCGCAAGCGGAACCGTGGGAGGCGGGAAGCAACAGCTACGCCGACCCTAAGAGCACCAATCCGCGGGCCATCCACGGCATCTTCGAGAACCTCAAGGACGCCGGATTCAGCACCGTCTTGTTCTGGGGTAGCGAGTACTGGCTGTGGCGGGCCGACAAGGGCGATCCGCGCTGGATCGAGACCATCAAGGCCATCCTGCGCGACGAAGCCAGGGCGCCCTTGATGCCGCTGGTCGCCTGACCGCCAGGCCCATCGACTAAAAGACCGCCCAGTTGACGGTCGAGAGCTGATCATCCGTGAACGCTTCACCGGGCTCTTGCAGGTAGAGGTAGCCGATCAGCCGGGCGACCCTGGCCTCCTGGTAGTAGTAGCGGCGGTGATCCTCGTAGGCGCTCGAATGGATCGCCTGGCTGCTCTGCCCCTGAGCGGCGCTCTCTTCCGCCGTCAGGATCAGGTCGTAGTTCTCCAGGAAGCGCTTGACACGCGTGTCGCGATAGAGCACGAGCCGCGGCGGGGCGTTGACGAGGTCCGCCGTAAGACGTTGGAAGTCCTGGCGCATCGTGGCCAGCGCCCCGGGCGGCGAGGGTGACTGGGTCTCGCGATCGAGATCCTGGTTCAGGCTCGCCACCGCGCCCGTCACCCGGTCGAGGTACGCGGACTCGGCGGGCTGCAGGTCCCCGGGCCGCACGTAGGGGAGCGTCGCCTGGCCGTGCAGGAAGTCGATCACTTCGTAACCCACCTCGCCGCCGCTGCCGGTGTCCTGAAGGAAGAACGCGTCGACCGGTGGCGATTGCCGCGCGCTGAAGCGATAAAAGCCAATCCGATGGGCCTGTACCTCGCGGAGCGTCGCCTGGTGTTCGGCGAGGCACAGGTCCGCGAAGTCGGTCAGTCCGGGACGCTGGAGGATGAAAAGACGGGCGTTGGAGTACGCCGCCACTCTCGGATCGGTGCTATCGAGGACGAAGGCCTCGTAGAGCGCGGCGTCTTGCTTGGTCGCGGCAAGCGTCCGGGCCATCGCCTGGATGCCGGCGACGTCGAGCGGGCGCCGCCCAAACGCATTCATCTCGATCGTGCTGCCACTCTGCCAGCAGTGGAGCGCGTGCAGTCCGCCGCCCAGCGCGGGACAGTTGGTCGCCTGTTCGCTCGTCCGCAGGGGCCGGCGATCCGCGGAGACGCCGGCGAAGGCGAGGAAGACGACCGCGACCGCGATCCCCACGGCGACGAGGCCCGCCGTCCAGGCGCGCAGTCCCCGCCGGATCGCCGCCGGGATCAGGCGCCGGCTGAGGAGCAGCAGGATGGCGGCCGTCGGGATGAAGAGCACGGTGTACGAGGCCAGGCTGAACACGGTGTCAGCCTGGGCCGTGCAGGGCATACCGGGATAGGTCGCGCCCGCCCGGAGGGGAGCGATCAGCCAGGCGATCAGCAGTAATCCAAGCGGCCAGATCCAGTGAGCCCACCGCCGGCGGCGGCCCGGCTTTGGCGCGGCGACCGTCACTGGGCCAGGGTGACGACGGACGGGTGCCGGATCGGCAGCATGTAATGGATGCCCGGCTCGAGCCGGCCGCGCTGATCGAGCCCGCCGGCCTCGAGGAACCCGCGGGTGCGGGCGTAGGCTTCGTCGATCAAGCGATCGACCTGGCTGAAATCGGTCCCGGCGGTCCCGAATTCGACATTGGGGACCAGCAGGCAGATCTCCGCCTGCTCGCCGTAGCGCTGATACTCCTCCAGCATTCGCTGGCCGAGCATGATCTGGATGCTCTGCGCCAGGATGCCGGTCAGCGTGTGGTTCGGCGGAATTCGCGGATTGGAGGTGCTGTTGTCGATGGCGACGATGTGCGTGGCCCCGAGCTGAATCGCCTCGGGCAGGCCGACATTCTCGGCCACCGCGCCGTCGACGAACTCTTCATCGCCAATCCGGTAGGGATTGAAGAGGCCGGGGATGGCGGCGGAGGCTGCCACCGCATCCGGGACGCTGCCGGTGGTGAAGATCTCTTTGCGCGCCCGGGTCAGGTTGGTCGCGATCACCGCGCAGGGGAGGACCAGCTGCTCGAAGGTTGCCGGGAGATTCATCGCGGCCAGCGTTCGCAGGTAGCGACTGTCGAAGAAGCTGTTGCGGCTCTTCACGTACCGGTAGGCCATCCGCAGTGGGTTCCGGTCGAAGAGATCGCGGTTGCGGATCGATCGCCAGACCTGAGCGAGCTGGGCGATCGTCTCCAGGTCGGGTTTGGCGGCGAGCGCCACGGCGTTGAAGGCGCCCGAGCTGCATCCCACAAGGCCGTCCGGCTTGATCCCCGCTTCCAGCAGTGCCTTGAGCACGCCGACGCTGCATGCGCCTCTGCTGCCACCACCACCGAGGACAAAGACCAGCCGTCGCTGCCTTTCGCCAGGCTGCGAGGCCGTTGTGCGGCGCCGTCGCCACCATGAAGGCATGGAAGGGGATCGCCAGAACCCAGTCTCCGGCATCGAGCTTACGTTCCACGTCCCGATTCGAACATCCGCACGGCTGAGTGTAACGGGTCGGTGGCGGTGGGCCAGATGCGCGTGGACGCTGCGTTGTCTGGCTAGGAGAGGCGACTCCAGGGCAGCTCGAGGCCAGCCGCGTGTTAGTCTTGTAGTATCACCTTTCGTTGTTATGCATTGTCCCTATCTGGAGCAGATCCTACGTAAGCGCCAGGCCTTTCTAAAGGTCTTCCAGGCCGACTGCCATGTCGATCGGAAGGTCCACCGTTTCCATGGGCTCGTGAATTGGCCGAAGCCTCCCTGTCTCGGAAAGATGGCGACCTGCGCCCTCTACCAGGAGGCGCGCGCCTCTGAAGATCTGCGGCTGCGCCGCCTCGCCGATTAGAAGAACAGCGAGCCCGCAGGGCGAGCCGCGCTTTCGCGCGCATAGCGCCGGCTCCGCATGCGGACTGCGCCGGGCCCGCCGGCCCACGCGAGCGGCGCTTTAGTGCCATGCGAGCGTTTGAGGCGTTCGTTGCGCGGCTGGACGGCGCATCGGCGCGTTTCGTTGCTGTGTAACTGTGCCAATATCGATTCGTGAGCCCGGATGTGATCGTCATCGGCGCAGGGGCCATCGGGACATCGGTCGCCTACAACCTGGCGAAGAGCGGCGCCCGGGTGATGATCTTCGACCGCGGCCAAGCGGGCGCAGAATCGACCGGCGCGTCGGCGGGAATGATCATCGCCCACCACGACCGAAGCACGCCGCCCCCGTTCAAGGCGCTGTCGGCGGAGAGTGCTCGCCTCTTTCCAGCGCTCGCCGAGGAGCTCAAGGATCGCACCGGGATCGACATTGGTCTGCGCCGGACCGGCGTGCTCCAGGTGGCCCTCGACGACGGCACGGCGCGCGAGCTTCGCCATGAGCGCGCATGGCAGGTCGACCAGGGGATGGTCGTGCCCTGGCTGGATGCCCGCGCAGCACTCGATGTCGAGCCCGCGCTCAACCCTGCGATCCACGCCGCCATCTTCTACTCCGAAGATCAGCAGCTGCTCCCGCTGGCGTTAGCTCGGGCGCTCGCCCAAGCAGCAGCGGATCTGGGCGCGGTGCTGCGGGAAGGCGCCACCATCGATCGCCTGCTGATCGAGTCGGATCGGGTGGTCGGGGTCGGGCTCGGCGAGGAGGCGATCCGGACCGCAGAAGTCGTGATCGCGAACGGTTCCTGGGCCTCCGCCTGGTCGTCCGCCCTTCGTGTTCCGATCCCGGTGCGCCCGGTGCGCGGGCAGATGGTCGCCCTGCGAACACCGGTGACCGCGCTACGAAACGTGATAAGCGGCGAACAGGGCTACGTGTTGACCAAGCCCGATGGCTCGACTTACGTGGGAACGACGGTTGAAGAGGCGGGGTTCGATGCTCGCCCCACGGTCGCCGGGATCGGGCGGCTCCTCCAGTTGGCGCCGCGACTGGTTCCCCGGCTGGCAGAGGCGACGTTCGCCAGGGCCTGGGCCGGATTGCGGCCGGCGACGCCCGACGGGTTGCCGCTGCTCGGTCGGATTCCGGGATGGCAGGGCGTCAGCCTGGCTGCCGGTCACTTTCGAAACGGGATCCTGCTGGCGCCGATCACCGGCGAGTTGATCGCCGATCTCCTCGCCCGACGCCGGCCTCGTCTGGCGTTGGATGCGTTCGACCCGGGCCGGTTCCTGGTCCGTGCCGCCTGAGACGCCGCGAGCCTTCGCTCGCCGCGCCGACGGATTTCGTCATGCCGCGGCGGGTGGGCTCTGGCTGGCCCCACTCGTCTACCTCGAGCGGGCGCGCTTCGGACCGGGCTGGTACGGCAAGGTCGTCAGCGCCGATCCCGAGCGCCTGCTGGCCTGGGCGATCAGCAAAGCGATCCCGCAGCGAGCCCTACAGGTAAAGTCCCTGCCCGACCTCGACTCCCCCTTGCACCAGCGCCGCCGTCTCCCCGGGTATCACATCGACCTCTGGGGCGCGCGGCTGGCGCTCGCATATGATCCGGAGACGCTGGCCCGAGCACGGCAGCGCCAGGGGTTAGTAACGATCGACCGCCTTGAGCCCGGAGCCGGTGATGATGACGACAGCGCCGTGCGGAAGGTTCAACACCCTCACGCCCGCGATCGCCACGGCTGAGGTCGGTTCCATCAGCAGCCCCACGGCCGCTGCCTGACGCCAGGCTCGCTCGATCGCGTCCTCCGAGACGGCGATCCAGCGGCCGCCGCTGTAGCGCACCGCCGCGTAGCTTCGTTCCGCCCGGGTCGGCTCCGGGATGCGGATACCGTCCGCGATCGACTGTTGCCGGACGACCGGCGCCGGCCGCCCGATCGCGGCACCGCGCACCAGCGGTGCGCACGCCTCAGCCTGGACACCGTGGAGCCTTGGGGCCCGTTCCATCCGGCCGGCAGCCACCAGGTCGGCGAATCCCATCGCCAGCCCGATCAGTACCGTGCCCTGACCGACCGGGGTGATCACATCGTGCAGCTGCTCGCCCAGCTCTTCGAACAACTCGTAGGCGATCGTCTTGGTGCCCTCGAGGAAGGCATCATCGCGCGCGTGGCCGGCGTCGTAGGCATCCCGGGCGGCGGTGACGGCGGCCTCGGTCACGACCGAGCGCGGACCGGACACCTTGATCAGCTCGGCCCCCAGCACCTGGATGGCTCGTGCCTTGGCGGCGACGATATCGTCGGGCGCGAAGATGCGCGCCTTCAGTCCGGCGGCCGCGGCGTACGCCGCGATCGCGGTCCCCGCATTGCCCGAGGAATCTTCGACCACCGTCCGCGCCCCGGCCGCCCGGGCCGCGGTGATCGCCGTGGCGGCCCCGCGGTCCTTGAACGAGCCGGTGGGAGAGATGCCTTCGAGCTTCAGCAGGAATTTCTCGTACGGCACGATCGGAGTCGCGCCTTCGCCCAGCGTCACCGGATCGCCGCGAACCGCAAGGTCGGCGCGATAGCGCCACAGGCCGCGGCCGGACCAGGTGCCGGTCTCGGCCGTCTGCGTCACGAGAGGATTTTCTGCAACGCCGGGTCGAGGAAGTCTCTCGTCAGCGGGAATGGCTCGTAGCTGCTGACCGTGCCGTCGCGCGCCACCAGGACGCTGACCGGGATGCCGCTGCTCTTCAAGGCAACCCCGTAGGCGTCACTGGCTTTGCCATACGGATCCAGCACTGCCGGCGGTTGGAGGTTCATGGAGGTCCAGAACCGACGAATCGTGTCGGGCGACTCATTCCCAAAGTTGATGGCCACCACCTCGAGGCCTTGGGCGCGGTGCGCCAGGTATTCGTCACGAATGAGGGGCAGCTCGTCCCGGCAGGGCACGCACCATGTCGCCCAGAAGCTGATCAGGACGGGTTTGCCTTTCAGTCCGGAGAGGCTGACATAACGGCCATCGAGATTGTTCAGGGTGAAGTCGGGCGCCGCCTCGCCCACCTTGACCGGACCGTTGGGCGCGGGCGTCGGGTTGTTGCTCTCGAAGTGGGAATCGAACGGCGTGGTCAACGCCACGACCGGGAAGAAATCATTGAACACGGTCAGGCGGTTGGAAAAGATGAGGACGCCCATTCCGATCAGGAAAATGGCCGCGACCGCGTTCAGCACGGCATAAGCGCCCCGCACCCGGGTGAGCAAGCGGGTCAGCATCCCCGATAACCCCGCGGCGACCAGGAAGGGCAAGCCGAGCCCGGCTGAATAGACCGCGAGCAGCAGCGCTCCCTGCGTCGCCGTCCCGCTGCTGCCGGCGCGGAGCAGGATGGCGGCGAGAATCGGGCCGACGCACGGTGTCCAGCCGATCGCAAAGGCAAGCCCGATCACGTACGACGCCCAGGGTGCGCGTGGCAGCCGGTGGGCGATGTCGAATCGCTTCTCGCCCATCAGCCAGGGAATCCGCCCCAGCGTCAGCAAGGCGATGCCGATCAGGACCAGCGCCACGCCCGCGATCTGCAGCAGCAGCGGCCGATAGGCCTTCAAGTCCGCGCCGATCAAGCCGAATGACGCCCCCAACGCGACGAACGCCGTGGCGAATCCCGCGACGAAGAGCGCCGCCTTGCCCAGGACCCTGAGCTGCTGCCCCACGGTGGTCTCGGTTCCGGCCGCGGCCGCACCCATGTAGGTGACGTAGGCCGGCACCAGCGGCAGCACGCACGTCGACGCGAACGACAACAGGCCGGCGAGGAACGCCAGGGCCAGGTCGAGGATCATTCCGGCGGCTTAGGCTTCTCGGTCGCGAGCTGGCGGACCCAATCGCGCAGGCGTGCGGGGGCGTCGTCGGTGCAGCATTCCTTGCGGACCAGCCGCTTCATCTCCGCCTGGAAATCGAAGACCTGCTCGCATGGTGGACAGTCGTCCAGGTGCGCCTTGACCTTGCGGACTTCGGATGCGCTCAGCTCGCGGTCGATGTAGGTCGAGAGCCGGCGCATCGTCTGTTCGCAATGATCTCCCATCAGCGCGCCCCCACCGCCACCGGCCGTGCCTTCGGCCGGCCAGAATACTCCCAGAGTTTCTTCTGGAGCGCCTGGCGGCCCCGGTGCAGGCGGGACATCACGGTCCCGATCTTGATTCCGAGGATCGACGCGACTTCCTTATAGGAGAAGTCCTCGACGTCCACCAGCACCACCACCATCCGCATCGGAACCGGAAGCTCCTCGAGCGCGCGTTTGACCTCGTCGCCAAATCCGCGGTCAACGATGATCTCCTCCGGCGACATCAGGTGAACCGGCATGCCCTCGCGCTTCATCTGGTCGTAGATGGAAAAGTCCGTGCCCGGCTGATCGATCGGGTCCTCCGGCGCATGCCGCTGGCGGATCCGATTGCGGAAGACGTTCGTCATGATGGTAAACAGCCAGGCCTTCTCGTTCGTGCCCGGCTTGAAGCGATTTCGGTATCGATACGCTCGCAAATAGGTTTCTTGCACCAGATCCTCGGCGTCTTCCGGCTTCCTCGTGAGGCGCAACGCACTGCGATAGAGCGCATCGAGATGCCTCTCAAAAAGCGAAAAGTCGCTACTCATGCCAACGCCCCGTCGGTCCATTCTATTCCGGCGAATTCGGCGCACTACCCGGGTTCGTCGGACCATTCGGCCGCGGACCCCGGCCTCGGCCGCGACCTCGCCGCCGCCGCCGGCGCGGGAATTCTCCCTCCCCCCTCGAGGGACTGGCGGGTAATTCTCCCTCCCCCCTCGAGGGACTGGCGGGGAATTCTCCCTCCCCCCTTGTCGGGGAGGGTCGGGGTGGGGGGTTTCGGTCCCTTCGATTCGGCCGCCGATCCCTGCTGCGGGGTTGCCGCGGCGATCCCGGCTGGCGTGTCTGCCGTTCGGGACGAGGCGACCTCGGCTGCGCCTGGCCTGGTCCTGCTGTGGGCACTTGGCCGGGTTGAGCGGCCGATTGCGGACGGCCCGCGCCGCGACGTCGCCGGCGCCCGCGACGCTGGTCGGGCGCCGCGGCTGGGACGGCTTCGGGCCGCGGGCGCTCCGCCCGCGGCGGGGGGACAGCCGGCACGATTCGGGCCAGCCCGCGTGGCCTGCGCCGCCGGCTGGGCTGCTCGCGAGGCCGCCCCTCCTGCTGCTTGACCCGTTCCTCGAATTCGACCAGCCACTCCTCCATCGGCCGTTTGATCTGCGGCCGGGGCGCCCGCGGCTCTTCCGGCCAGATCCGCGGCCGATCCGGGCGAATAGCTTCGGGTGGCGGGTCAGAGTCGGTCGGTTCGGGTTGGACCGCGATCTCAGGCGGGAGTTCGGACATCATCGAGCATCTTAGCCGTGGTTCGCTCCGGCGCCTCGGCGATCCAATTGGCGATCCAATTGACGAGGAAGCGGCGCCGGAATCGTTCGAGGGCGACGATCACCGGCAGGCCAAGCGTGGAAAGCAGCAGGATGTTGCCGGCCGCGCGGAAGGCGTCGTAAACCAGCGACGTCGTGACGTAGAAGGCGCCGAATCGCCTGGCGAGGTCGACCAGGCTGAGTCCTGGTGCCCAGCTGATCGGCGAAGTGCCAACCCCCAGCAGGAACGGCCATTCCCAGAGATCGAGGAGCACGCCGTAGAGGAAGCCCGCCGCGCAGCCATAGACGGCCATCGCGATCAAGGCCCCTTTTCCTAGAACCTTCCCCCCGACGTGGGGGACGGGGTGGGTTCTGCGCCCGAAGGCTCCCAGGTATCCGGCCCCCAGGCCCACCCACCCGCTGGCCAGCATCTGGTATGGCAGCCAGGGCCCGAATCCTGCGGTGAGAACCGCCGAGAGCAGCAGCGTCAGAGCGCCGAGCGCAAACCCGAAACTGGGGCCCATCACGTAGCCGCCCGCGATGATCAAAAAGAAAATGGGTGAGAAGCCTAGCAGGCCAATGACGATGACCAGGCGGAGCGTCGCGTCGACGGCGACCAGCGCCGCCAGCACGGCCAGCAGCCGCGGCGAAAGCCGGTGGGTCTGCAGCGCCAGCGCGAGGACGGCAAGCGCGGAAATGCCGATCAGGGCGGTGAACAACGCCGCCTGCTCAGGGAATGCCGAGCCGACGAGCAGCGGCGCGACAAAGAGCGCGAGCCCCGCGGCCGTGATGGCGAGCAGCAGCGCGTCTTCCGCGCGAGCTGACGTGTCTCTCAACCGACGGGCACCTCTTCGGGCAGCAGCCACCCGCCGCCCAGCAGCTTGTTGATCTGGGTCGCGAAGACCAGGGAATCGCTGAGCACGGTCCGCGGTGGGCCATCCGCGTAGATCTCGCCATCGGCCATCAGCAGCACCCGGTCGGCTGTCCTCGCGACCCACTCGACGTCGTGGCTCGCGACCAGCACACTGGCGCCGGCGTCGGCGCGGGTCCGCAGGAAGCTGGTCAGCGCGCGTTTGACCGAGGGATCGAGTCCTCGCGTCGGTTCGTCGAGCAGCAGCGAATCGGCCTGCGCGGCGACGACGGCGATGGCCAGCTGCTGGCGTTCACCGGAGCTCAGGTCCCGTGGGTATCGGTCGAGCCATCCGGCAAACGGCTCGGTGACCTGCGCCGGCAGTCCGCGGAGTTCGTCGCTGACCGTGGGCGCGAAGAGCAGCGCGTCCGCATCCTGGGGGACGTACGCGGTCCGGACCTCCTGCTGAACGCGTCCCGACTGCGGGCGGAGCAGGGCCGCGATCAGTTTCAGCAAGGTCGTCTTTCCGCAGCCGTTGCGGCCCATCAATGTCGTCACCTGTCCGCGTCGCAATGCCAGGGAGACCCCTTCGACCGCTCGCGTGCCGTCATACCGAAAGGTCACCCCATGAAGCCGGCTGATGACCTCACCCCTACCATCGGCCGGCGGGAACGAGGGGGTCGAGGGCGGCAGACGCTCGGCATGGACGCGCGCATCACGTAACCCCAACGGGATTGGCGTCCATCCCGCCCGGAGCGCCAGATCCACCACCGGTGGCCGCGCGCCGCCGCCAACGAGCGCCGCGCGCGGGTCCTGATCGTGCAGGGTGCCCGCCTCCAACGTCCAGATTCGATCCACGAAGGGAGCGATGCGCTCCACGCGATGCTCGGCAATCACGGTGGTCATCCCGAGCTCCGCAACCAGCCGGAGCACGACCTGCAACACATCCTCGGCCGCCTGCGGATCGAGCTGGGAGGTTGGCTCGTCGAGCGCGATCGCCTGCGGGTGCATAGCGAGCGCGGCCGCGATCGCGACCCGCTGCCGCTCCCCACCCGACAGCGTCTCGATCCGGCGCCGCCGCAAGTTGTGGATGCCGACCTGGTCGATGACTTCCTCGATCCGCTTGCGCATCAGGGGCCGGGGCAGGCCCAGATTTTCCAGCCCAAACGCCAGCTCGGCCTCGACGTCCTGGAGCACGAACTGGGCTTCGGGATGCTGGAAGACGAACCCGATCCGGGAACCGAGGTCACGCGGCTCGTGCTCCCTGGTGTTGAGGCCACACACGATGACGCGTCCGCTGAATTGGCCGCCGGTGCTGTGGGGGACCAGCCCGTTGAGGCATCGCAACAGTGTCGATTTGCCACTGCCCGAGGCGCCGCGCACCAGGATCACCTCACCCGGCTCGATGGATGCGCTGATGTCGTTGAGGGTGGGCGAATCCGCCTCAGGGTATCGGTACGTCAGGCGATCAATCGTGATCAGCGGCATGGCTCGGGTGCTCGAGCGCGGTCAGGACCGCAGGCGTGACCAGGAGAAACGCGCCGATGAGGCTGGCGATCGGCGGGAACACGGGCATCAGGCTTTCGTAGGCGTCGTAGGTCGGCGCCGGCGTGACGAGCAGGCTGATCCCCGCGAGTGCCGATAGGGCGACGACGGTCAGGTCGGCGGCTCTCCACACGACCGGGCGATAGCGCGAGCGGCCACGGCTGCCGTAGCCACGGGAGTCGAGCGATTCGGCGTATTGCAGCGCGCGCTCGAGGGTGGTGAGCAGCAATGGCACCACCAGGGCCGGCGCCGAACGCCAGCCGGACCGCCGTCCGCGAAGGCGCCGAGCCTCCGCGATCGACCGCAGGGAATTGACGGTTTGGGGGGCGAACGCGAGCGCCAGGGCGAAGACCGTTCCAGCGCGGTACAGCGGGCGAGGCAGCATGGCGAGCATGTCGGCACTCCGAACCGTGGCCTGCAGAATGCCGAACACTGCAATGGTTAGAAGCAGCGCCAGTCCGGTGGTGGCGCCGAACACCAGGGCTTCCCAGGTCCAGGGCCCGCCAACGATCGGGATGGCCGGGAGCGTGAAGAGCAGGTGCCGGCCGAAGCGGCTGAGCACGACGCTGAACAGGATGGGCGCGCACGCCAGAAAGAGGCCGAGCTTGAGGTAGCCAGCGGAATGCCTGCGGCGATACGGAAGCCAGACGTTGGCCAGCACCATCGCCAAGACAATCTGGACATAGGGATTGCGATCGATGAGGGCCATGGCGAGGGCGACCGTCGCCCACACGCACCAACTGATTGGGTTGAGGTTCATGGTCCGCGTCCCGTGGCGAGATTCCATGCAGCGAGCGCTCCGAGAAACACCAGGCCGATGGCGAACAGGAGCAGAGGCCGCATGTCGCGGGCTGGGGGCGGGCTTCGTGGCGGCCCGGTCGATGCCAGTGCGACATGTGCGGTCGGGGACGGTGATGGGGCAAGCGCCTCGATGGACGGGCTCGCCGAGGGAGCCGGCGCTGCCGTTTGCACGGGAGTCGCTGCAGGAGCGGCCGGAGCGACGCTCGCCTGTGGCGGACGAGCGGCCGAAGATGGCGGGACGGCCGGGGATGCGCAGACCGTCGCGAACGTGAGGTTGGCCGGGGGCTGCGCCGCGCCGGCGGCATAGTGCCACCCGTCCATGTCGCCCTCGTGCAGCATCCAGCTGCTGGCTCCAACAGCTGACTGCACCCAACCGCTCGAGGTTCGATGGAAGTACTGCCAATACGGGCCGCTCCCAAAACAGTTCGGTGGGATTTGGGATGGCTCGTAATCCAGCTGGCAAATGGCCTCACCGAGCGAACCGAATTGCTGTGCTTGGTATTCGACCCCGGAGCGCTGAATCAGCTGAAGGCCAGAGATCTGATCCTCGACGAAGCTCACGCATTCGGTCAGCAATCGGCCGCTCGAGTGTTCGACAACCAGTCCGGCGTGATGCAGCGCCGCGCGTGCTGGATGGGCCCAGAGCAGGGCCGCGATGATCGCGGCCCCGCCGCCGATCGCAAACCGAAAGGCGAGCCGCTTTAACGAGGCCGCCGTCGCAACCTCCAGCCAAGGGCCAGCATCAGGAGAGCCATCAGGACGACTCCAGCTTCCGGAGTGCGACTCTCACCGGTCTGGGCGAGGTGAACGGTGGGGCGGGGGGTTGGCGCAGGGGCGGGCTGCGTCGATGGTGCCGTGGCTGGGCACGTTGTGGGCATCGTCCCCGCGGTCGCGCGCACCGGCAGGTATCTCGAGGCGAGGGCAACCAGCGGCTGCGTCGTCGATAATGGATCCGGCGCCGCCGTTGCGTTGGTGCCAGGGCGGTAGTAGCCAAACCCTCCGTTTTGATACTGGAAAGTCAGGAGGTCGGTCAGGGCGTTTTTGTCGCCGATCGACCAAGCCGAGCTGGTCGGATCCTCGCCAACCGCGAGCAGCCCTTCGATCACGAGCGCGTCTGAATCTGGATCGGAATCGCCTGTGAGGGCGGTGTACTCGAAGCCACCACTGGTCTGTTGCTGGCTCCTCAGATAGACGAGGGTCTTGGCCTTCGCGGTTGCCGTCAGCCCACCTGCCGACTTGAGCGCCATCAGGACGACTCCTGTCGTATTTGTGTCCGAGCCGAATCCGGGGCTGAATTCCCAGCCGCCGTCGCTCTTCTGCGCGCTGGCCAGATAGTCGATCGCCTTCTGCGACGCCTTGCCCGATGGGATCGCCAGCACGGCCAGCGCATCATTAAAGATCTGGCTGTTATACGCGCCGGTCGCAGCGTTGTAGGTGCATTGCAGGTCCTGCAGTAAGTCGTGGCCCGCAAAATTTCGCGAATCAAGGCCGGCTGCGGCAACGGCGAGCACAAGGCTACCGATGTTCCCTGCAGTCTTCTCTTCCGTCGCGATGTGGAAACGAAGAGAGTCGATGGTGGTCTTTCCGTCGGTGCTCAAGCTCGCGACGGACATTCCATTGGCAGCCAACCCCCACACGGTCTCTTCGGTTCGGCTGGCGTCGCCGGCGATGGTGCCGTCCGAACCCTGCTGGGTGTGCAGCCACGCCAGCGCGTTGGTTGCGGCGGTGGTTTGTGGCGTGAAGGCCGACGCGAATGACATCGGCCCGAGAGCCGCGCCAAGCGCGGCCGCGAAAGCCAGTATTTGCCTTTTCATTGGTTCCTCCAGAGCATTGGTGCTTAGCTGGAGGCCGATCGGAGAAGATGCCTGGCACCTCCCTCTCAGCCTCGAAGAGGGTCGTGGTCCCCGACAGGCAGGTCTCCTGGCTCCGGATCGTTGCCGCTGGGCTCCTTCCCAAGGCTTTTGGGCCTCAGTGGATATCGCCCATGGCTCCCCGGTTACAGTGACGGGTTCGCGCCGGATTCACACCGGCTTTCCTTTTCAGCTCTCTTCGAGCCACCTGTCGGCGCTGTTCACTTGTAGCGGCGCCTGGCCGGCATCACCTCCCCCAAAAGGTGAACGCATTATAGGATGCGGCCGGACGGGACTCCGTCAGGCGACGCGCGATTGCTCGAAGTAGGCCTCGAGCTCTTCGATGGTGGGAACGCGGTTGATCTCGTCGGGCTCGACATTCATGAACTGCTCCTGGGCGGTGAAGACGAGCTCGATCAGGTCCGGGATCTTGACGTCACGGGCATACGGGACACCGAACGCCACCAGCTGCGCGACGATGTCGCCAGGCACCGTCGTCCGCTCGGCGAGATTCAGCTCCTCGAGCGCCCAGAGGATGCGGTCCAGCGCATAAAGGCTGAGCTTGCGCTTGGCCTCCTGCGCCCGGGTCGCCATCACTCGAAGCGTGGTGCGTTGGGTCTCCATCTGAATCGCCTCGTACATTGTTGGGCTAAGTCCTCCGGTAGGTGACGTTGTTGGGTCAGCGACCACGCTACGGCCCAAACCCTCGGCCAGCAAATAACTTTCGTTAAAAGATGTAAATAGGCGACCCCGTGTCACCGGCAGGCTTTCGAAAACCCGCGGGATAATACCCACAATGGCTTACATCGACGCCGACCCGGATCGCGGGCCGGGCCGGGACGCGGTCGAACTCTATACCCGAACCTACGGGACGCTGCTGCGGAGCTCCGGCGAGACCAAGCTCAAGGTGCTGGAGCAATCGCACATCGGGATGGGCTCGAGCCTCCACCCGAAGGCCGGCTCGGCGGAGCCCGATACCGGCGCACTGATCTATGCGCTCCGCCGTTTGCCTCCCAGCATCACCGCCGTCCGGCGGATCGTCCTGGGTCAATCCGCCGACGTCTTCAAGCGGATGCTCAACGTCGACGTCGAGCGGTGGGAGATGCAGAGCGCGCCCGGCCGCCGGCGTCGCTATTTCTTCGACGGCAAGGAGACGCTCGCCGTTTACATCGCCAGCCCATCCGACATCGACGATGTCATTCCGCAACTCGTTGCGCTGCAGATCGAGTGGAACAAGCTGCACGCCCTGATCAGCGTGGAAGACCTGGGCCGCGTCGAGAGCGTGGCCGACCAGTTCCAGGTGCTGCAGCGGCTGGGCATTTCCGAGGACGACGCGTTCCGGCTAGTGGAGATCTGGGGCGACCTGCTCGACCCGCTGCGACGCATCCAGGCCGAGGAAAAGGACTTTCGGGTCCGGATGCTGGGTGGCACACAGATCGGCTATATCAAGGCAACCCGTCGCTGGTGGCAGCCGATCGAGGACCTGATGCAGCGTGAGGGCGTGCGCGACCGGCCGGTGTACTTCGTCTCCAGCAACACCCACAGCCTGGTGAACCTGTTGAGCGGCTCGGCCCGGCGGCATCAACAGGAGATCGTCGACTACATCGAGCGGAGCAACAACCTCGAGCTGGTGCCAGAGCTCCGCAAACTTCGACAGGGTCAGTCACGCGGAAACTGGGACAACTTCCTCTACTATGCCGCGCGCTCCTACTACGGGCACTCCGCGGAAGCCGGAGAGCGGCGGGCGCAACGGACGAAAGAGGAAGTGGGGCGCGGCATCTTCTTCCTTGCCAGCCAGGCCGGCCTCGACGTGGCGGCACAGGTCATCGTCCTCGACCGGCTGGTCGCGGGCGACCTTGATCCCCGATTGGGAACGCCGCCCGCAGAGCGGCTGAAGCGGAGCCCCGCCATCGTGATCAACGTCAACTATCCCCTCGGACTGGGCGCCTACAACCTCCTGCTCGAGGTGGCGGAAAGCGTCGGCACCCTCCGTGGCGGCTACGTGCTGGGCAAGGCCGCCACCCTCAACGGCAGCATCGGCGACATCATGATCTCGAATGTCGTCTACGAAGAGCACTCCGAAAACACCTACTGGCTGGACAACTGCTTCAGCTTCAACAGTGTCGCGCCGTTCCTGGTGTACGGGTCGGCGCTCGACAACCAACGGGCCGTGACGGTGCGCGGCACCTTCCTCCAGAACCGAGGGTACCTCGACTTCTATCATCGCGAGAGCTTTACGGTGGTGGAGATGGAAGCCGGCCCCTACCTCAATGCCCTCTACGAAGCCGCGGAGTCTTCCCGGTATCCGATGCGAGAGAACATCAACTTCACCAAGCTGCCCTTCGACTTCGGGGTGCTGCATTATGCCTCAGACACGCCTTACACTCAGGCGCGCACCCTCGGCGCACGCGGCCTCTCGTATTACGGCTTGGATTCGACCTACGCCTCCTCGGTTGCGATCCTGAGGCGGATCCTGGCACAGGAGCAGGTCCTTACGGCCGACGTTGCGACGCCGCGCTGGGCTGACGCCGAAGCCCGCGAGGGCGCCTGATCCTTTCCTCCGGCACCACCGGGGTTAGCCGGGTCGTAATGAGGTGTTGCTAGGCTGCGCTCAGGTTCCTGAAATCCTCTTCGCCCCCCTCCTCCCCACAAGAGGCCGCCTTCAAAAGCGGCCTTTTGATTTGGCGGTTACGTTCTTGGCGGGCTCAGGCGGCACGCTTGCGCCTTCGCGGGTCCCTCCTGCGTTGCGCGAGGTCCAGGAGTGCGACGTCGATGCGCCGGTCCGAGGGATCGAGGTGCTTGGCTCCCGTTAAGTGCCGGTGAGCCGCGGTCAGCTGGCCGAGCTCCATCTCCGCGAGACCGAGTTGCAGGGTAAAACCAGGATCGACCGGGCAGCTCAGGGCGGCGCGTTCCAGGAAAGGAAAGGCATCATCCCGCATGCCCATCTCCCAGAGCAAGGTCCCCAATTCGGCCAGAACCTCGGGTTCCTCGGGCGATTCGTTGAGCGCGCGGCGGTAGGCGAGCCGGGCGACCTCCGTGTGTCCGAGCTGACGGTGATCGCGTCCGATCAGGAACCAGGTCTGCCACGAGCCCGGGGCCAGCATCATGGTGCGGGTGTAGGCGGTCCGCGCCTGCTCGCGATCCCCCAGCGCATCGCAGGTCAGACCGAGACGGAAGGCCACCTCGGGATTCTCGGGATCCAGACGGCTCCCCTCCTCGAGGACCTCGCGCGCGCGGACGTAATCCCGGAGACGATGGCAGACAATTCCCAGCCGCAGCCGGGGAAGGGCCTCGTCCCCGCCGAGCTTGACCGCCGCTTCGTAGCGGACGAGCGCTTCCCGGACATTGCCCTCCGTCTCGGCCAGCCGGCCGCTGTCGAGCAGGTGCTCCACCTCAGGCGTCATCGCCAGAAACAACGCGCCGCTTCGACCGGTCCTACGCCTGGTTGGTGTCCTCCAGGAAGCCAAGCAGTTCCGGCTCCTCCATCTCCTGCGCCGGTAGCACCGGCGTGTATTTGAGCCGGGTGGCGAGCTTCAGCGCCAGCTCCACCTTGAAATCGACCGGCGTAAAGCCCTTGTCGGTGAAGATGCCCAGCGTGCGGTCGCGAATCACCAGCGCGGCGCCCTGCTTGCGCGCCAGCACCCTCATCACGGACGCCCCGCCGTCGTCGCCGGCACGAGCTGGGCCACGAGGCGAGCGAGCTGAGTCGGCTTGAAGGGCTTCGCCACGGTCGCGACGGCGCCCGCCGCGCGGGCGCGTTGCGGAGTGGCCATGTCACGAAACTCGGTCATCATCACGACCGGGCCGCGCCGCGTGAGGACCTCGAGCAGGGTGAAGGGATCGCCGTCGGGCAGACTCGAGTCAAGTAAGACCAAGTCAGGCTGGATCGCCTCGGCGACGCCCGGTACGTTGACGGCGCTCGATTCCCAGCGCACCTGGTGGCCTTCGCGTTCCAGCTTGAAGACGATGATCGACGCGATATTCGGCTCATCTTCGACAAGCAGGACGCGTGCCATGGGTCGGGCACTAATGTTAGTTGGTGCCGGCACGATCACCCAATATCCCAACGATCTTTCTGGCCCACGGAGCCTCGGGTGACGCCAGTAGCATGCGGCCCTACGTCAAGGCGCTCGAAAAGCGCCAGCTGAAGGCGAGCGCCATCGACCTTCCCATCGGCAAAGCCGAGAAGGCCGTACCAGTGTTTCTTAAAAAGGTGCCGGCCGGTGTGATCGCCGGCGGCCATTCCTATGGCGGCCGCGTGGCGAGCATGGCCGCCACCGAGGTGGGCTATGCCGCTTTGGTGTTGCTCAGTTATCCGCTCCACCGTCCCGGCCATCCGGAGGACCTCCGCACCGAGCACTGGTCGAGGATCACCTGTCCCGTGCTGTTCTTATCGGGCGAATCCGACCCCTTCGCCCGTCTCGAGCTGCTCAAATCGTCGGTCCGCCTGCTGCCCCAGGCAGAGCTGGTGACCTTTCCCGGCGTCGGGCACGGGCTGCTGCCGGTCGTCGACGCGGCGATGGATCGCGTGGCCGCGTTCGTCCGCAAGCTCCCGCAATAGACTGACCGCATGTGCACCGCACCGGGCGATGACGCCGGTCCTCCGGCTCCGGCCGCGGTCAAGGAAGAGGAGCGGACCGTCAGCGCCGGTGATGGCGCGAACCTGCGAGAGTTCCTCGCCCTGCCCGCGACGGGCTTTCGGCGTGGCGCGGTGCTGATCATCCATGACATCTGGGGATATACCGACTTCTACAAGGACCTGGCTCGACGGATCACCCAACACGGCCACGCCGCAGCCCTCGTCGATTTCTTCGGCCGCCAGGGTGAGCTGCCGGAGTCGATGCAGGCCCCGGAGCGGACCGGCACGAAGCCGGAGGCGATGGCTCGTGCCGTGGAGCGGGCTCAGCAGTTATCGGATGAGCGATTCCTGGCCGACATGCAGACCGCCGTCGACGATCTCCTGGCGCGCGGCGCCTCGAAGGTCGCCGGCTGGGGCTTCTGCATGGGAGGCCGTCTCGCCTACATCGGGGCCGCCCGCGTGAGCGGGTTGGCGGGCGTGGTTGCCTACTACGGCTTTCTCCAGGGGGCGCCAGGGCGGTTGTCGCCGATACAGCTCGCGAATGAAATCCAGATCCCGGTGCTGGCCGTCTTCGGCGGGGCCGACACCGGCATTCCACCAGACCAGATCGCGGCCTTTCAAGACGCGCTGAAGACGGATAAGGAATTCGTCACGTATCCGGGCGCGCCGCATGGATTCCTGCGATACGGGGCGACGGAACACCGAGCCGCGATCGACGATGCCCTGCGGCGTACCTTCGGATTCCTTTCGCGAGTGCTTTCGACGCCCAGGTGATGATGCCTAGCCGCTGAAGCCCTCCGGCAGCAGCACCGCGCCGCCTGTCGTTTGGACATAGACCTGCCAGTTGTAGTAGCCGAGGAAAGCCCGGTCGTTCGCGAACATCTGCTGCGCGTAGAGCTGGACGGCGTGGACGTAGAGCATGCTGGGGTTGTAGGCGTAGATGGCGCGTGTCATATTCTGCGGGGCGCCGTGTGCTTTCAGGTAGCGACCGGCGGCCAGGATCGCATCGTGCGGGTTGTTCACGTCCCCGCGGCCGTAGCTGGCCCAGGTGGCGGGCATGAACTGCATCGGCCCTTGCGCGCCCGCGGAGCTCAGTCCCTGGATGCGACCCATGTTGGTCTCGATCAGGTTGATCGCGGCGAGGTACGGCCACTGGACGCCGTAGGCCTGCTGCGCTTCCCGGTAGTAGCCGAGGAGGACCTCGGGCGCCGGCGGCGCGATGATCCGCCAGTGCGGCAGTGAGCTGCGGGCGCCGTTCAAGCTATCGATCTGCTGGGCCGCGCTGAGGTTGTCCTGGATCGCCGAGCGCACCGTGGGGGAAACGGCGTTGAGGACCGCTGGCACCCAGTCGGGATGCGCGGCCAGGAGTTGATAGGCGTGCTGCTGACGGTCACCGAGGCTGGCGTATTCGTCCCCAGGAGTGTCGGGCATCCAAATCGCCTCCTCCACGCTGCCCAGCTCGGTGGCGACGTAGGCGGCATCGATCACCACGACGTGGGGTGTCGGCGTGGGCGAAGGGGATGGCGATGGCGTGGGACTGGACGATACGGCCGCGGCGGATCGGTGTGCCTGCGTTCCCGCCTGGGCGGCGCCGCAGGCGGTCAAGGCGAAGACCGCAAGCAGGGCGATCAGCCGGATGCCAGAGGCCCGCATCGTTGCGCGCGGATTCTATGAGCGCCGCCTTACCGAGTCAATCAGGCACGTACTAACGTTTCCAGGCCGACCGATCTTAGCGATGGACAGAAGGTCATGGGGCACTGGCCCGTTGCTTGCTGCATGAGCTATCCGTGGACGCGAGTTCCGAAGGAAACACCGCCGCTGGATGCCTGGCAACTGCGGCTGCTGCCCGTGGCCGACCTCTTCATGGGGTTGATGTGGTCTCGGCCGGGCGGCCTCTCGCTACGAACCACCTGGGTGACGCCTGCCACCCTCGGCTTGGCGGTGGCCGTTATCCTCGCCGTCGGTCTTCCTGGACTGGGTGCCATCGGCTATGGCATCGCGAATCGCCAGGTGCTGGTCACGTTCGGCGGGCTGGTCGCGGTGGCGCTGGGCGCCGGAGCGGCCGCCGTGGCGCTCTATGGGGTCCGGCAACGCCGCCTGTCGGCACCCTCACGCCATTAGGCGCGACACCTGGCCTGGACAACAAATGTGAGTCGCTCGCGGCCGCCAAGACTGCTTCGAGCCGTGCGGATTGCCGTGTTGGTGCAGGCTCTTGCGCTACTCGTCAACGTGGGGTTGACGATTCCCAGCTACCTGGACTATGTACTTCATCCAACGACCTGCAGACCAGACGAGTGGTGCATGGACCTCCGCAGCCTCCCATTCCTCCTTGCGGCGTCCTTTCTGGGACCGCCCGCGCTGCTGCTTCTTACAACCTATTGGCTCTGGCGTCGACCGCGGAGGTGGCCCGCGACTCTACCACTTTTGGTCGACGTGGCTGTCATTGGTGTCGTCCTCATCGATCTCATTGGATTCGCTCAGACACGGTCCGCTGACCCGAACATTGTTATCCAGGTGCTGTTGGGCTTGGTACCCGCCGTCGTCAGTTTGACTCTGATTCTTGCCCTGCTGCGACGGTGGGACTCGAGCAAACCAACTCCAGGTGCCGTCTCCGCTACTCGTTGATGTGCACGAGGACCGGATCGCCCAGGCTTTTGTTGATCCCGGATGGAAGGAGTAGCCCGCCGCCGACACTGATCGAACAGCGTGTCGGTGGATGAGCACTTTTCGACTCTGTAGGCTGGCGCAGATGGGACGGGCGACGACTCGAAACGATGATCTCGACGCCATCCGCCGGCTGTACGACCGCGAAGCCGGTCGATACGACCGGATAATGCGGGGCCGGGTCGCCCGCTGGCTCCTGCGAGGGGGTCGGGAAAAGGCGGCCCGGTATGCGAAGGGACGACTGCTCGAGGTGGGCATCGGCTCAGGCGAGACCCTGGCGCTGTACGCACCGGACGTTCTCGTTACCGGCATCGATATCAGCTCCGGCATGCTCGCCATCGCACGGCACCGGCTCACCGAGCTCGGCCGAACGGGCGACTTACTGGGGATGGATGCCCAGGCGCTCGAGTTCCCGGAACACCACTTTGATTCGATCGCCTTCAACCTGTGCCTGTGCACCATCCCGGACCCGGCGCGCGCACTTCGCGAGGGCATTCGAGTGGCAAAGCCGGGCGCGCCCATGACCTTCTTGGAGCATGTCCGCAGCGATCGGATGTGGGTTGCGCTTCCCCAGGATCTGTTCAGCGCTCTGTTCAGCCGGACTATCCACGACCGCTTCAACCTCCGCACGGAGGACCTCGTGCGTGCCGCCGGGATCGAGGTTCTTTCGGCCGAGCGCTGGGCGCTGGGTGCCATGACCCTGATCATCGGTCGCTCGCCGGTCGGGCCGGTGTGACCACGACATGTCGACATGGTATTCGCCGTCCAGCAGATGGAGACGCGGCTGTCCACATTGTTCAGCAGCTCGCCCACCATGATCACCCTGATCAAGAATCTCGGTGGAGGTGACGCCAGCCTGAGCGCCGGCTTCCTGAGCGCGATGTTCGTCTTCCTGCCGCTGTTCCTGATGGCCTTCGCGGTCACCCAGGTCAACGGCTGGTCCGCTGACGAGCAGGACGGCCGGCTCGAGCTGGTGCTCGCGACCCCGCAGTCGCGCCTGGGCGTGCTCCTGGGTCGCTTCGCCGCGCTGGGCTCCGCCACTATCGCCATCGGCGTCCTCACCTTGCTCGCGTCAGCCGCCGCCGTAGCGGTTACGGGGCTGAAGCTCGATGCGGGCAACCTGGCGGCGGCGACGCTGGGCATGATCCCGCTCGGTCTCCTGATCGCCGCCATCGGCTACCTGGCGGCGGGCTGGCTGCGGACGGCGGCCGACACCGGGCTTCTGAGCTTCCTGCTGCTGATCTGGTTCTTCATCAGCTTCATCGGACCGGAACTCAAGTGGCCGGACACGACGCTCCGCTTGTCGGCCTTCTACTACTACGGCACTCCGCTCCTGCACGGGCTACAGCTGACGTCCGTGTTGGGAGTCGTCGCGGTCACCGCCCTGGCGTTAGGCCTTGGCGCGCTGCGGTTCATCCACAAAGACATCGGCGTGTAGGCTCGGGCAAAACAGGAGGACAGCCATGACCACCCCGACAAAGCCACCAACCTACCGAACCGGCAAGATCTGCTACATCGAGATTCCGGCGACGGACATCCGCCAGTCGGCCGAGTTCTATAACCGCGCATTCGGTTGGCAGATCCGACAGCGAGGCGACGGTTCGACCGCCTTCGACGACACCGTTAACGAGGTCAGCGGCACATGGGTCCTCGGTCGGCCTCCTGCGGCGGAGCCCGGCCTGATGGTTTACATCATGGTCGCGAGCGCTTCGGCGGCGGTTGCGGCGGTCGTCTCCGCAGGCGGTGAGATCGTGCAACCAATCGATCCCCATGCGACCGAGGTAACAGCAATGCTCCGCGATCCCGCAGGGAACGTCATCGGCATCTACCAGCAGCCCGGCTTGGCCGAAACGGAGGCGCGTGAGTCCTCGGCGGCAATCCGCCAATCATCTTCTTAGGGCCGTTGGAAGACAGCCAAAGCCCGGAAGAGTAAGCCATGGCCGGTGGTGGACGCTAATCGAACGATCGAGCGAGGTCTCCCCGCTCAGCGCTGCTCTTCCATCATCCTCGCCCCGACGTAAAGCGGCACTCCGAGGTAGCGGGCCAGGGCCATGAGCTGGCGGATGCCATAGACCATCGACGGGGTGGTGAACGCCACCCTCCTATCCTTGCGAACGAAAGAGCATCGACGATACGCGCCAATGCCGATGTGAACGTATGCCAGCTCGTCGCGACGACAGGAATCCCGCCACTCGAATAACCCGGTGCCTCCGACGCGTTCGGAATCAGCCCACAGGTGACCGCCGAGCACCGCGTAAAAGCCAATTGCGCCGGTCGTCAAGCACATGAGACACGCCAGCTGGCCGCCGGTGAAGAGGCAGGCCGCTGCGGTAACAGCGGTCGTCGTGCCCAGTGCGAAGCTGACGACGATCAGAATCGGCTTCTGCGGGCGAATGACGAGCCGTTCGGATCCCGCGCCTTGCTGAGGCAGACCCACGTTCGCACTCATCGTCAAAGCAACGTCGTTCGAGACCGGATCTTTTTCGGCTCTGAGTCCGGTCCGGTCGCTGGCGCCGAGCCAGTTCTCGCCCGGAAGTGGTCCGGATTCTTCGGAATCTCTTGTGATCAACGACGCGGAAAAGCGGTCCATGGCGTTCGTAACAACCCCTTCCGCGAGATCCTCAATTTTTCGACAACGCGGACTGAAGTAATGTTCGGTTAAGTAGCCTGTGGCGGACACTATCGAACAAGCTCAGGTGTCTAGCCGCCCACGAAGCGATGCTGGCCGGTGCTCGCGGCCTTGGGGGGTTCTCCCCCTGTGATCAGAACGCGATGTTACGTCCCTCCATGATCAGGCCCGCCCAGCCCTTAGGGTCGATCCACGATCCCCCAATGGCATCAACTTCAGCCTGAGAGACCCCACGGGCCTCGGCGCACCCCTTTCAGACGTGGATTGGAATCTGATTCTCGCGCGCGAAGTCCAGAACTTCATTAAGCGGCGGCACGCCCTTTCCTCGGACAGTTCCCGCGACGCCCGACCGGATCAGGTCTGTGGAATCGCCCGCAAGAACAATACGGACGTCAACGCCTGTCTGCTTGGCCCCGCGAGCGAGATGAAACGGGATCGTCGCCTTCGTTGGGTCATTCGCTCCCCAGGTCGTCGAGATCGTCAGCAGCTGTTCCATGCGTCACCTCCTTTGTCTTGTTACGGCCCTGATGGTAAGCCCGATTGATCACCAAGCCGATCTGGTCGCAAGCGACTGGCTGCTCGGCACGGTGATATCTGGGCCTACTTTGCCTGAAGCTCTACGGTTGCGATCTTTTCGATTTCCAGGATGACGAGGTGGGTCCGGAGGACTTTTACTCGAAGTTCTTCGGGCAACCCCTAACGTCGTGTCGAACGAGAGCCAGGGTTCGATGGCAGCCCCGTGCGGACACTATTCGAACATCTGAATTCAGCCGACGGTAAAACGCTGTCGTCCAAAGGGAATCGGGTCAGAAGAGGCCAGGGATCAAGCGCCACGTCCGCTGCTGATACATCTGGTAGGGTGCTCCGAACTCCGCGCGTAGCATGCCTTCCTCGGCCGCGATCCGATACAAGTAGGCGCCTCCCAAGACGAGGCTGATGAGGATCGCCGCGGCCCAACTTCCTGCACCGAGCGCGTATCCGATCCACACCAGCAGGCTGCCCGCGTAGCCCGGGTGTCGGATGAGGCGGTAGGGACCTGCGGTGATCAACTCCTGGCGTTTCATAACCTGGAGGCCGCGGCTGTACTTGGTTCCGAGAATCGCCATAGACCACGCCCGCAGGCCGAGGCCGCAGACAAGGAGGGTACAGCCTGCCCAGCGGATCGGCATCGGTGCTAGTGCTATCCGAAATCCGGAAAGAAGCAGGCTGATTACGAGGGAGATGAGGAAGGACACGAGCAAGACCCAAGTGCTGTGGCCGACATCCGCGGGGCCCACCCACTGCCTCGCTTCTCCCGGCCCTCTCAGCAGGAACTCGAAGCTCACCCAGACCAGGAGTCCGGCGACGGCAACCCAAAAGACCATCAGACCGATTATCGATGGCTGGGAATTAGCCCCTGGCGGACACTATTCGAACAGTCCCAGTCTCGCTAGGTGATGGCCTATGCTCCGGCTTGCCGAGACGGCTCGCGAAGCGCAGGTGACGGAGGACGAGGTTCGGCCCTTTTGCGATAGCCTGCGAGAGTGGAATCGGGTGCACTGCTGAAGCCGGTCGATGCCGTTGAGGTCACGATCATCATGGATACCTTCGTCGACATCCTCATGGCTGGCGGGGACGGTGTGCAGCGCTTCAAGCTGGCCTATGACTGGTCTGACCGAGAAAACCTGATGGCTGAGCATGGCTTTTCCGCCCTCCTTTCCATCGAGGTGGACGGATCTCGGGGTGCTGTTCTCATCGACGGCGGGCTCTCGGCGAAGGGACTGCGCCACAACCTGGACATCATGCAGATCGACATCACGGCCCTGCGCGCTCTCGTCATCTCTCACGGGCACGTAGATCATCACGGAGGTCTGGAAGGGTTGTTTCAACGGTACGGCAAACTCCGCCTCCCACTCATCATTCACCCGGACGCGTGGCGCGACCGAAAGATCACATTCCCGACCGGCCTAGAGCTACACATGCCGCCGCCCAGTCGCAATGACCTGGAGCGCGAAGGGCTGGAGGTCATCGACGAGCGCGGCCCGCGACTGCTGCTTGATGACACGATCCTCGTCTCCGGCCAGGTGGAGCGAGTAACCGACTATGAGAAAGGGATTCCCGGACAGCAGGCGCGGACGCCGAATGGTGGCTGGGAGCCCGATCCCTGGACATGGGACGACCAGAACGTCATCGTGCATCTCCGCAACAGCGGGCTGGTGATTGTCTCCAGCTGCTCCCACTCAGGCATCGTCAATGTTCTAAGGAACGCCCAGCGCATCACTGGTGTCCAGGATATCGCCGCATGCGTGGGCGGCCTTCACCTGACCGGGAGCATCTTCGAACCGATCATTCCGCGGACGATCGAGGCCGTCGCCGGCTTGGACGTCGGCCGTATCGTGCCCGCCCACTGCACTGGTTGGCGGGCGACGCACCAGCTGGCCCGCTCCCTGCCACAGGCGTTCCTCCAGCCATCAGTCGGCACGGTTTTCCGCTTCGCTGCCGACACATGGCCGAGAAAACCTGCGGCGCTCATGCCCGGGCATCGTACGATGTCACCGCCGACTGCCTGATGGTTTGCAGCGCTCACGTGGTTGCCGCCTGGGCTTCCTGAGAATTGACTGGTAGCCCGTGGCGGACGCTATTCGAACAGGTGAGCGTCGTCGACCCACCTCAAAGCGATCAGAGTTCAGCTGATCCGGCATTCTCCGCGCCAACGATCCAGCTCAAGTGAGCAAGGCGCCGGCGAAGCGACGCATCAGCGGTGATGAGCTCCGTGCGCATCCGTTCCGCCAGCGCGACGTAGATCATGTCGTACACGGGATGGTTGTCATAACGGCGCGCCAGTTCCCAGGCCCGGACGAGGTCGCGTCGGTCGTCCACGACGTGAAGGGGAAGGCGTAGCAGCAATGCTTGGGAAGAATCCGCCGCTGCGCCGGTCCAGCGCCGCCGCCGAATCCCGCTGATCAGCGCGTTGGATACCTCCTCGAACAACAGCCGAGGCCCGAGAAGGTCCGCACCCCGCACGCCGAGGCGGTTGAACAGCCTGACCGAGGGAGTGGTGGCGGAAGCGTCCGGCGAAACCCAGTCGATGACAACGCTCGCGTCAACTATCGGCATCGAGTTCGCCCGATCTCTCCAAACGGTCGGCCAGCACGAGATCCGCGGCCGAGCGCCCCCCGCGCTTCGGCCGGCGCAAGACCTTCTGGGCGAGATTCCCCCATTCCCTCAAGCTGAGGCGTTTAGATCCTTCCCCGGCCAAGGCCTCGAGGTCGCGACGTGCCACCAGAAGACGCTTGCCACTCTTCCTCGCCTTAAGCCGCCCAGACCAAACCCATCTGCGAACTGTTTCAGCGGACCGATGAACCAGCGCTGCCGCGTCCAGGATGGTGAGTTCGTCGCGAGCGGGCTGAGCCACATCAATATTCTACTACGCTGTCGCAAAACGTTGTAGAAGTAGCCCGTGGCGGACACTAATCGAACAATTGAATTGGAACGATCTCCGAAAAACCCTCGGAAGCAATTGCGTGTCCTAGGCGGCCCCAGCAAACTCGTAATGGAATTCCGCTGCCAGCCGGTAGAATTCCAGGCGGCGCAAAGCTGAGACAATCCGGCCGTGGAGCAGGCCCGCTGCCCGAATTGCACGCGGCCCGTCCCTGAAGGGGCTCGTTTCTGCCCGGCCTGCGGCACGACTCTGACCGCTCGGGTCGACGCGGCCGAGCGGCGGGTCGTTACGGCGATCTTCGCCGACCTGGCCGGGTCCACCCGCCTCGGCGAGCAACTCGATCCCGAGATCCTCCGCACCCTGGTCAGCGAGTTCTTCGAGATCGCCGGGCGCGAGATCCGCGGCCACGGAGGCACCGTCGAGCAGTTCAGCGGCGATGCCGCGGTCGGCGTCTTCGGCCTGACTACTTCGCACGAGGACGACGGTGAGCGTGCCGTCCGGACCGCCCTAGCCATCGTCAAGGCTCTCGAGCCATTACGGGCCGCGGTTCGCGGTCAGCACAAGGTCGCCCTCGATGTCCACATTGGCATCGAATCGGGCGAGGCGGTCAGCGGCGATCCCTTTGCCGGCGGCACCTCGGTGACCGGCGACGCCCTCAACGTCGCTGCGCGACTCGAAAAATCCGCGGCGCCGGGACAGATCCTGGTCGGCCCCGCCGCCTACGCCGCCACCAAACACGCGGTCGCCTATGAACCGATCGGCGATCTCGCGCTTGCCGGCAAGAGTCTGCCTGTCGCCGCCTACCAGCCAATGCGCTTCCTCGCTGACATCGGCGAGGCCCGCGGCCTCGGCGATCTGAAGGCCCCGCTCCTCGGCCGCGACGAGGAGATGCTCCAGCTACTCGACACCGCCGAACGCCTCAATCAAGACCGTAAGGCGATGCTCTTCACCATCCTGGGAGCGCCCGGTATCGGCAAGAGTCGCCTCGCTCGCGAGGCGAGTGACCGCCTCGCGGCACGCGGATGGCAGGTCCTGCGCGGTCGCTGCCTCCCGTATGGCGAAGGCATCACCTACTGGCCGGTCGCCGAGATGGCGCGCCGGGCGGCCGGGATCACGCCCGAGATGGGCGCATTGGAGGCGGTCGCACGCCTGGTCGCTGCCGCTCCCGATTCTGCGGTCTCAGACCGGCTCGCCTTCGCGATCGGTCTGACGCGCGAGTCCCCGGTTTCGGGTGGCGGCATCGACCGCGAAATCGCCTGGGCCTTCCGGCGCTGGGTCCAGGCGCAGGCGACGCACGAGCCGCTGCTCCTCGTCTTCGAAGACATCCACTGGGCCGAGCCGGCACTCCTTGATCTGATCGAGTACCTGACGACCTGGATCGGCAATGCCCCCGTCCTCATCCTCTGTCTCGCGCGGCCCGAGCTCCTCGACATCAGGGCGAGTTGGGGCTCCGGACGGTTCCAGGCGAGCCGAATCAAGCTCGAACCGCTCAGCCGGCAGGAATCCGCCGCACTCGTCGCCGCGCTTCTCAAGGTTGAAGGTCTGCCCGAGAAGTTGCGCAACGAGATGCTCGAGCGGGCCGACGGAAATCCACTCTTCGTCGAAGAGCTGATCCGCATGCTGCTCGACGACGGCACCATCATCCGCGAGGGTGATCACTGGACGGCGGCACCGACGGTCAAGGACGTCCGGGTACCGCACACCGTCGAAGCCCTGATTCGCGCGCGCCTCGACACCTTGCCGCGAGCCGAGCGGACCGCCTTACAGGCCGGCGCCGTGATCGGGCGCAGCTTTGAGGGACCGATGCTCGAGGCGCTGCTCGACGATCGGTCGGGACTGGATGCAGTGCTCGAGAACCTGGTTCTGCGCGATCTCATCAGCGAGGAGCCCACCCCGGGTGAGCACGTGACCTATCGCTTCAAGCACATCCTGGTGCGGGATGTCGCGTATGCGACGCTCCCAAAGGCGCGTCGGGCCGCGCTCCACACTCGCGTCGCCCAGGCGCTCGAGGCGCTGCCCGGCGATCGCGCGACCGAGCTCATCGAGATTCGCGCCTATCACCTCGAGGAAGCCGTGAAGCTTGAAAGCGAACTACACGGCAGGCCGAGCGAGGCGTTGCGCGAGGAAGCGGTGGCCGCCCTCGGGGCCAGCGCTCGCAAGGCGATCACCCGTGGCGACAACCGGGCAGCGCTGTCATTCACCGAGCGCTGTCTGGCACTGGGCCCGGAACCGGCCGAGCGTCGCCTCGATATCGAGTGCCTGCTTCTCGATGCGGAGTACAACTTGGGCCGGTACCAGCGCGCGAGGGACGCGGGGATCCGAATCGCGGCCGCCGCACGAGCTCTTGGACGCAAGGACCTTGAAGGGCGAGCCATTCTTGCCCAGGGCCGAGCGATCTGGATCGGCGATCCGGAAGGGAGCGCCGAAAAGGCGCTGGAACGACTGGCCGAAGCCGAGGCCCTGCTCCGCGAGGCCGGGGACCTCCCGTCCCTCTACGAAGCCATTTACCAGCGGGCGTTCGGAGGTTGGTGGTTCGGCAACCTGGAAGAGGCCTGGAGCGGGTGGAGCGAGGCCCGCGAGATTGCGCGGCAGCTGGGCGATCGAGGCCGCGAGGCCCGCGTCTGTACCTACCTCGGCAGCGCCCGATGGCACCAGGGCCGGCTCGTCGAGGCGAAGGAGTTGCGGCGTCAGGCCATGCAGCTTGGCGCGGAGGGGGGCAGCCGGATGGATTGGGGCTTGGCCACCGCCCGCTACGGATTGCAGGTTGCGCTCACGGAATCACTCGATGAGGGATTGCGGCTGAGTGAGAGTGCCCTTCCAGCCCAGGAGGAGTCGGGTGACATCTTCGAGCTGGCTCGCTCACTCGATCAGATCGGACGGCTCTATGTCCTCAAGGGAATGACCGCGCAGGCGGTGGCTTCCTATGAACGAGCGCTTGCACTGTCGGAGCAGATGCAGGAGACGGGCTTTCGGCCTGAGATCGAGCGTGACCTTGCCAATGCCTTGCTTGAGCTTGGCGACCTCGCGGGCGCCGCCGCGCACGCCGAAGCGGGTGCGCAGGTGGTCGCGGCGGATGATTGGGCGTCGGTCGCGAGCACGAAAATGGTCCTCGGACGCGTTCGCGCCCGGCAAGGGCGCATTGAGGAGGCAGAGACCCTCCTCCGCGAAGCTGTGGCGGTGATGGAGCGGACCGATTTCGTCGCTGACCGCTGGGAGCGCTACCTGTCGCTGACGGAGTTTCTGACCGAGCAGGGACGGCACGAGGAGGCGAGGGAATGGATCCAGAAGACGCGCGCCATCAGCGCGCTGTTCGGCGAGCATTCACCGCTGGCCGCCTACGTCGAGCACCGCCTGGCAGCAGTCACCCCCACCCGCCGCTGACCTGGTAGCCCGCGGCGGACGCTAATCGACCAATCGAACTTGGGGCTGTCGCAGAAGGCGGGGGCGCAACCAGCCAACCGATGGGCTGACTCCCGATAATTGGCCGGTGAAGTCTGCGCAGGACCACGTCGCTGCCGGAGGCCGGTTCCACGAGTGGGTAAGGTTCCAAATACCAGCGCCGCCTGCTCGGGTCCTCGAAGTAGGGTGCGGAAATGGTCGGCTTGCGCGAGCGCTGCAGCGTGCAGGCTATGACGTCGTGGCAGTCGATCCGAGGGCACCTAATGGTCGGATCTTTCGCCGTTGTCGGATCGAGGATCTGGATGAAAAACCACGTTTCGATGTCGCAGTCGCAGGCCTCACGCTACATCACGTTGGCCGCTTGGCTGTAGCCCTCGATAAGGTCGGCAGCCTACTGCGCGCGCGTGGTCGCATCGTTGTCTATGAATTCGCATGGGACCAGTTCGACCGAGAGACAGCCCGGTGGTTTTGGACGCGGCGTAACGCCCTGTCCCCGCGGATGCGGCGACATCTCGGCGGCCGCTCACCAGGGGCTTGCTTGAACAAGTGGCGAAGGACGTTTCGCGATCTCCATACCTATCGCCAGATGCGACGGGAGCTGGATCGACGATTCACCGAGCGATTCTTCGCCTGGACGCCTTACCTGCACGAATATCCAGGAGGGATAACAAGCGAACCGCACGAGCGTCGACTCATCGAGGCTGGCGCAATCCGGCCGGTCGGGTTCCGATATATCGGCCAGCGCCGCCAGTAGGTGTCGTGTTCGACTGGTTGCGGGAAGCCCGTGGCGGACACTATTCGAACAGAGGCAAGGGGCCCGGCGGTTGCCGGGCTCTCATGCTACCTGATGCTGGTCAGCGGGCGGCGGCGGCCTCCGGCGTGGGGATGAAGCCCAGCTGCTGGAGCATGCCGAGCTGATCCTGCACCGCCCAATGCTCGACGATCTTGTCGTCCTTGACGCGGGTGATGTGGATGGCCTCCCATGTCGCGGCCTTACCGCTTGGGGGCATCCCCGCAAATTCGCCCTTCATCGTGCCGGTGGTAGTGACATGGTGTACCACCAGGTCACCTTCGGCGACCTGAAGATCGATCGTAATCTTGAAATCTGGAAAAGCGTTGCGCAGGCCCTTGACCAAGAGCTTGAGACCTTCTTTTCCGGGCGGCGTGCCTGGCGGCCGGGAGCTATGGTCAACAGAGTTATCCGCGATCACTTCGTCAATGACCTCGAGCTTGCCTTGGTTGAAGGCTTCCAAAGGGATGCGGGCGGCTAGTGCTTTGTTCTTCTCCGACATATCAAGTCCTCCATGTTGTTGACGGTGGCCTCCCACACTACGCCTCTGGTCACTGTTTGTGGGTTAACTGTGGCCCTCCCCTCGTCGTCGAGGAGGCACAGAAGAGGGCGAACCGTATTAGGCAGTGGTGGTAGCCCCTGGCGGACACTAATCGAACAAATGAATACGACCGCCCCTGCTCCAGGGGGTCGCGGCCCGGCCCACTCTCACTGCTTTCACTTTGGGAAGATTCGCTTTTGGTAAGCGCCGACTTGATCGACGAGGAATAAATTCGGAGGTAGCAAACGGAAATTCACGCCACGCTTTTGGTGCTGGAGATTGCCGCCGCGGCTGGCGGAGTAGCCTACCTTCTAGCCGCGGTAAAGAAGGGCTACTTTCGACGGGGCTTCAGGATGGGGGCTGAGCGGTTCCGGAGTCCATTCCTATGGTTTGGAGTGGTGTACGTCATCCTAACCTTCGCTATCGCGGAAGCAGCCATCTGGACTACTCCAAGACCCAGTCACTAGTATCAGGGTCGCGATTAGAAAAACGACGCGATCCCGTATGTGCGGTTTGAGGGAGTAGCCCGTGGCGGACACTAATCGAACAATCGAATAGGAGCATTCGGAACATTTGGCGGCATTCCTGCGTCAAAAAGGGTGGATAAATGACCCTGATCCAACGAATCTCCCACAGCAACTTGGTGATCCTTGCGATCGCAGCGGGCCTTTTGGTCGGAGGTGTCCTGCTCCTCGTGCTCTGGCCGAGAGGGATTTGCGATCTGTCTCCTTGCACTCTCAACCCTGGGAGCTTGTGCCTACATGTCCGAATCATTGGCCCGTGCTCGGTCAGGGCGTTGACGATCGTGGTTCCGCTAGTGGTCGGCTGTGTGGTTGCCGCCGTCGTCCTGATCTTGGGAATCTGGCGGCGTCAAGGGCATGTCAGTCGTGGCGTTTAGTGTCACGCCGAACAACGCCGGCCCAAAGGCGATGCCCAAGGGTAACCGAAAGGACGGTAATAGCCCGTGCCGGACACTAATCGAACAATTGAATTGGACAGGGCTCCAAAAGATGCCCTAAGCGGTCCGCACGTGGTTGGGCCGCGATGATTCGATCACCGTTATCGTCAAGCGCTCTCAAAGTCCGACTGATCGAACATCGGCACGACTCCGGGCTATGGTGAGGGAGCGGGGATCCCGAAGTCCTTCGGACCAGTTGCCCCTGGGCTGGTGCCGAGCGGATTCCCTTGGACGAATACCCAGGAGCCGTTCTCAAGAACCAGGTCGATCGTGGCAAAAGTGGCAATGGGCGGTCCCGACTGCGGGCTGAGGGTGACGGCGAGTACGTCGGTCAGGTTATCGTCCAGTGGGACCGGCGAGTGGTCGCGCAAGTCGTAGGCCGGGCCTATCCGGCAAGCGCTCGTGACGTGCCGGTACAGCGTTGCCATCTCGTTGGCGAGCCAGACTTCAGACCAGCCGGATTCCTTGAGGGAGGGCGTGAAGTTGAGATAAACGTCCGACCAGTTCTTGGCCTGGATATCGCTTGCAATCCGCTCGGACAAGGCAACGGCACCGCTGATGTCGCCACCAGGAACAACGATGTGGAACACTGACCCGTCTGCCCTTAAGGTGAGATCAGCTGCGTCAGTGTTCTCATCAGCCGTGCCACTGAGGTCAAGCGTTGCAGCACGCTTGAAATTGGATCCCGTGAATTGGCCGACTCCGGTGAAGGAAATTTTGAAATTGCCGGGCGTTGTCTGACGAACCACCGGCGCAAACGCGTACGTCCCAGCAGGCACAGAAAAGAAAGCGCCCGGGCCCTCAACGCCCGCCGATTGAAAGGGGTTGTAGGTGAAAAAGCTCATCAAGAGGCGCTGCTGACGATCTTGGTAATCGAGTATGGGCGGTTGCATATACCAGGCTTTGCTCGCGATCGGGCTCGAGCAGGCTCCGTTCGACGGCGCGGCGGAGGCGGTGGTGTGTGTGGCCGTGGCAGCTGGCAATGCACGTCCGCAAGCCGTCACGGCGAGAAGTATGGACAAAACAGGCGCCCAACGGCGACATCCCCAGCCCATTTGCTAGGACATAAACGGGCCGCGGTGCGGATTCCGACGAGGTTGTCAGGTCCATCAAGCTGAGCCGGCCAAGCGTTCTTGGCCTGCCGTCTCCAAAGCAGTGATTACAACTCGCCGCGACCGGCAACGTTGAGCCGTGGATCCCAGAGGTGAAGTCCTTTTCCGGATAGCCCTCAAACGCGTTCAGGCCTGCGCATACGCAACGCCGCAACTTCCTCGGACGCTCACTCGTGATGAAGGAGTAGCCCGTGGCGGACACTAATCGAACAATCGAATCAATACGGAAAGAGTGGCTTGGACTCCTCGGGTGGCCGACCTCGTCTGATTGCGGTTCGCAGGGCGTCGACCAGGGTTGGGATTGCCTGCTCGGCTAGGCGCCAGGCCGCCTCGTCTAGCACGATCGGCGTCGGAAGTAGATCAACCTCGACGTGGCCACTCGGATGCCCCCAGCACACATAGAGATCAGCAAGCTGCGGTTCTGTAGTTAGGTGCTCGACTCCTACGACGAGGTCTACAAGATCTGGCTCCTCTCGTAAGACGTCCGGTACTCTTTTCTCGGTCTCGACCAAGAGACAGCTGATCGCGGCAATATGCCCCTGCAAGGTGGTTAGGCTTCCTACGGGGTGGGACTCAGTCCCGATATTTACGGTCGGAAATTCGCTCCGCAGGGTAGTCGCCGCCGTCTCGAGGAGTGGCAGGATCCTGCGCTCCAACTCCACGACCGGTCCCATGGCGCATGTAGCTTAGATCGGTTTTAGCCCGTAGCGGATTCGAACCGCTGATTTCTGCCTTGAGAGGGCAGCGTCCTGGACCAGCTAGACGAACGGGCCTTGGGCTCGGCAGCGAACCCATATTATAGGTAGGCCTGAATTCAGCACGCGGAGGATTCGAACGTGATCTACGATCCGACCGGCGTCAATTACGTGATGAACACGCTCCAGGCTGCGACTTACCTCGGCGTGCCGTCGGAACTGATCGAGGCGATGGTCGAGAAGGGCAGCATCCCCTTTACGAAGGTTGGTGACCGCGTCGTCTTTTCCAAGGCCGCGCTCGACCATTGGATCTATGCAAAGTCGATGGAAAGCCTCCGCGAAGACCTCCCCAACCTGGGCTTCCAGGGTCGAAAGGCCGGCTAAGCGTGCGGATCAGTCGTCTGCTGCGGGCTGCCCTCTTCTTCCTCACGCTGGCGGCCGTCGCGCAGGAGCTGAGCAAGCCGGAGGGTCAGCGCACCTGGCATGGTCGGGTGGCCGGCGTCCCCTATGACTTCCGCTTTCCGACGCCCAGGCGGTTCCGTGACGCCTACTGGAATCCGGACGATCCCCGCATCTTCACCGACCGCGTCGTCGGCATCGGTTGGGCCGTCAACTTCGCCCAGCTTATCCCGCGGTTGCAACAGCGATACCGCCGCGTCGCCGAGCGAAGCGAGCCGTCTGCGTGACGGTCCGGTAACTTCCGCTCCCGCCGAGTGACAGCCTTTCTGCCACTCAGCGTTCTATTAACGTGCCCGCGGCCAGCCAGCGCCCCTTCCTTGTCGTCGGCCACCTTGATGGAGGCGGAAACCGAGCATGAGCGGCCTTCAAGACTTCCTCACACCGTTCAGCCATCTGCTCTTTGCCAACCGGGACAAAGCCATCGTCCTCCTGGGCCTAGTGCTGGGCTGGTTCACGATCCAGCTGCTGATCGCGCGCTGGCGCAATGAGCGCCTGCAGCGCGATCTGGCCTCCGCCAAGTCGGCTACATCCGGCTCGAGTGGCCGACGCTACGCGACCACGGCACCGGTAGCGGAGCCTCCTGCTGAAAGCGGAGCGCTGCCGCCGGTGAAGGGCGGGCGTACCTACGCGCGCAACCTCGGCACGGCGTTGTCCAAAGCCGGGATCTCCAGCTCGCAGATTTACTCGCCACCATCGGCACCGGGCTGGGCGCCGACTCCGAACCCTGGCCAGGCGGGCATGGCCCAGCCAACGCCGGGCGCTTCCTACGCACCGCAGAATGCGCCCTGGGGCGCACCGGCCCAGCCGCCCTCATCGCCCTGGGGCTATCCGGCCGGCGCCGGACGCCCGATGCCCGGGCCGCCACCGAGTGCGCCGTTCTACCAGCCGCAGCCCCCCAACCCTCAGCAGCCGGCCACGCCCATGATGACGCCGCCGTCGGGGCCTGGCTTCTTTGGCCCACCGGTCGCGCCGCCGTTTGGTCAGCCCTCGTTCTCCCCGGTGACTGGCGGCCCAAACTCGCCGGCGGCGCCAGGCGCCCATCCCGCCGGGCCGCCCATGGCGCCGCCGTTCGGCGTCTACCCACTGGCGGGCCAAGGCGCCGCCCCGGAACCGGCTGCTCCAGACGGCGGCCGTCGCGGAAAACCAAAGCGCCGCCGCTTCAACTTCAACGTGCTCGAGAACCTCGAGAAGATGGTGCAGGCGAAAGGCGCCGAGCCTGCAGCGCCGATGGGCTGGACGCCGCCGGTAGCCGCCCCGGCCCCGCCCGCCGCTCCCGCCCCGCCCGCCCGCGCGGTCCCGTTTAGACCTGAATCGACGGTCGCGGCGCAAGCGGCGCTGCCTGCCGAGGCCCTTATTCCGGTGAACGACCCGCTGACAGACTCGCCGTCGCTGCCACTGCAATTCGGCACGACCGGCGAGGAAGTGCCGGCCGCGGAGACCCCGAAGATTCCAGACGTGGTGGAGCCGAGCGCCGTTACCGAAGCCGCTGCCGAAGTGGCGGCGCCACCGGTCGCAGAAGCCGAGCCGGAGCCGGAAGCTCCGCCCACGGCACAACCCAAATCGGAGGCGAGAAAGTCGATGCGCTCGATGCTGTTTGGTGAGGAATCGACAGCTGCACCCGACGCCGAGCGCACCGCCGAGCCCACCCAATCCGAGCCCGCCGAATCCGAGCCCACCGAATCCGAGCCCGAACCCGTGTCATCCGAGGCGAGTTGGCGGTCTAATCGGTGGGCGCCTGCCGAGGACGCGTCGTCCACGCCTGAGTCCGAAACCCCGGCGCCAGAACCGGCGGCCGAGGAGTCGGTCGTCCGGGATGCCCGCGAGGTGGAACCGGTCATCGAGGCGGAGCCCGAGCCGGTGCTCTTTGGGACATGGAAGCCCACGGTGAAGCCCGAGCCCGAGCCGGAGCCCGAAGCCGAGCTGGTTGCCAGCACGTCCCCCGCGGGCGAGACCCCCGAACCGCCCGCAATCGAGGGCGACGACAAGGCGAGTGCCGGCACGGTCGTGATCATCGAAGACGATGAGACCGCGGCCAGCTATTACGCGACGCTCTTTCGAGGGAACGGCTACCACGTCGAGGTGGCGAACGACGGCGTCTCGGGCGTCGATCTCTGCACGCGCGTCCAGCCGCAGGTGATTCTGCTGGACGTCATGATGCCGCGCCAGAACGGCATCCTGGTGCTGCAGACGCTGCGCGCGTCCGACGAAACTAAAAACACGCCCGTGGTCGTGATGTCGAACTTCAGTGAGCCGACCCTGATCAAGCGTGCGATCCAGCTTGGCGCCTTGGAGTACGTCATCAAAACGCACGTGGAAGGCCCGGCGCTGCTCAGTGCGATGCCTCGGTGGATCAACGGCGAGAAGGCGTTCGCTGCCGCCTAGGTCCTCGGTGCAGGCCGAGGGCGGCGGCCTTCGTTAACGCGTCACGCGCAGCGTCGCGATGCCCCAGGGAGGCAGCGAGAGCCTGACCACGCCGTCCTTCACCGCGAGCTGCTCACGCGGGTCGCCGCCCAGCGTGATGGAGGTGACCTCGGCAGGCTGCGGTTGGAGATGAACACTGGCCGGGCAGGCGGCGTTCGAGGCATTGAGTACACGCAGGTCGTAGCCTCCAGGTCGGGGCAGCAGGGCGGTCATCTGGATGGAGTCCGGGTCGAGCTCGATGAGCGGGCCGGGCGGGCTGACGGCCGGGCCGCGGCCCGGGACGAGGGGAACCAAGGTCGATTCCGCCATGCGCCAGACGCCCCCACGTTTCCAGTCGCCAGGGTGGAAGAAGAGGCTGTAGCGGAACCGGTGCCCGCCGGGCAGCTGGGCGCCCGGTGTCTCGATCGCGGGACCGGCGTGCCCGGTCCGGGTGGTCAGGTCGTCCCGAGACAGCCAGCCGACTGAGCGCAGCAGGGTCAGCGCAAGCTCCTGTGGTTGCCCGGGCAGCACCTCGTACTCGTGCAGCCCCTCGGCGATCAACGCGACGCCGGCCCGCCCATCGCTGACATCGACAAACGACCACATCGGGTACGTGGGCAGTTCGATTTCTGACGCGCCGGGATCGCGCCGAGCGCCGGTTACGGGGCGCCTCGTCACGTGAAATGGCGTGTCGGCGGCGGACTCGCCGGCGTGAAAGGGCAAGGGAAAGTGCGCCCGCAGGCGGTGGTCAGAGGCCCGGTTGATGATCTCCAGCTCGAAGTCGAGGCGCGACACATCGGCCTCGAGCGAGAGGCTCAGCCGGATGGGTAACGTGGTCTGAAGATCGCCGCGGGCCTGACGGTCATAGCTGAGCCCGCTGACGACCGCGTAGTCGTACCGTGCCTCGAGGCGGGCTCGGAGCGGCCCCTCTTCCTGGACCACACTCCTGAAGTTGCGCACCGGATCACTTGGCTGCCGATTGCGGGCGGGCGGTGAGAAGTTGTACACATCGCCAGTGTCACCTTCATCGGCGAGCCGGTGCAGTCCTTCGTAGCGCAGGCCGGTTCGCCGGTCGAGAACCGCCAGCGTTCCGTCGGGAAGAAGATCGCACCCTAGAAGCGCGTTCTCGAGCCGGGTTGCGTCTGCGCTGGCTGGGACTGCAGGAAGCGTCGGCATCAGCCAACCTACGGAACCGCCGGGGATAACGGGCGTAAGGACCAGCGCACCCTCAACCTCCACCAGGCCGCGGCGCGGAAAGGCGCTGGGGTTCCAGACCTGCCCGGCGCCGGCCAGCTGGGGGAGGGCACGGGCGATGATCCCCTCGGCCAGCTCGAGCGTCGAGCTACTCCGGCGTCTCGACTCCTCCGCGACCGCATCGATGCCGCAGCCACAGGCCGTGTCGTGCGCGGCGTTCTGCAGGATCAGCGTCCAGGCCTGGTCAAGCGCTTTCACCGCATCGACTCCGGTCAAGGCGGTGATTGGCTCTGCCATCCGCTCGATCAACCGGGTGGCGTCGAAGTAGTGCTGCTTGTCCGGCGCCCGGACCGAGAGCGTCCCCATCAGGACATTGGCCCGCGCCGACGAGCGTAATTCCCCCCGCCAGTGCGGCCAGCCATCCTCGGGTAGCGTCGCCAGGTAGTCCTCGAGGCGGGCCAACCGAATGCGAGTTCCGTCGAGTTGCCGGCTGGCGCCCCGAACCGCGGCGCTCAGGGCCGCCTGTGGCAGGACGTGGTCGTTGCCGTTCATCAGCAGCACGTCTTGGGTCGGGCGGAACGGCTCGATCGCCTTCAGCGCGGAGGCGATCCGGGTCGCCAACGCCTCCGGATCGGTTGGCAGATCTACGCCATGGGAATAGGAGTTCCCCATGTAGGCGGTGAGGATGCGGCTGCCATCCGGGGCTTCCCAGGTAAACGCCACGCGGTCGATCTCGAGCGGGACGCCGCGCCATACCGCGGCATGCCGGAAGCCGAATTGGCGATAGATCTGGGGCATTTGCGCCGCGTGGCCAAAGGAGTCCGGAAGGTAGCCGATGCGCGTGGATCCGCCATGCGCCTCGGCCGACGCGATGCCACGCTGGAGGTCGCGAACCAGCGTCTCGCCGCTGACCAGGAATTCGTCTGGCAGCGTGTACCAGGGCCCGACCTGGATCTGGCCGCGGCGAATTGCCCCGTCGAGCCGCGCCCTGGCCCGCGGACGGACCTCCAGATAATCGTCGATCACCACCGTCTGGCCGTCCATCAGAAATCGGAAGTCAGGATCGGTCTCGGTGAGCGCGAGCAGCTTGTCCCAGAGCTCGACGAGCTGAGCGCGGAACGTTTCGAACGTCGCATACCACTCGCGGTCCCAGTGGGTATGCGGAACGATGTAAACGGTCGTCGTGCCAGCGGGGTCAGTCACAAGCTGATTGTGCCCGAGAAGGGAAAGTAACCGGTTGGGTCCCTTTCCTCAATCAATCAGCCGATCATGTGCCACTTTTCGGAGCCGATCACGTGGACCCAGGTCAGGCCGTTGTCCAGGTCGATCGGGTTGCCATTGGCGTCCAGGTAGACGGCCGGCACATTGGCATCGGGGTGATGCCAGGTGGCGTGGATGACGACGCCGTCCACAAAGATGTCGGCCCGGCCATCACCGGTGAGCTCGTAGGCCTCGGTGTAGTAGCCGTGGAAACGGTTCGCCGGGTTGGTATCGAGGAACGAAGTCACATACTCGACGATGACGGTCTTGGCGTGGACGCGGCCGGTGCCGACATTCATGAAGGGCGTACCATCCTGCGTTTTGAAGTACTGCTTCGATCCCGGGTCGTACTGCCAGAGGGCCCCATGATCGGGAACGCTGATCTGGGGCGCGGCGTCGCCGCTGAAGCTCGCATCGGGGTGCCTGGGGGCAATGTCGTAGGGCGGGGCGGCCAGGTTCTGCTGCGCCGTGAAAGCGGTGGTGTTGTTGCCGTGCATCATCACGTTGTGCGGGGCAAAGCGGGTGTTGTTGTCGCGATAGAAGACGTTGCCGGCGCCGTGGCTGTAGTCGTTGACCAGGTTCGGATACTTCCAGACCAGCCCAAGGACGTAGTCGTTGGCGCCCGAGCAGTAGATCATCCCCTTGTACATCAGCTCCAGGCGGATGGTGATCAAGCGGCAGCTGCGCACCGGCCCAACCAGGTCCGGTAGCGGGTGCCAGTAGACGGCGCTGAGCCGCGGAATCGACCCCTCACTGATGTACTCGTAGATCATGTCGGCCTGCTGCATCCCTGCCTGCGGCCGAGCATCGATGCTGTTCTCGATCTGGATGATGATCGGGGCGCCCGACCCGATCCGGGCGGGGTCACCCTGTGACGGCACTTCGATGAGGGTGGTGAAGGAAAACTTCCAGTCCGCCGCCAGCGGATCCTGCTTTCGGTTGACCGCGGTTTGGGGGATCGACAACTGGTACTGGCGGCTGTGCCCCAGCTTGAGGTCGAGCGTGGCGCTCTTGCCGTCGCTCGCCCAGCTGACACTCTTGCTGTCGACCGGTTGGCCGTTCACGCTGATCGGCGTCTTGCCGCCATCCATCGACTGCGAGAAATCGAGCTTGACCGCGCCGGTCGGCTTGAGCGATTGCTGACCATCCGTGACCGCCTTGTGATCGACCTCGACGCCAGCGATGGCCGGTGAGGGCTCAGTCTTGAAGTTGAAACCGCTGCTGACGCCACGCCCAGAGGTGTTCTGGGCGTCCTTGAGGCTGACGTGGTAGGCGGTGTTCGGTTTCATCTTCGGCCGGAATTGGAACTCCTTGGGGCTGACCGCCTTGAAGGAGACCAGCACGGACGGCGTGATGCTGAAGGCGCCCTGAACGGAGTCGGGCTTCATCTCCTGGTTGAAATGCAGATCGATGGTGGCGGTTCGGGGAACGGCCTGGTCACCGTCGTTGACGTTGGCGCTCACCTCGAGCGGTGTGGTGATGATGCGAATCACGATGGCGGCTGCCACCACGAGGATGGCGATCGGCGCCAGCCACCAGCGTTCGCGAAGTGTATGCGTCCAGGTCATTGATCACTCCCTATCACGTGAACCCAGGTTAGCCCGGTGTTCAGGTCCACCGGGGTGCCGCTGGCATCGTAGTAGACAACCGGTACGTCGCGACTGGGATGTTTCCAGGTCGCATGGATCATCCCGCCGTCAGAATAGATATCGGCCGTTCCCTCGCCAGCGAGCTCGTAGTACTCGGTGTTGTAGGTGTGATGGACGCCGGTGTTCGCCGGGTTGACGTCGAGGTGGGATGCCACCTGCTCGACGATGAGGTTCTTGGCATGCACCTGGCCGGTGCCGACGTTGGTAAACGGCGCTCCATCCTGCCACTTGAGGTACTCGCGCGAGTTGGCATCATAGCGCCAGAGGGCCGCGTGTTGCGGAATCGCGACGCTCGTCGCCGGCGTGGCGCCCGGGAGCGGCATGTCCGGATGGGCGGGCGCGATGTCATAGTTGAGCGCCGGCAGGTTCGCCTGGGCTGTGTACGCGGCGATCTTGTCCGGGCGGGCGATCACATTGTGGGGGGCGTAGCGCTCCGAGGCCCGGTACATCAGAGGCAGCCAGTAGGCGTAGTCGTAGACCACGTTCGGCCATTTCCAAACCTGGCCAAGGACATAGTCGTTCGCGCCCGAGCAATAGATCATGCCGCGGTACATCTGCTCCAGCTGTACCGTGATCAGGCGGCAGCTCCGCACTGGCCCGACCAGGCTCGACGGTGGATGCCAGTAGATGGCGGAGAGCCGCGGGATGCCAAACTCGCTGATGTACTCGTAGATCATGTCGGCCTGCTGCATGCCGGTCTGTGGCCGCACCGTCGGCTGTGAGCTGTTCTCGATCTGGATGATGATCGGCGCGCCGGATGTCCCGATCCGCGCCGTCGATCCGGCGGACGGCACCTGCACCATCGACGCGAAGCTGAGCTTCCAGTCGGCGACCGCGAGGTCATGCAAGCGGTTGGCCGCCGTCTTTGGGATCAGCAGCGTATGGGTGCGGCTGTGGCTGAGCGTCAACGCCAGCGTGGCGTTCTGCCCCGTCTTGTCCCAGATAATGCTCTTGGCCTCAAGGGCGATCCCATTCAGGAGGACGATGGTGCGCGAGGCGTCCATCGGCTGCGAGAAGGCGATCTTGAGGTTGCCCCGCAGGGCGACGGCCTGCTGGCCGTCGGCGAGCGGCGCGTCATTGAACGTCGCACCCGTTACCCTGGGTGCGGGCTCGGTGCGGAACGCGATCGTATAGTTCTCGGTCCCGAACCCCATGCCCTTGTGGGCCCCGATCACCCGAATCCGATAGGACGTATCGGGCTCCAGTTGCGGATGGAACTCGAAGGTCCGCGGATTAAGGACGACTACGGTGTAGGGCACCAGCGGCGTGATGTGAAAGCCGTTCTTGACCGAAACCGCATCCATGTCCTGGTTAAAGCTCAAAACCACGGCCGAGCTCCGGACGACAGCCTGATCGCCATCGGCAGGGCTGGCGCTGACCGCGAGCGGCGCGGTGAGCGCGCGGACGACCAGCCCAGCCGCCACCAGCAGCAGGACGATGGGGAAAATCCACCAGCGACGCCGCAGCGTCGCTCCAAACCCGCTAGCGCGGGCCATGGTCTGTCGCATCAAGGGATCCTCAGCAGGGTACTCCGACCGGCCGCACAGGCTATTTCACGCATACACCGGATTCAACTGCAACGGCTATCCGGCTTATTGAGCGCGCCGGCGGGAGGTTTTCTCGCCGGACGCATCCCCCCTGGGTCCGGACTACGCCACCATCAGCCGGGGCAGCAGCAGTTCCTGGACATCGAAGAGCACATCCAATACCCGCACCGGGTCACGCGCCACGTTGCGGTTGAGCGCCCGAAGCAGCTTCCGGCTCAGCGGGCGCACGAACCGGGTAATCTCGTCCATGAGCGGCGCCGGGACCGCGCCTCGCCGGTTCTCGATAATGTCCTCGATCGACAGGAGGAAGTCGTCCGTCCGGCGCACGTCGGCCCTTCGCGTGAGCTCCTCGTTTCGCCGATCGGCCGCCGCGTCGAACTCCCGATGGATCTCCTCGATTGCGTCGCTTAGCATTGACACGCTCCCTTCACTAGCCCCGAATATAGCCAATTCGCCGACGCATGAAAGCTGATATGCAGACTGTTACATAGTCGGCAATGGCTGTCAAGGACTTTCACAAATAGCCGCCCCCGATTAGCCGCCCCCGGCGTGGAAAGGGTGGCGAGATATGGTGAGGGCGGCGGACGGTGCTGGAAATCACGCGGTTAGACCATTTCCGGACACTTCTGGTAACGTGTCCAGCTCAGGCACCTGGCTGAGATCCAGGCCCTGGTGGCCAAGCGACTGGAGCAGGCGGAGCACGTACTTCACACCGGCAAGGTTGACGCCCTTCTGACGGGTGAGGAACTGGATCACACGGACCCGCCGAATGTCGTTCTCCGAGTATCGGCGCCGGTTGGTCGCCGTCCGCTGGGGCGTGATGAGATGTTCGCTCTCATAGATCATCAGCGTGCGCGGGTGAAGATTCAGGATCTCGCTCGCGATACTGGGTGTGAAGACCGCCCTCCCGGGAGCGATTGCCGGCGCCCGCTTGCGTTTTCCCACGCTTTCACCCCAACAAGGAACTTGGAACGGTCACAGATGGTCTAAACTTTATACTCATGATATCACTTATTAGTTAGGCGCGCAAGCCGGCGGCCGCCTCGACCGCCGCGTCAGGCAGCCCCGCGTAGAGTTAGGGCAGCGCGATGCTGGCGATCGAGCAATACACCCGCCGCCTCCTCCAGGACTTCCACCCGATCGTAGCCGCCAACCGCCCGCCGGTGGATGTGGCGCCCGACCCGGCGGATCGGGTGCGCTTCGTTCGCGGAGCCGGTGGGCTGGTGACCGGTCTCTCGGGGCTCGCCCAGGCGACCGGGGCCGTCTGGATCGCGTCGGTGCGTGACGGATTCGAAGGGGAGCTGGACCTGGGAACCGGAGGGGAACCGATGATGGTCGAGACCGCCGACGGCTCTCGGTTCCAGATTAGCTGGGTCAATCCGCCCCGGCTCGCCTACGACCTGTACTACAACACGATTGCCAATCCGCTGCTCTGGTTCGTCCAGCATTACCTCTGGAATTTGGCGGCGGCACCGGTGCTGGACGACAGTACCCACCTGGCCTGGACCGAAGGCTACCGTCGAGTCAACCAGCTCTTCGCCCAACAGGTCGTCCGCGAGGCGCGCCGCGGGCGCAAACGGCCGCTCGTCCTCTCGCACGATTACCACCTCTACCTCGTTCCCCGACTGGTGAGGCGCGAGCTTCCCGATGCCGTCCTCCAGCATTTCGTCCACATCCCGTGGCCCACGCCCCAGTACTGGAAGGTACTGCCGAACTACATGCGCGAGGAGATCATGGACGGCTTACTGGCTGCTGACATCATCGGTCTTCAGACCCACTCGGACGTCCGCAACTTTTTGCTGACCTGCGAGGAGAACATGGGGTTACCCGTCGACTTTCGCCAGCAGACAGCCTTCTACCGTGGCCGCACCGTGTGGGCGCGTCGGTACCCGATCTCGATCGACGTCCGTGAGTTCGAGCGAAGCGCGGCCAGCCCCGCGGTGGAACGCGCGGAGCGCGAGATTCTCCGCTGGCGGCCCGAGCAGCTGATCTACCGGGTCGACCGCATGGACCTCTCGAAGAACATCATCCGCGGCTTCTTCGCCTATGAGCGGCTGCTGCAGGCGCATCCCGAGTGGCGGGGCCGAGTCATCTTCTGGGCAATGCTGCAGAAGACCCGCCAGAACGTGCCCGAGTATCGCGAGTACGCCCGCCAGGTGCTGCAGGTCGTCCGGGTGATCAATGGCCGCTTCGGCTCGGATGCCTGGCAGCCGATCCGGCTGGAGCTGCGTGACGACATGAATCGGGCGGTCGCCGGCTACAAGCAGTTCGACGTTCTGCTCGTCAATCCCATCTATGACGGCATGAACCTGGTCGCCAAAGAAGGGATCACCGTCAACCGGCGGGGCGGGGCGCTGGTCCTATCCGAGAACGCCGGAACGCACGAAGAGCTCGGCGAGTGGGCGATCACCATCAATCCCTTCGACGTCGACGCCACCGCCCAGGCGCTGCACCGCGCCCTCCTGATGGATCCGGTGGAGCGTCACACGCGGGCGGAGAAGATGCGCGCGGTCGTGCAGCAGAACGATGTCGCTCGCTGGATCTCCGCGCAGCTGCAGGACATTCGTGACCTGGTGGAACCGTTGGCCGCCCGTCATCCCGAGGCAGGGCGCGAGGATAAGCTCCCGGTCGGACGCGAGGGAACGCTCTAAGCGTTCCGGCAGACGTCGAGCAGCTGCGCGAGCGCCTGGGTGGCGCCGGCGACGCCCTCCACCATCAGGTCGCAGTCGATGAAGACCTGGTCGGGGACCTCGGGCGATTGAACGCCCACGGCCACGGTCTTGAGGCCGATCATGGTCTTGAGGGCTAGAAACGCGTCCGCATCGGTCCGATCATCGCCCATGTAGACGATCGCGGCCGGACCGGTGGCGTCCGCCACCCGGCGGATCACCTCGCCCTTGTTGATCCACAGCCGGGGGCGGAGTTCCCAATTGCGACGTCCGGGCTGCAACTCGAGTCCTTCGCGCCTGGCGATCGGGTAAAGCGTGTTGGCGAGGAACGCACCCGTGCTGTCGGGATCCGACACATTGCGGTAATGAACGGTGACCGCGGCTCGCTTCGGCTCGACGATGACGCCCGGGATGCCTAATGCGCCGCTGTGACTGATCGCGGCCGTGGCCCGCTCGACCGCGGAGACAAACATCTCGGCCTCAGGGAAAAGGCGGGACCGTGAACCCTGGCGCTCCTCCAAACCATGGTTGCCGACGAAGCTGACCTGGTCCAGTGGCACGCGGCTTGCCAGGAAATCGGTATCGCGGCCACTGATGATCACCACGCGAAGCAAACAACGGCTGAGCTCGCTGAGGAGCGCCAGCACTTGCGGACTGAGCGCCGCGCGTTCCGGCTCCGGCACGATCGACGCAATGGTGCCGTCGAAGTCGAGACCGAGCAAGACCCGTGAGGGCGAAATGCCTGAGAGGCGCTCGCGAAGTGAGCTTAGGTCCAGAGATGGCGGGCGCCGGCGAGCTCCGGAAACTCCGCCTCGGGAATCTGCAGGCGGCTCTGGACGGCCGCCTCCATCAGGGAGAAGATCACCTTGACGCCGGCTAGATTGATGCCGTGGACGGTGGTGAGCTCGCGGATCAGCCGGATGCGCTCGATGTCACGGCGCGAGTACCGGCGCCGCTGGGTCGGAGTCCGCTCGGGCGCGATCAGATTCTCGCTCTCATAAACGAAGAGCGTGCGCGGCTCGATGTCGAACATGTCGGAGACTTCGCTCGACTTATGCGGCATTGCCACGTACTGCCCTCCAGGACCCAAAACTGTAAACCATTATATCCAACATGTCAGCATTTGTGATAAACGGCGGACGCCGACGTCATATGCATTATTTTGTGGCGCCCCTGTGCGGAGCGTGACAGCGCAAAAAGGTCGTCCATTGACTGTACGGGGCCGTATCACCTAAGCCGTGGGAACTCGCGCTTGAACGAGCGCGACCTTGCCGGTACTCTCACGCGCGAACGGCCCTACAGCCGCCCTTTCAAGCATGTCGCGCATCTTACGGCAAGTCACCGCGTTTGGAGGCAGGGTCGTGCTGGGAGCGATGCTCTTCGCACTCCTCACGCCCCCCTTTGGGCTGCGCGCCTACCTGGAAGCCCGCGCGCAGGATCAGGCCCAGGGGGCCCGCGTCATCAGCAGCTTCGGCCGCCCGGTGGCCGCCCTCGTCACGCTGCCGATCACCGCGCGGCCGTTCGCCCAACCGCCGCGGTCGCCGCTCGACGGTGTCCGCGGAAAGGGCTCATGGCTCATGATCTTCGACGGCGATTGGAACGATCCGGATGCGGACCGCGCGGCCGCGATCGTCGATTCGGCGGTGCGGGCTGACCTCAGTCACCTCTACATCAGGATTGCCGACTCGGAGCACCATTTCTATGCGGCCTCAGCCCTGCAAGATCTGCTGCCCATCGCGCACGCACACGGCCTGAGCATCATCGGCTGGATCGAGCCGATGCTCACCGACCCGACCTCGGACGCCGCCGACGCGCTGGCGGCGGCACAGTTCGAGGAGCAGGGCCAGCGGCTCGATGGCCTGGCGCTGACGATCGAGGGTGACAGTACTTCGGATCCCAACGTCTCGCAGTACCTGGCGGGCATCCGCGACGGGATCACGGGTGTGAACGGCCTGGGCGACCGCTATCTGCTGATCGCGAGCACGCTGCCGATGCCTTATGACCATCCGGCCTACGCCTACGCAACCATGTCACGGTACTGCCAGGTCTTCGCGCCGATGGTCTACTGGCGTGCGACCGGCCTGCCCCAGTACAGCGGCGCCGGTGGGACCCGAGCCTATGTCGACCAGGTCTTCCAGCAATTCCGTGACCCCGGCGTCAATCCGCTCAAGCGGCCGCTGACGATCACGGCGCAGGCGTATGACGCCGCACCGGAGTACGGGACGCCGGGCGCCCCGCCGACCGATGAGATCGTCACCTCGATGGATGAGACCCGGGCCCAGGGCGGGATCAGCTGGTCGTATTACCGCCTGGCGAATGCCGACAACGGCGTGACCGCCGAGGAGCAACAAGCGATCACCGCCTATCCGTTCTGGGAGCGAACCACCGGAGGGGGCGTCGCGGCCAAAGCGTTGATCGCCTTGCCTGACCAGCCAGTCGCCTATTAAGCAGAGGGGTTGAGGAACAAATGAAAACGCTCGTCCGCCGTCTTCGAGTGCCGTCCGGTCTGCGTCGCAAGCGGGTGGTGGTGCCCGGGCTCACGGTCCTGGCGGTGCTCCTGCTCGGTGCACTCTGGTTCCTCGGCCACGCAGGCGCGAATTCCGTCTGGAACCAGCCGAGCACCGCGATCAGCGACGTGCTCGACCGCGTCGACCGCGGTCAGATCCTGAGCGCGACGATCAGCGGCCAGCGCATCCTGCTGACCGATACCGCCGGTCGGCAATCCTGGACCATCGAAAAAGAGTCGTCCATGGGCAGCACCGAGCAGTACCTGCGCAGTCACAACGTCAAGGTCGCCGTCCAGTCGACCGACGATACCTCCGCTGCCTCGGTGCTGCCGAACCTGCTGGGGCTGCTGGTGCTGCTGGCCCTGCTGTTCATCCTGCTGCGACGTTCGAACCTGCTGGGCAGTCCAATGGGCGCGATGACCAAGCATCTGGCCGAAGCTCGCGTCGGTGACGCCGAGCAGGTCACCTTCGACCAGGTGGTTGGCGTGGATGAGGCCAAGCACGAGTTGGAGGAAGTCGTTGAATTCCTGAAGGCGCCTGGCAGTTTCACTCAGCTGGGTGCGCGAATGCCACGCGGCATCCTCCTGGTCGGTCCACCCGGCACCGGCAAGACGCTGCTGTCGCGTGCGGTGGCAGGTGAGGCGAAAGTCCCTTACTACTCGCTGAGCGGCTCCGACTTCGTCGAGATGTTCGTCGGTGTGGGCGCGGCCCGGGTGCGGGATCTCTTCCGGCAGGCGAAAAAGAACGCGCCGTGCATCGTCTTCCTCGACGAGATCGATGCGCTCGGCCGCCGGCGTGGCGGCTCCCAGATCCGGACCAACGAAGAGCGCGAGCAGACGTTGAACCAGCTGCTCGTGGAGATGGACGGCTTCAACACCGACTGCGCCGTCGTTGTCATCGCGGCGACCAACCGTCCCGATGTCCTCGATCCGGCGCTGCTCCGTTCCGGTCGGTTCGACCGGCGAGTATCGATCGATGCTCCAGACCTCAACGGCCGGCGCGCCATCCTTTCTCTGTACGCGGCGCGGAAGCCGCTGGCCGACGACATCGACCTGGACGTGGTCGCCCGACAGACGCCGGGGTTCACCGGCGCCGACCTCGCAAACCTCCTGAACGAGGCCGCGATCCTGGCGGCACGCAACAAGAAGCAGGCCATCGGCACGCAGGAGCTCGAAGAGGCCGGCCTGCGGGTGATGGCGGGTCCGGAAAAGCGCAGCCGGATGATCACACCCGAAGAGAAAGCGATCATTGCCTACCACGAGGTGGGCCACGCCCTGGTGATGAAGTCGATCGCCAAGAGCGATCCCGTGCACAAAGTGTCGGTCGTCTCCCGTGGGCAGGCGCTGGGCGTCACCATTCAGCTGCCGCTGAAGGACCGCTACCTGACCTCCAAGTCGGAATTGATGGCGCGAATGGCGGCGGCGATGGGCGGTCGAGCCGCCGAGGAGATCATCTTCGGAGACGTCACGACCGGCGCCAAGCAGGACATCGAGCACGCGACGAACATCGCGCGCCAGATGGTCTGTGAGTTCGGCATGAGCGAACGGCTCGGACTCGTTACCTTGCACCGCAAAGGCGAGGGCGACAGCCTTTTCTTCTCAGAGCTGACGGCGGCCGACGTCGATGCCGAAGTCAAGGCGCTGACGGATGCGGCCTACCGCCAGGCCTATGAGATTTGCGAGGCGCGCCGCCCCACGCTGGTCCGGATCGCCGAGCGCCTGCAGAAGGTGGAGACGATGGACGGCGAGGAGCTCGACCGGTTGTTGCTGGAAGGGGCCGCCGTGCCGGCGATTACCGTGGGGCTGCCCGAGATCACGGAGTCGGCGCTCGCGGCCCGGATCGCGGCGGCACACGCCGATGACTGGGACGAAAGCCCGACCGGTTCGGCGCACGAGAACGAAACCGGTCCGCCGATCGCCGCCAGCTAACCGGATGGACTAAATAATCTCCTCGTAGAGATCGTAGACGTGCTTCAGGTCGTCCGGCGGCTTGACGCCGCCCTTCTTCAACGATTCCAGCAGCATCAGGATGTACTTGACGCCGGCCAGGTTGACGCCTTTCTCCCGCGTCAGCTGCTGGATCACCTGCAGCTTGCGCACGTTGCGCTGCGAGTAGCGACGCCGGTTGGTCGCGGTGCGATAAGGCTCGATCAGGCCGAGGTCCTCATACATCATCAAGGTGCGCGGATGCGTTTCCAGGATCTCTGAGGCCACGCTGATCGTGTAGAGCGGCTTGTCGAGATCGAAGGCTCCGATCCGAGGATCGGGTGTGGGGACCAACGGCTATTCCTTGACCCAGTCCTGGACGCCACGGCTCAGGCTGGCGGGCGTCGTCTCGGACTTGATCAGGTAATCGAGCGCGCCGAGCTTCAGTCCGCGGTCGACGAGCTCCTTCTCGCCGTAGTTGGAAAGGATGATGACCGGGATGTTCTTGGTCACGCCGTCGGAGCGCAGGTTCTCGAGAACCGCAAAACCGTCCATCTTGGGGAGCCGAATGTCGAGAAAGACGATGTCTGGCACCTGATTCTTGGCGTGGTCGAGGCCTTCCTCGCCGGACTTCGCCACGGTGACCCGGTACCCATCCAGCTCGAGCTTGAGCTTGTACATCTCGGCCACGGCCGGGTCGTCTTCGATGAACAGTACATTTACCTCCTCGTCGACTACTTCACTCATGTCCCCTCCTTGGACGAACCGCCCGCTTTTCCACGCCGGAGCGGGCTCCTGAACGAACCGCCCGCTTTTCCACGCCGGAGCGGGCTCATGAGACGCCAGATCGCAAAACTAGACATCGTGCCTGTCACCTTTCCCCCCTTTCCACCGGTGGCTAGTATAACCGAAGTCCACCCCCAATATTCTCAATCGGAGACCAGCGCGCACCTCCGGGTCGTGCCAAAGTCAAGTGGTACGATGGCGGTGCGGTTTGGCGGAACGGTCGATGGTTTCGTGGAGGAGCGCGTGTTCTGAATGGGATATTTGCGAGGTCTCCGGCATGGCGCGATCGCTGGGGCCATCCTGGGACTGCTCTACGCCCCAGAATCGGGCGTGACCCTCCGGCGCCGGGTCTCGCGGCTGCTGGGCCAGGCGGAGCAGATGTTGGCCGCGGATCGCGGCGGGGCGGCGGCCTCGCCGGCGACACCCCGTCGCCGGGCGGCAGGCGGGACAGAAAGCAGGGCCAGACGCCCATAGGGAGGACGACGATGGATCAGACGGTGGAGAAGACGATCGACCGGTTGAGCGAGTTGCTCGACCGAGCCAATAAGGCCGCGCAGGACTTCGAGGTGAAGGACCGCCTGTCCGATGCGGTGGCGGCCTTGCGCCGCACCCGGATCACCCAGGACGAAGATGCGGGCGTGGAGCGCTTCGTCACCGGCTTGCTGCTCGGAGTTGCGATCGGCTTCGGGCTCGCCCTGCTGCTCGCCCCCAAGACCGGCGAGGAGATGCGCGACGACCTGATGCAGCGTGGCATCGAGCTGCGTGATCGGGCGGGCGAGCTGGCCTCCCGGATGCCGTTCGGGGACGGCGAGCAGGGCCGCACCGAGAAGGCGACGCAGGACCAGCCGGGAATCGCCTGACTAATTCTGTCCCGGCGGCTTACAGTTTCCAGGGGGACAGGCG
>Ga0070707_100000109_pt1 | contig 75892 bp, 52 predicted proteins | sample KBSK5502metaG_FD_65468 | JGI IMG/M metagenome (GOLD analysis project Ga0070707, IMG submission 65468) | Corn, switchgrass and miscanthus rhizosphere microbial communities from Kellogg Biological Station, Michigan, USA - KBS K5-50-2 metaG | ecosystem: Host-associated > Plants > Roots >... | reverse complement strand
TTGGGCGTGCTCTTAATATAATAGGAAACCTGATCGCCTGGCTTGTAGGCGCGGCCGCTGGCGAGTGCGAGCTCGTAGGCCGCCGCTCGATTCCGCGCCGAGCCGGCAATCTTCGCCCGATATTTTTCCAATGAATCCTGGAGCGTGTCGGTCTTCATCAACATGTCGATCTTCCATTCGCGGTTCCGGATTTTCTTCTCGAACTCATTCCGAAGATCGACAATCGCATCTGCTTTGCCTTCCATGATCAGCTTGATCATCTCCTCCAAAAATACGCGCTGGAATTTTTCGAGTCCGCGCGACTTCAACGCGCCGCCTTTGATGATCACGTCGCCATCTTTTGTCAGCAAAGCGTAGTTCTTCGCCTTGTAACTGAACATCGCCTCGAATTGCTCATCGAACTCGACTTCAATTCCGGGCGGCAATTCCTTCGCCAGTCCTTTTTGCAGTTCCTCGATGTCGATCTTTTCCGGCGGCACGAAATAAATTCCGTCGGTATCGACCTCGATCACTTTCGTGCCGTGCTTGTTCAGCCAGTCGATCATCTTCTTCAACAAATCGCGCCCGATTTGCGTGACGCGCGCGGCGGCGTCGAAATCGGCGAAATGTCCCTGCGCGAATCCGAGATAACCGTAAAAGCTGTTGATCAAAATCTTGAACGTGTTTTGAAAGGCTTCGAGATGTCGCCGCTCGCCGGGATCTTTTGCAGCGCGCGACTTAGCCTTTGCTTCCAATCGAAATTTCCGAAGATCAGTTAGCAAATGCCGAAAAATCTGGAGCTGATCGCTCGCCGGAAAACAATCGAACGCGAGCATGATCGACGGATAAAGCGACGCAACGTCGCAATGCCAGACGTTTCGGGCCACGCCGGTGAAGAAAATGTCGGTGTAACCGCCTTCGAAGGGTTGCGGCAGCGGCAACTCCGGAATCGAATGGCGTTGCCGGAAATATTCGCGGAGAAACAGGCCGTTGATCCGCGTCGCGTTGCCGCGGACGATGACGTCCTGATAGTTGTATGGGAAAATTTGCGCCTGAATGAAATAGCTTGGGCTGAGTAAATCAGAAACCGCGCGCGTTTCGCGCACGCCGCACAATGCTCGGCGGCGGAATTTTTCGTCGTTGTCGATGTAGGCGCGCTCCAATTCCTTTCCTGCAAGCGCGGAAACTTCTTCGTCGCAGAATCCAAAGTGCCTCGCGACATCTGTCCGCTCGAATCCGGTCAGCGTCCGCAAGCCCACGTCATAAAATTGCGCGAGCAGGAATGTGTCGACAAAGTGGCGGCCGTCGATCGTGAACTTCGGATAATCGATTGTTTTCTCCGCGATCTGAAGACGCGACGGCCGGGAGCGCAAGAATCCACCACTGCGTCCCCAATCGAGTTTCGTTTTGAGTTTTTTCGCGCGCGCAACGAGGTAAGAGAGATCAACGCGGAATAGGTCGTGGCCTTCGATCACATCCGGATCACGTTCCTTGATCAGCGCGGTCAAACGCTTGATCGCGTCGCGTTCGGACTCATCGGAATCCTTTGGATCGACAACAATCAATTCTTCCCAACCGCTGTTGTCCGAAATCGCGATGCTCATGATGCGCTCATCATTCGCGAGCACTTCGAGCTGCATCCGTTTCAATTCTTCGAACGGCAAATCTTTGAACAATGTCCGTCCAGTCGCGGTGAGATAATGCTGGACCGGATCCGTAAACGCGAAGAAATCGCGCCCAGCGTTTTTCAATCCGTTCCGCAGCGCGATCAGTTCCTTCCAACTGTCGACCGTAATCAGCCAGCCGAATTTCAAATCGCCCTTCAGTTTTTCCGCTTCAATTCCAAGATCGACCACGTCCGAGTCGGCCCAGACGAATGGATGAAACGGCTCAACGTCGGTAGTTGTCGATCCGTTCTTCTCGCGGCGGTGGACTTTGACCGTCCCGGTCTCGCCCAGCTCGATCGCAACAATCCGTGGCGTCGGATCGACGCCGAAGAGGATTTCGTTCTTCTCAAATTCCACATGAAGAGATTGCTCGACTTCGGTCGGAATGACAAATCAGGCTCGTCCTGATATAAGTGCGGGATGAAGATTTCCTCGTTGTCGATCTTACTCCCGCTGGTTATGGCGCACTCGGCCTTTGCGCAGGAAACCTCACCCGAAAAAGCCGCGACCAGCGAGCTGCCGTCGTTGCTCGCGATTTACAAAGACATTCACGCGCACCCGGAGCTTTCCTGTCACGAGCAAAACACCTCCGTGTTAATGGCGAAAGAATTGCGCGCCGTCGGATGCGAAGTCACGGAAAACTTTGGGAAATACGACAATCCGAATCTGAAATGCTACGGCGTGATCGGGATGATGAAGAACGGGAGTGGACCGTTGGTCATGGTTCGCACCGATATGGACGCATTGCCGGTGGAAGAAGACACAGGTCTTCCTTACGCAAGCAAAGTTGTGACGAAGAGCGACGAGGGCCGCGATGTTCATGTGATGCACGCGTGCGGACACGACGCGCACATGGCGGCGTTCATCGGCACGGCGCGCGCGTTGCAGCGAATGAAAGATCAATGGTCGGGAACGATCATGTTTGTCGCGCAGCCGGCCGAGGAGACAGTCGGCGGTGCGCGCGCGCTGCTCAAAGGCGGCCTCTACAATCGTTTCGGCAAACCCGACTTCGCGCTCGGGTTTCATGACAAAGCGGATTTGCAAACCGGACACATCGGAGTCACGCCAGGTTACACTTACGCGAATGTCGATTCAGTTGATGTGACCGTGCGCGGCATCGGCGGCCACGGCGCGTATCCGCACAAAACGAAAGATCCGGTTGTGCTCGCTGCGGAGATGATCAACGCGTGGCAGACAATCGTCAGTCGCGAAAATAATCCGCTCGATCCGATCGTGGTGACAGTTGGATCGATTCACGGCGGAACCAAGCACAACATCATTCCCGACGACGTGAAAATGCAGCTCACCGTCCGCACTTATAAATCCGAAGTGCGCGATCGCGTCCTCAAAGCGATCGACGAGATCGCAAAAGGAATCGCCAGCGCCGGCGGAGTGCCGGCTGATCGCGCCCCGATTGTTGCCGTGGCGAAAGATCAATTCACCCCGGCGACTTATAACAATCCCGATCTGACGAAACGCCTGGTCGAAGCTTGGAAAAAGGCGCTCGGTCCCGGAAACGTCGACATTGTCGATCCAACGATGGGCGGGGAAGACTTTTCCGAATACAGTTTGCCCGATCATTCGGTTCCGGCGGTCGATTTCCACATCGGCGCGGTCGATCCCGAAAAAATCGCGCAGTTCAAAAAAGAGGGGAAAGAATTGCCGAGTTTGCACTCGAGCAAATTCGCGCCCGTGCCCGAGCCGACGATTCGCGTCGGCATTATCGGCATGACCAGCGCGGTGCTCGAGTTGATGAAGAAGTAACGAGATCCCTCGACCAGGCTGCGTTCCGCTCGGGATGAAAATGAAATAGCCGCCCGGCTATTTCATTTCACCTTGATGTTTTTTCGCATGAACGTCGGGACGTCCAAATCCTGGCCTTCAACGATCGTCGGTTCACTTTTTTCGAACCGTCCGCGCGTAATGGGCTCGAACTGCATCATCTCCTGCTTCGCGTGAATCTTCTCTTTCGGCGGCTTAATTTCTTTCGCTTCCTTTTCCACGATCGCTTTCTTTTTCGGTGGAATTAAGCGCGGCGCGGCTTTTTTGATCGTTTGTTTCGGCGCGGGCGCCGGCGGTTCTACTGCTGCCAGTTGTTGAAATGGAATTAGATCATTCGTCGCCGGTTGTGCGGTCGCTTCGATTTCCGGCTCCGGGACGATGTCGATCTTTGGAGTGGGCGGCGGCGGTGCTTCTTCGATTTCTTCCAAGGCCTCTGGCGGCGGCGCAAGGAATGGTTCCGGCGGCGACGGCATTTCCTGCGAGACCGGCGAATCTTCGGATGCGAGCGAGCTGATGATCGTGACGCTCAATCGATTTCCCATTTTGCTGTCGACGGCTGTCCCGAAAACAATTTGGGTGTGATCGCGCACGTGCTTGCCGAGTTCGCGCATGAGAATTTCCACTTCCGACAAAGTCATTCCAGGTCCGCCGGCGACTTGAACTAAAACGTGTGTCGCTTCGGAAAGCATTCGGCCTTTGTCCATCAACGGATTTTTCAACGCCTCCGTCAGCGCGTCGTGCGCGCGATTGTCCGAATCTGATTCACCAAAGCCGAACAGGCATCGTCCATTTTGGGTGCGGAGCGCGGCGAACAAATCGTCAAAGCCGATTCGAATGAGGCCCGGGCGCTGAATCAAACTCACAATGGAGCGCACGCTTTGACTGATCGTCATGTCGGCCACGCCGAAGGCCTGATGAATCCCGGCTTTTGGCGCAACCATGTCGCCCATGCGATCGTTTTCGAAACAGATCACCGCGTTGGCAACTTCGTTCAGGCGCGAGAGCGCGTCTTGCGCTTGAACAGCGCGCCGTTTTCCTTCGAACGAAAACGGCAGCGTAGCGAATGCGATGACAAGCGAGCCGGCTTCGCGGGCCAGCTGCGCGACGATCGGCGCCGCGCCCGAACCGGTTCCGCCGCCAAGCCCGGCGCAAATGAAAATCATTCGCGCGCCCGCGATTGCCTGACGGATTTCATCCGCCGATTCAATCGCCGCTTGATAACCAAGCTCGGGATCGCCGCCGGTTCCGAGTCCGCGCGTGCAAGTGCGCCCGAGTTGAACTTTTCGCGCCGCGACGGAGCTGGCGAGCGATTGCACGTCGGTGTTGATCGCGATCAGATCGTTCTTATCCATGCCGTCGAGCAAAACGCGGTCAAGCGCGTTCGAGCCGGCGCTGCCGACGCCGACGACTTTGATCGGGATTTGTTCCTCCTGCCGTTCGGGCAAGCTGTAGTTTTTGCTGAGTTGGATCATGTCGATCTTTCTGTTGTCATCGCATTCCGCTGAAAAACCTTCCGAAAATTCGAGTAATGCCGCGCCGTGGGCGGTCCACTTGCACCGCCTGCGCGTATTTGAGCAGACCGATCGCGGTTGAAAATTGCGGGTTCTCAGCCGCGGAAGTCAGGCCGGACAATGTTTGCGCGTGCGTCACGTGCGCCGGCATTTCAAAAACTTCTCCGGCCAAATGATCGATGCCGTTGAGCAAACTGCATCCGCCAGTGATAAAAATTCCGGCGCCGGCGTAATTGATGAACGGTTCTTCTTCGACGGTGCGTTTGAGCAGCTCGAAAGTTTCGCGGAGGCGCAGATGAATAATCGTATTGAGCGTCTCGCGCTCAATTTCTTTGCCGGCGAATCCGGAATCGTCTTTGAGCAGAATTGTTTCGCCGGGCAAACAATTCCCGAGAATGCAGCTGCCTTCTTCGATTTTTATTTTTTCGGCGCGCGCCATCGGGATGCGCAACCCCATTGAAATGTCGTTCGTGATGTGATCCCCGCCGATTGCGAGGATACCGCTTTGTTTCACCGCGCCGTCGATATACAAAATGTAATCGGTCGTACCCCCGCCGATATCGACCACGAGTGCGCCAAGATTTTTTTGGTGCTGCGTTAACACGACCTGCGCGGAAGCGAGCGCGCTGAAAACGACGTCCTCCACTTCGAGGGGAAGTTCTTTCACGCACCGAATCGTGTTCTGAATCCGGGTTCGCACGCCATGAATGATGTGAAAGTCGGCCTCGAGTTTTTCGCCAAGCATTCCGACTGGATTGAGAACTCCATCCTGACCGTCGACGTGGTAATGTTGAATGATTGAATGGAGGAACGCGTTCGGAGCCGGAATGCTCACTTCGCGCGCGTTTACCTTCACGTCTTCAACGTCCTGGTCGTCGATCTCGTCCCGTTCTTCCGGCAACATAACGCAGCCGCGGTTGTTAAAACTTTGAATGTGCCCTCCACTGACCGCGACATAAACGCTCCGGATCATCACGTCGCTCTTTTGTTCGGCGTCGACCACCGCTTCGTGAACGCACTTCATCGCCGTTTCAAAATCGACAATCTCGCCTTTGCGGACACCGCGCGATGGCGCCTGACCGACGCCAAGAATTTTCAATGTCCCATCGGGGCGCGTTTCGCCAACAACGACGCAAATTTTTGACGTCCCGATTTCCAAACCAACGATCAAATCACCACTCGCCATGTTTTTAATTTTTCTTGAAGAAAGGTTGCAGAAATCCGCGCTTCGCCGGCGTCGTCGACGGCGTAGGAGTCGGAGTTGGACGCGGTTTGGCGGTAGGTCTCGGCGTCGGTGTGGGCGTTCTTGGTTTTTTCGGAGACGCTGAGGCCATCGGCTTTGGCGGAGCATTCATTGGAATGGCTTTCATCAACCGCGGCGATTCCTGTGGCTGAATTGTGTCGTTGATCACTTCCGTCGACGATTTCTGAAACGTGACTGGAATGTTTCGCTGCACGAGCAAGTTCACCGTCGCGATTTCCCGATGCGCGTCGTCGGAATAAATCAAGAACTGTTCGAGCCGCTGCAGCTCAAGATCGAGATTGTCGAATCCAAACGTGACTTTGCTGTGGTTCTTGTCCGTCACGATCAGGCAATAGCCTTTCGAAACGTCGATCTCGCGAACTTGAAAGCGCGTTTGCATGAAGCTCCGCGTGCTCAGGCGCAACAATTCCAGCGCCGCTTTTGCTTCGGGAGATTCGACAATCTTGCCGGCTTCGAGCGATTCACTCGCGCCCAAAATCAAGGGCAATCCCAAATATTCCGGGAGCAACTTTTTCTCTTTCATCAAAACACCGCGCGCGTCCACCAGAAAAGCGGCGTCGGATGCAAAAGGGTCCGCGATTTGTTTTTCAGTCGTGATCCACGCGATCGGTTTCCGTTCCACGATCCGGATGTCGATCTCGGACGGAAGTTTGCGGACAACCTCGACCTCGTCGACCTGGGGTAAATCCTGAAGGCGTTCATGAATGCTCGCGAGATTTACGCGAAAAATATTTTCGCCTTCGCGCAAATCGGCCACGGTCAGGATCTGCTCGCGCTGCAACGTGCCGTCGGTTTGGACTTCGATGTTGCTCAACTTGTAATCGGCATTGTCGAGAAAGAATCGTTTCGCTGCGATCCGGCCGCCGATGTAGAGCGCCGCGGACAGCGCAATGACCAGCGCGATTTTGGAGGAGAAGACGAGGAATTTGCGATTACGATGCTGAATTGCGCTCCGCGAACGCACTTTGACGTCGAGCAAATGCTGCTGGCGACGCTGACGAAAGCTGGAGACGCGGCGATTGCGCACGCGAGGTCGTTGTTGCCGCCTCATTCTTTCTCCTTTCTCGCACGCGACAGTTCGATGATGCGAAGACAAAGCTCGGGATAACTGATTCCCGCCGCGGCGGCCCCTTCCGGCAACAGACTCGCTTCCGTCATTCCCGGAATCGTGTTCGCCTCGAGGACGAACGGTTCGCCGGAATCCGAAAGCAGCACGTCGACGCGAGCGTAAACGACCAAGCCAAGAGCGCGAAATGCCGCCAGCGCCAGTTCCTGAATTTTTTTTGTCAGTGCGTTGTCGACCTTCGCCGGACAAACATGCTGCGCGCTCGCGCCAGCCTGCGGATTCAAGAACGGGTACTTGGTATTAAAATCGTAAAAACCACCCTTTGGAATTATTTCAAGAATCGGCAGGGCTTGATCACCGAGGATACCTATCGTCAATTCGCGCCCAGATACAAATTTTTCTATCAACAATTTGTCGTCGAACTTCGCCGCCTCTTTCAACGCCGCATCGAGCTGGTTTTCTTTCTTGACGATTACGACTCCAACCGTCGAGCCCTGACGCGCAGCTTTCACGACGAGCGGCACCGACATTTTTGGACGCTGGCCCGCGCGAATCATTTCTGATTCTGGAGTGGCAATCTTGTGCGCGATAAATTTTTCTTTCGATAAAATCTTGTCGAACGCGGCCCGGCTTCCTTCGATTCCTTCGCCGGTATAAGCCACGCCGCGCTCTTCCAAAATTTTCTGCAGTGTCCCGTCCTCGCCGAAAGTTCCGTGAATGCAATTGAACGCAAGATCGACATCCTTCGGTAAAGCGAAGTTTTCGTCCCGAACATCGACATCGACGACTTCGATGCCGAGTGAGCGCAACGCTTTCGAAACGCCCGCCGCTGTCGCGAGCGACACATCGCGTTCCGATCCCGGTCCGCCCTTCAAGACTGCAATCTTCTTTGGGAAGTCTCCTTTCTTCACTTAACCCTCCTCGCCCACAATCTGCACTTCAGTTTCCAATTCGATCCCGCGTTTCTTCCGCGCGGTTTGCTTGATCCGGTCGATCAACTCAAGAACATCGCTCGCGGTCGCGCCGCCTTCATTCACGATGAAATTGCCGTGCACTTCCGAAACGCGTGCTTTGCCGACTGCGGAATTTTTCAATCCGAGTTCGTCGACCAGTTTGCCTGCCGGACATTTCTCGGGATTTTTGAAAATGCAGCCCGCGCTCTTCGCGATTGGTTGAGTCGTGCGTCGTTTTTCCTGCGATTCGTGCAGCTTCGATTCAATTTGTTCACGCTTCGAAGGCGCAGCGCGAAATGTGGCTGAGACGGCGAAGTTGTTTTTTAGCAATGGAAAATTCCGATAAAAAACCTCGAGCTCGTCCCGCTTTTTGGTGTGCAGGTTTCCTTCGGCATCGAGATAACGAACGCTCGTGACATGATCGAAAGTTTGGCCGCCCATCGCGCCCGCATTCATCCGCAGCGCGCCGCCGACTGCCGCCGGCACGCCTTCCATCCATTCCAATCCTCCGAGATTCACTCCGCGCGCGGCGTAAGCGATCTCTTTTAACTTCGCGCCGACGCCGGCGGTGATCTCGTTGCCGTCGATGTCGATCTTGTCGAAGTCGCCGCCGGACGGATGAATCACCACGCCGCGAATTCCACCATCCCGCACGAGCAGATTCGAACCGCGACCGATGACGAAGACCGGGAGGTTTTCTTGCCGGCAAAACCTGATCAGCTCGCTCAACGCATTTTCGTTGCGCGGCTCGATCCAGAATTGCGCGGGACCGCCAACTCGCAGCGTCGTGTGTTTTGAAAGCGGCTCGTACAGTTTTACGTCGCCTTCTTCACCAACAATCTCTTTGAGCTTCTCGGCGATCACGAGATCCGCCGCGAGGATCGACAGTTGCTCGTGAATGTTACCGGCGCCGAGACTCAGAACGAGGTCGCCGGATTCGAGCATGTTGCCGACATCGCGATGGACCCACTCGAGCCGCGGCTGATAAGAAACGCCGCGATGTCCATGCGCCGCGATTTCATCGGCAATCATCTGGCCACTCACGCCGGGAATCGGCGCTTCGTTCGATCCGTAAACGTCAGTGATCACGACGCGGTCGGCTTGATCGAAGGCGCGTCCGAATTCCTTGCGTAATAACTTTGTCCGCGAATAGCGATGCGGTTGAAACATGGTCAGGACACGTTTGCGCCCGACCGATTTCGCCGTTTTCAATGTTGCTTTGATCTCGGTCGGGTGATGCCCATAATCGTCAACCAACAAAAAACGCGGACTGTCATATTTGATTTCGAACCTGCGACGCGCGTGCTGAAATTTTGCCAGGGACTTCGCGATCTTCTCGAAGGGAACGCCGAGCTCGGTGGCGAGCGCGATCACGCCGAGCGCGTTGCGAACATTATGCTCGCCGGGAACATTCAGAAGCGCTTCGCCGAGTTTTTCTTTGCCGCGATAAACAGAAAAGTTCGAAGCGAAATTGTTGAGCTTGATCTCCGTCCCGCGATAATCAGCGTTCTCCGATAATCCATAGCAAATCGCGCGCTCCAAAGACCGACATATGCGGGCGGCGTGCGGATCGTCTCCGCAGAAGAAGATTTTGCCACTGGTTTGCTCGATCAGCTGATTGAAAACTTTCTCGATCGCAGCGAGGTCTGCATAAAAGTCGAGATGTTCCTCCTCTATATTTAGGACGAGGGTTTGCTCCGGGTGATAAAGCGCGATCGTGCCGTCGCTTTCGTCGCCTTCAGCCACGAAATATTCGCCCCGTGCGTCCCAATGCGCGTTCGTGCCGAGAATTGGAATCTCGGCGCCGACGTAATGCGACGGATGCAGTCCGCCCTCGCGCAAAACGAATGCCGTCATCGCTGAGGTCGTGGTCTTGCCATGCATTCCGACCACGAGAATCCCGCGCTTGCCGGCCATGATGGCGGCGAGCGCTTCCGCGCGGCGGATCGCGCGTTTCCCGCTGGCGCGCGCTCTTCCCAAAATCGGATTCTCCGGTTTGATCGCCGATGAGTAGATGATCAACTCGGCGTCGCGCGCGTCTTCGGCGCGATGTTCGTGAAAAAATTTCAATCCGAGCCGTTCCAGCCGATCCGTTTCGAGCGAATCCAATTTGTCCGAACCGCGGACTTCATGTCCCAGTTGAAGGAGCAATCCCGCGATTCCGCTCATTCCGCTGCCGGCGACGCCGATGAGATGGATCGCATGCCGCTCGCGCGTCAGAAATTTCGCAAGTCCGCCATCCGGACGGACTCGTCCGGTGGCGAGATCGACATCCTTGGTCATGACTGCGTGTATTTCTCCATCGTTACAGCTACGCGAGTCGCCGCGTCGCGCGGCGCGAGCTGCGAAGCTTTCTCCGCCATCCGGCACCGCTGCTCCGGGCGATCGATCAAGTCGCGAATCCTCTGCACCAATAATTCGGGAGTGAGCTCCGATTCTTTCAAAACAAATGCCGCTCCCGCGCGAGCAAAGATTTCCGCGTTGCGCGTTTGATGATCGTCCGCGGCGTACGGGTAGGGGACTAAAATGCTCGGCAATTCAAAGGAAGCGATCTCGGCCAAACTGGCGGCGCCGGCGCGCGCGACCGCGAAATCAGCCGCGCTGTAAACTTCTTCCATGCGATGATGAAACGCCGCGACGTGGGCGGCGATTCGTTCCCGCCGATAATTCTCCGTCACGAGCCGTTCGTCGCGCGTGCCGGTAAGATGAACAATCTGAAGCGCCGTGTCGCGCAGGAGCGGCAACGATTTGATGATCGCCTGATTGATGCCGCTCGCGCCCTGACTTCCGCCCATCACCAGAATTGTCGTTGTATCGGGCTGCAATCCAAGTTTTTGTCGCGCCGATTGTCGATCCAGCTGCTTGAGCTCGGTGCGGATCGGCGTGCCGGTAATTTCGGTTTGCGCTTTCGGGAAAAATTGGGCGGCTTCTTTGAAGCCGAGCAATACTGCGCGCACCATTTTCGCGGCGAGGCGGTTCGCTTTTCCAGGAACGGCATTCGATTCGTGGAGCAATGTAGAAATCCCGCGCAGGCGGCCCGCCAGGATTGGCGCGGTCGAAGTGAATCCGCCCATCCCGAGCACGACTTGCGGTTTGAACTTTTGATAGATCGATCGGCACCGCGAAAAACTTTCGGCGAAACGTTTGAGAAAACCGAAAATCGCCGGTGAATAAACCGACGGCAGACCGACCGTCGGCAATTTTTCGAATTGAAACTGCGAGCGAGTCGAAAGTGCGAGACTGTCGATCTCCTTTTCGGAAACGAAGAGAAGAACTTCGTGGCCGCGCTCGCGCAGAACTTCGGCAACCGCAATTCCGGGAAACAGATGGCCGCCCGTCCCTCCGCATGCAATCACCGCGTTCATCCCAAACTTGTCTAGTTAAATCCGCGGTGTTGCGCGCACCTGAAGGGAAACGCGTTTTTTGTTTGATGGTTCCAAAACCGCCTGACGATAAATGTTCAACAACAGGCCGACGCCGAACAAACACGCCACCAGATTCGATCCGCCATAGCTGATGAACGGAAGCGGTAGTCCTTTGTTCGGCAGGAGCGATGTGGTAACGCCGATATTCACCGCCGCCTGCAGCGCGAGCAGACATATCACGCCGGTCGCGGTCAACATTCCGAACCGATCTTTCGAATGGAGCGCGATCACAATTCCGCAAACGATCACGACAATAAACAGAAACACGACGAGCAAACTCATGCGCAGCCCCAGCTCTTCGCCGATCATTGGGAAAATGAAATCGGTGTGAGCGTAGGGAAGGTAGAGCATTTTCTGCCGGCCGTTTCCGAGACCGAGTCCATCCATCCCGCCGCTGCCCCAGGCGATCAGCGCCTGCATCTGCTGTAGCCCGGCGTCTTCTTTGTAGCGCTCGAGATTTGTGAACGCGACGAGGCGCTCCATGCGCGCGTGCGTCGCGCCGATCGTAATTACGCTGGCACCGATGATCGCGAGCAGGCTGAGCAGAATCGGATTTGTTCCCGCGACGAACATCAGCGTGAACGTCATCATCCCGACTAAGGCGGTCGTGCCGAGATCGACTTCAAAAAGAATCAACGCGAGCAGCGCGCTGACAACGGCGAGCGGAATGGCGAAACCGAAGAGCGGATGTTTTGTCAGCTGTTCGTAACGCGAGAACCACCAGGCCATAAAAAACACGGCCGCGAGTTTCGCGATTTCCGACGGTTGAAAGCCGATCGGTCCGAATCCAATCCAGCGACGCGAACCATTAATGCGCATTCCGATGTGCGGAACGAAACAGAGCACGAGCGCGATTAGCGCAACGGCCAACCAGATCCACCAAATGCGCTGCCAGAAATGATAATCGATCAGCGCAGTCGTGATGCAGACAATCAAACCGACGCCGAGCCAGAGCGATTGACGTTTGAGAAAAAACAGCGCGTCGCCGTGGCTGTCGCGCGCAAAAGCGCTCGTGCTGAAAAGCATCACGATGCCGATGACGAGAAGTCCCAGCACCGCCACGAACAACAGGTACGCACTTTTTCGCTGCATTAGATCGACATCTATTCCTTCTTCGCCGTTTTCATTTTCTCGGGGATCAAAAGTTTCTGCCCTATCTTCAACTTGCGCGGGTCGTCGATGTGATTGAGCGCGAGCAGGTCGTCATAGGAAACTTTGAACTTCTTCGCGATCGTCACCGGATTGTCGCCTTTTGCGACAATGTAAGTTTTTCCCGAATCAATGACCTTCGGCTGCGGTTTCGTCGTCTTCGGCGCGGGCGCAATGGCTGCCGATGTTTGCGGTTTTGTTTCTGCGACGCCGATTGTCGTCGGCGCGGTGGCGGAGGTGGTTGGGAGCGACGCCTGATGCGTCTTGATCGCGTTGAAGGCGATAATTCCCGCCACCGCGACTACATGAAGCAACAACACGATCAAGAGCGCGCGCGAGAGTTTCATGCTCGGTTCGGCGAGCTCGCCGTAATCGGCGGCAGCCGCTCCGATACGAAGTTGTCTGCGCACGGCGGTGGCGCGAAGTTTTTTGCGTTTGAAGAACTTTGGCATGGGCATTTTGAACTTCCTTTTCATTGAGGCAGCGCTTGCACGAGCTGACGAAATTGGTCGCCGCGATCGGCATAACTCTTGAACATGTCGAAGGAAGATGTGCCCGGCGAAAAGAGGACGACTTCGCCGGATTTTGCGGTGGCGTGCGCGCGTTCGACTGCGTCCGCGAGCGAAGTGGCGAGCTCGGATTTGGTTGCGTCTTTCCAATCGCCCGCGATCCGTTCGGCCATTTCGCCGATCAAGATTGTCGATCTGACTTTTTCTTTCACCAGATTGCGCAGCGGCTCAAAGTTGAACCCCTTGTCTTTGCCGCCGGCGATAAGAATGACCGGCTTGGTCTGCGCGAGCAGCGCTTTCTCGACCGCGTCAAGATTTGTGGCCTTGGAATCGTTGATGTAATCGACGCCGTTGATTTGCCGGACGAATTCGCAACGGTGCGGTCGTGGTTCGTAAGCGCACAGCGGCGGAACCATTTTTTCGAATGCAAGTCCGCGCGCATGACCTGCCGCCAGCGTTGCCATCAGGTTCTCGATGTTATGCGAGCCGCGCAGCTTCGTTTGGCTCATCCGCAGAACCGGTTTGTTTTCAAAAACGATTGCGCCTTCACTCAAACGGAAATCCGCGCGATTCGAGTAAGCGCTGAAGGTGATTTTGCGCGCCTTGAGTGGCGGCAAATTTTCGACCGCGTTTACGATCGCGACATCGTCCGCGATTTGATTTTCAAAAAGGCGCAGCTTGGCCGCGCGGTATTCGCCGACCGAGCGGTAACGATCGAGATGATCGGGCGCGAAATTCAACCAGAGCGCGATCGAGGGATGAAAGGTTCGGATCGTTTCCAATTGGAACGAACTGACCTCGACGGTGAGGACGTCGTATTTCGTTTTTTCGAGCGCGACTTCCGAAAGCGGTTTACCGATGTTGCCGCAGGCGATCGTCTTCTGCCCGGAATCGTTCAGCATCTGCGCGAGCATCTCGGTGGTCGTCGTTTTGCCGTTCGTTCCGGTGACGGCGATGGCCGGCGTCTCACATGCTTGCCAACCGAGTTCGAGTTCGCCGATGATGTCGATCTTTTCCGCCCCGGCGGATTCGTCCCGTGGCGAACGGGAGGAAAAATTTTGCGCGAGAGCGGAAGCGGGGTCGATTCCCGGGCTCGCGACGATGAGGTTGTAATTGTCCGCGTTTTTATCGGCCTCTGGTCCACAAATGACGCGGATGTTCTGAGCGCGGAGATTGTCGATCGTCGACTTGAGCAATTTATTTTCGTCGGCGCTGTCCAGCACGGTAACATTCGCGCCTTCATTTTTCAGAAGCAGCGCGGCGGCCATTCCGCTCAAGCCCGCTCCCAACACCGCGACGTTTTGATTCGAGTAACGCAATTTCTACCTCAACTTCAAAGTCGCGAGCCCGAGGAGCGCGAAAATTCCCGATAGAATCCAGAACCGCACGATCACGGTGTTCTCTTTCCAACCAACCAGTTCGAAATGGTGATGAAGCGGCGACATTGCAAAAATGCGTTTGCCGGTGAGTTTGAAACTCAGCACCTGTAGAATCACCGAGACGGCTTCGATCACGAACACGCCGCCGACGACGATGAGCAAGAGCTCCTGTTTGCAGCAGATCGCCACAACGCCGATTAATCCGCCGAGCGCGAGCGAGCCGGTGTCGCCCATGAAAACTTTTGCCGGGTGACAATTGAACCAAAGAAAACCAAGTCCGGCGCCGACGAGCGCTGCGCAAACCACCGTGAGTTCGCCGGTGAACGGATAAAACGGGACCTGCAAATATTCCGCGATCCGGAAATTTCCCGCGATGTAAGAGAGCAACGCGTAATCGAATGCGGCGGTAACGGTGCATCCGATGGCAAGTCCATCGAGCCCATCGGTCAGATTTACCGCATTCGAAGCACCAACAATTACGAGTGCGAAAAACGCGATCGTAAACCACGTTCCCATGTTTGTGACCAGGGGCGATTTGACGAATGGAACAAAGAGCTCGCGCGCCTGCACCTCGGCGATCGGATTGGTTAGAAAAACCGCGGCCACAATCAGCGCGAGCGCGATTTGGAAAAGCAATTTGATTCGGCCACTGACGCCGTCCGACTTTTTCTTGGTGACTTTTAGATAATCGTCGACGAAACCGAGCGCGCCGAGATAGACCATTGCGAAGAGCGCGAGCCAGATGAATCGATTATCAGGACGCGCCCAGAGAAAACTGGAAATAAAAACCGCGCCGATAATCAAAACGCCGCCCATGGTCGGCGTTCCCTGTTTTCCGCCGTGCAATTCCGCGAGGCGATGAACTTCGGAAGCCTGCCGAATTGGTTGGCCAAGTTTGAGCGCGGTCAAAACTCGAATCACGAAATTGCCAAACAAAAGACACAAGAGAAACGCGGTAATCGCGGCAGCCACGGCGCGAAACGTGACGTAGAAGAAAACGTTAAACCCGCCGACTTTGTCGCTGAGGAGGTGAAGATAATACATCATACGCGCGCGCCCTCCTGCCTCGCGAAATATTCGATCACGTCTTCGGTGCGTGCCAGACGGCTCCCTTTGATCAAAACCAAATCGCCGGGCTCTGCGATCTGACCGAGCAATTCCGCGGCTTCCGATGTCGATCCAACCGTTTCACTCTTTCCGAGCCCGGCTTTCTTTGCCGCGCGCGAAATGATTTCGCCCATTTCTCCAATGCCGATCAGATGATCAATGCCGAACGATGCCGCTGCTTCGCCGACTTCTTCATGCCCGCGTTGCGTTTCTTTGCCGAGCTCGCGCATTTCACCAAGCACGGCGATCCGTTTTCCATCCGCCGCTAGTTCGACCAGCGTTTGCAGGGCAGCTTTCATCGAATCGGGATTCGCGTTGTAGCTGTCGTCGAGAAATTGCACGCCGTTCACTTCCTTGATTTGCAAACGCGCTTTCGTGAGGGGAGTGCCGGCCAAACCGGCGGCGGCTTCTTCAAGCGAAAGTCCAAACGCGCGACCGGCCGCCACTGCTAGCAACGCGTTTTGCACCATGTGAATTCCTGGAACCGGCAATTGCCCGCGGCAACGATGCGCGCCCTCGATGATTGTGAAATCCGATCCGTCGGGGCTTTGCTGGATGTCGATCGCGCGAATTGTTCCTTCATGCGTTCCGGCCCAGATCACATGCGCGCGCGTCCGCGTCGCAATGTCTTTACTGAACGGATCGTCCGCGTTCAAGATCACCGTACCGGTTGGATCGACAGCTTCGGCGAGCGCGCCTTTTTCTTTCGCGATTGCTTCACGCGATCCCATGAATTCAATGTGGGCGACGCCGATATTGGTGATGATCGCGGCGTTCGGCGCGGCAATCTTCGCGAGCGGCGCGACTTCACCTGGATGATTCATTCCAATTTCCCAGACGCCGACTTGGTCTTCGGAATTTGCTTCCAGAATTGTGCGCGGCAGGCCGACGTGATTGTTAAAGTTGCCTTGCGTTTTCGTGACGTGAAATTTTCGCCCGAGAACTGACGCCGAAAAATCTTTCGTGCTCGTTTTGCCGTTGCTGCCCGTGATCGCGAGAACTTTGATCGGGAGTGATTTGCGATAATTCGCCGCGAGATTTTGGTAGGCGAGCAGTGAGTCATCGCCTCGAATGACCGCAAAGTTCGCGGGAACTTTTCCTTTCCAGCTAAGATCGACAATCGTCCCGGCCGCGCCTTTTTTGGCGACATCTTCGACAAATTTGTGGCCATCGAAGTTTTCTCCGCGAATCGCGACGAACAGTTCCCCCTCTTTAATCGTTCGCGAATCGGTGCTGATTCTTTCGACCGAAATTTTCCCGTCACCTTGTTCGAGCTTTGCTCCGGCAAACTCAGCAATCTGTAAGATCGACAACGGATTCATTTAAATTCCACGGGATGACTTTCGATCGCGCGGCGCGCCACCTGAATGTCTTCAAAAGGAACGGTGTGATCGGCAAACTCCTGATAGTTTTCGTGACCTTTGCCTGCGATCAGCACGATGTCACGCGGTTGCGCGATCTCGACCGCGCGCGCAATCGCTCCCGCGCGATCGCTGATTTTCTCGAAGTGATTGCCGCGAAATCCTTTCTCGATGTCGGCGATAATTTTATCAGGATCTTCTTTGCGCGGATTGTCGGACGTTACGATCGCGTGATCAGCATTTTGATCGACCACTGCGCCCATGAGCGAACGTTTTTCACGATCGCGATTTCCGCCGCAGCCAAAAACGACAATCAAGCGATGCGGTCGGAGCTCGCGCAACGTTTTCAAAACGTTGAGAAGGGCGTCCGGCGTGTGCGCGTAATCCACAAAGACCTGGAACTGTCGTTTCGCCGGAACCAGTTCGAGTCGGCCGGGCACTTGCGGCGATTTGGCGAGACTGATTACCGCTTCGCGCAAACCGACGCCGAGTGCGTTCGCGGCGGCAAGCGCGGCCAGCGAATTGGCGACATTGAATCGTCCGATCAGCGGAACGCGCACGAGATAACTTTTCCCGCGAGCGTCGAGTTGATAAGAGGTCCCGCCAAATTCTATCCGATAATTCGAAGCGCGAAGATGGGCGCGCGATCCCATCCCGAAGGTTACGATTGAAACCTTTTTGTCGATCCTTTCGATCAACTTTTGGCCATAGCGGTCGTCGATGTTAATGACAGCGACAGGTTTCTTTTTCTTTTCCTGATTCGGCAAGAGCTCGAACAATTTCGCTTTCGCTTCGAAATAATTTTCCATCGTGCCGTGATAGTCGAGATGGTCTTGCGTGAGATTTGTGAAGACTGCGACATCGAACTCCAGACCGCGGGTGCGTTTCTCGCCGATCGCGATTGATGAAACTTCCATGGCCGCGGCCTTGCAACCGGCATTCAGAATTTGAGAGAGAAGTTCCTGAAGATCGAGCGATTCGGGCGTTGTTCGCACAGCGGGGAGAACGCGCTCCCCGATTTCGTAACGAACGGTGCCGAGCAGCCCGGTGCGCATTCCGGCTTTCTCGCAAATGTGTTTGATGAGAAATGTCGTCGTCGTTTTGCCGTTCGTGCCGGTGACGCCCGCGAGCTTCAGTTTTCGCGCGGGAAAATTGTAAAAACGCGCGGACAAGTCGGCGAGAGTAGTGCGCGTATTTTCGACAAGCACGCGTGTTGCGCGACGTCCCGCGACCGCGGGATTTTCCGCCCGCTCGGCGACGATCACCGTGGCGCCTTTTTCAATGGCCGCGCCGATGAAGTCATGACCATCGCTTTTTTCGCCGCGCAATGCCACGAATAGCCCATTCCTTTGCACACGGCGCGAGTCATACGCGAGGCTTTCCACCGCGCGATCAGTTGGGCCGATGATTTCGCGAACGGGAGTCGCGCCGAGAAGGGTTTTGAGCTGCATGAGGGTCCGCCGTTTTTAGGCCAAGGAGTCAATGGCGCGAAGAACTGGTTAAGGCAACTCGCTCGACCGGGATGGCTTTGCGGATCTCCTCATGCGGCTCAAGATCGAGATAACGCGCCGCCTTTTCGGCGATGCGCGAAAAAATCGGACCGGCGACGGTTCCCCCGTAATTTTGTTCTGATTTCGTTTGGGCGTCATCCAAAACAACGAATCCGACAAATTGCGGATTGTCGGCCGGCAGATATCCGCAGAAGGAAACAACTTCTTTCCCTTTTTCATAACCGCCGTTCGGGCCGACTTTCTGCGCGGTGCCGGTTTTACCGGCAATCGTGAAACCGGGAACCGCGGCGGCCGCGGCCGTGCCGCGATCGCTCACCACACCGCGAAGCGCTTCACCGATATTTCTCGCCGTTTGCGGCGAAATGACCTGACGCAATGTGATCGGCGAAAGCGTGCTGATTGTTTTGCCGTCGCCAGTGGTAATCGATTTCACGATGCGTGGCGTCATTAATTTTCCACCGTTCGCGATCGCGCACATCGCAGTCGCCATTTGCAGCGGCGTGACGCCAATCTCATGGCCCATCGGTATGTGCGTGATGGAAATTTTGCTCCACGCGTTCGGCGAACGGATCAAACCGGGAATCTCGCCGGGCAATTCAACTCCAGTGCGCTCGCCGAAACCGAAACGGCGAATGTATTCGTAAAATTTCTGATCGCCGAGAGTGACGGCCATTTTCGCGGCGCCGATGTTGCTCGACTTGACCAGAATATCTTTAACGCTCAGGTCGCTGAACGCGGCGTGATCGTGCAACGGCGTGCCGCCATAATTCCAAAGACCGTTCTCGCAGAAAATGTAGGAGTTCAGGTTGAACTTGTGTTCGTTGAGTGCGGCGGCGGCGGCGACGATCTTGAATGTCGATCCAGGTTCCATCAGGTCGCAGATCGCGCGGTTCTTCATTTGTTCAGGCTTCGCTTCGGATCTGCGGTTCAGATCAAACGCCGGCCGGTTCGCCATCGCCAGAATTTCGCCGGTCTGCGGCCGCATCAGAATGATCGTTGCTTTTTTTGGTGAATACTGGCGCATCGCCGCATCGATTTCGTCTTCGACGATGTTTTGAAGATTCAAATCGATCGTGAGATGGACTTGATAACCGTTGCGCGGCGCGCGCTCCTGGCCGCGATAAAGGACGAGTTCCTGACCGGCGCGATTGTGCTCGATGTATCGATAGCCATCCTGGCCGCGCAAATATTCGTCGAGCGAACCTTCCACGCCTTGGATTCCTTTGTGCTCGAAATCGGTGAAGCCGATGACGTGGCAGAGCATCAAGCCGTTTGGATAGATGCGCGTCGCATCCTGCTCGAAATAAATTCCGCGCAAATTCTGGGCGCGGAGTTTATCTCGTAGCGAATCCGCAATCGCCTTTGCCACTTCGCGTTTTAAAACGATGTAGCGCCGATCGGTATGCAGTTTTTCTGAAACTTCAGCGCGCGGAAGTTTCAACTCGTTGCTAACAAGATCGACAGTCGCTTCGATGTTGGTCAGACGCGACGCATCCGCCACGACCGTCTCAACAGGAACATTGTGGGCGAGGACTTCGTTGTTCGCGTCGAGAATCGTGCCGCGCTCGGCGAAGATCGGTTGCTTGATGACGTGCTTTTCAGCGGCGAGCCCGGCGTATTCGTCGTGCTTGATCATTTGGAGATAGATCAAGCGAAACGAAAACGCACTGAAGAGCAGAACAAAGCCGAGGCAAACGATTGCGCATCGTGTTCGGCTGTTCCATCTCATCTGACCACCCGCTGATTGGAAACCGGCTGAATCGCGTCGTCAGGATTTCGCGCCGGCAAGGTCAGTCGAACGATGTTGTGCTCAGCGATTGGAATCATTTTCAAATAACCTTCCTTCAAGCGCCGTTGCAGCGCTGAGCGTGAAGTAAGGGCGGCAATCTGCGCGCTCGCGACTTCATTTTGCATCCGCAAGTTGGCCACTTCGGTCTCGAGCGCTTTCTTGCGATCGCCCAAATGGTAGAGCTGGAGCGTGAGATATACATAGCTCAAGCCGGTGACCGCGAGGAAACCGGTCAGTACGATCCAGCGCGCGAGCGATGCCGCGTTGACTTCGTTCCAATTTCTGCGCGAGCGGCTCATGCGATTTTTTCTGCGATCCGCAATTTCGCGCTTCGCGAACGCGGATTCATTTTGCGCTCGTTCTCGCTCGGCTCGAGCGGCTTCCCGGTGATCGGTCGCAAATCGTATTCGCGATTGCGCTGCGGCTCCGGCCATTCCGGGCGATCGAGCCATTCGCGGCTGTGATCGCGGATGAAGTTCTTCACGATTCGATCTTCGAGAGAATGGAACGTAATCACGGCAATCCGCGCGCCGAGCTCGAGTCGCGCGGTCAATACGCCCAGACCTTGCTCGAGTGCGCCGAGCTCGTCGTTAATTTCCATTCGCAACGCTTGAAACGCTTGCGTCGCCGGATGACGCCGGCCGTGGCGACCGACTACGCGTTCAATCGCGTGCGCCAGCTGTAACGTTTCCGTGAAGGGCGCATCTTTGCGCATCTTCACAATTAAACTGGCGATCCGACGGGCAGCAGGCTCCTCGCCGAGATCGCGAAATATTCGGGTGAGTTCTTCTTCGCTGTAGTGATTAACGATATGCGCAGCGGTGATTGTCGATCCTGGATCCATCCGCATGTCGAGCGGGCCGTTGCGCATCATGCTGAATCCGCGCCAGGCATTCTCGAGTTGACGAGATGAGACGCCGAGGTCGAGAAGCGCGCCGCCGATTTTCTGAATCCCGAGCTCATCGAGAACTTTGTCGGCGTCGCGGAAGTTTGCTTGCTTCACTGTGACGCGGCCGCCGTAACTCGAGAGTTGTTCGCGCGCTTCGGCGATTGCGTCCGGATCCTGATCGAGGGCGAGCACGTCGGCGCCGGTTTTCAAAATCGCTTCGGTGTGTCCGCCGCCGCCGACCGTTCCATCGACAACGAGACAACCCGGGTGCGGCGCGAGCAATTCCACCACTTCGGCGGCCAGCACCGGGCGATGGTAGGTAAAATCTTCCATTTCCTGCGGCTCCTCTTCCAGAATGAGCGGTCCGGTGGCAAACCAAACCGGGCGCTCAAATAATAATGCGTTCATGACTGGACGAATTACAAACCGATGACGTTGGCGACGTGCTGGTAAGTAGGCGTCTCCTCCTCGTGCGCCTTCTTCCGTTTCTGCAAATTCCAGATTTCAAATCGTCCGCGACCGCCGACGAGCACGACCTCGCCTTTTAATCCGACTTTCTTGCAAAGATCTTCCGGTAAAACGAGGCGCCCCTGTTTGTCGGCCCCGCCGTGCTGCGCGCGGGCGTGAAGTTGGCGAAAGAAAACTCGTCGATCACGCGCGGAAACGTTTGGGTCCGATTCCGCGGCCGCACTCATATGAGAAAATTCTTCAGGCGACATGACCAAGAGAAACTGATGAGTCGCTTCCGGAAGAATGATGAATTCTTCGGCGTCACCGCGTCGCCAGCGCGCGGGAATGGTGATCCGGTTTTTTTCGTCGATGAAGTGACGAAACTCCCCGGCGTAGAAGCGTTGGTCAGGCTTGTCCATTGGCGGGCGGGAAATTGTTCCATTCTAACCCACTTTTCACCACTTTTAACCACCTTCCGTGCCAACCGTCAATAGAAATTATTCGCCTATTTTTGCCCCTGACTTGCAAACCTCGTAACGCGTTGGGCCGCTGATCGCTTGCCCGTTGCCTAAAAAAGAGCTAAGAAGGTAACCCCCATGATTGATTACATCCAAAAGGGCGGCCTGCTCATGTGGCCGATTCTGGTCTGCAGCATCATCGCCATCGCAGTTTTCGCCGAGCGGTTTTTCTATCTCCATCGCGCGACGATTCACGTCGGCGAGTTTTTAAAAGGTCTTTCTAACTTGATTCAGCGGCGCAATTTCGCGGAAGCATTGCACGAGTCGGCTGGAACTCCCGGACCTGTGGCGCGGGTTATCCACTCCGCCATTCTTCGACATGATATGTCGCGCTCGGAATTGCGCGAGATCGTTCAGGAAGCGGGACAACTGGAAGTTCCAAAGTTGGAACGTTTCCTCGGCGTTCTGGCGACGCTCGCCTTTCTCGCGCCGCTTCTCGGTTTGCTCGGCACGGTTTCGGGAATGATCGACGCGTTTGGCACAATCGCTTCCCATGGCGGTTACGCAACAGTTACCGAGCTCTCCGGCGGCGTATATAAAAGTTTACTCACCACTGCGGCTGGTCTTGTGGTCGCGGCTCCAACTTTTGTTGCTTACAGCTATCTTTCATCTCGCGTTAATACGATGCTTCACGAAATGGAGCGTGCTGGGATCGAGATCGTGCACATGTTGAAAGACAGCGAAGCGCTCACCGGCATCATCAGTTTTCAACAATCCTCCGAACCCCTGACCGGCCCTCGCGAAGCGCAACACGATCGTTAGATCGACATCGACCGGGATGAAGCTGAGCCGGACAAAGCAATACAATTTCGGCTGGCTCGTCCTGTTCCCGCTGATCGACGTCGTCTTCCTGCTGATTTTTTTCCTGCTCCTCAGTCCGAATTTTGTTCTCCAGCCGGGAATCGCGATCTCGGCGCCGGCTTCACCGTTTCTGCTCGGCCCGCAACAGAACCAGCAAATCGTCAGCATCACCGGTGGCGCGGTCCCGGCGATTTATTTTCGCGATCAAAAAGTCTCTCTCGATCGGCTCGGACCATTGCTCGACGCAGCCAAGCGCGAAAATCGTTCCATCATCATTAAGGCCGATCGCCAGACGCCGTACGAATTGGTCGTTGCCGTGACCAACGCCGCGCTCGAACACGGCATTTCTTCGGTCTCGCTGGCCGGCGCTCCACCAAAATGAGCGCCGCGACTGCGACTCCATTACTTTTCAATTGGGGTGCGCCGCGCCGCCGCAACCTGGCGCTGATCGGATTTCTCACGGCATCGTTCGCGGCCCACGCCGCGTGCTTTTATCTTTTTCAAATTGTATATCCGCCAACTGTTTCACTGGCGCCCGCACCTCAGCGTGTGAACTTGATCGCCGCCAATTCCGAACAGGGCGCGACATTGTTGCGCTGGGTCGATGCCGAAGATCCCGCGCTTGCCTCGACCACTCGGCGTCCTTCAGACGCGAAGCGTTATTTGCTCGGGAAAATCGAGCACGTTCCTTCTTATTTCGAACGCGAGCCAGCTTTGAAGGAAGCACCGCCGCCGACTGTCGATCTTCGCATTCCAAGCGCGCAAGCGCCGGGCCCGGTTCCGGTTTCTACTCGGGTTTCCACAAAACCGATTGGCACAAGTGGAACGACACTGACTTTTTCAAACGAACTCAATCGGCTCGGCCAGGCAAAGTCCGGGCAGGTAAAATTTCAGGCGTCTACGCGTGAGCCGCCGCAAAACGCGCAATTCCGAATCGGCGTCGATGCTCAAGGCGCAGTCGTTTATTGTTTCAATGTAGCTTCATCCGGCGATGCCGCCTTGGACGAACAGGCGAGAAGTTATCTCGCGCTCTGTCGTTTTCCCGCAAGGCCTGTCCCGAGCAACGTCGAAGGATCGACATCGAATGCCAACTCGCTGGTTTGGGGAATCGCGACGATCGAATGGGGAAACGACGCCGCCGCCGCAAACGCAAAACCAACTCCGAGCACGCCGTGATTCAAGTCAGTCTCGCTGCGTTGGTCACAATTTATCTGCTGCTTTCCCTTGCCACGATTTTCCTTCTCTGGATAGTAGGTGAGTGGAACCGGCGCCGGCGTGAGCGGCGCGCATTGCGCTACCGGTTGCGTTGCGTCATTTGCGCGTTCGAGTTTGAAGATCGAACGGCAGCCTTACTTCCGCGCTGTCCGCGTTGCGGTAGTTTGAACGAAAGATTTAGATTGGAGCAGATTTAATTATGGGAATGTGGATTGGCCGAAATCGAAAAGCGCGCGTGACGTATGGCTTCGACGAGATTGCGCTCGTGCCGGGACGCGTCACGATCAATCCGAACGAGGTCGACATCAGATTTCGTTTGCCGCGCAAAAATTCCGGGCCGCTTGAATTGAAGATCCCGATCCTGGCCAGCGCGATGGACGGCGTGGTCGATGTTCGCTTCGCGGTCGCGATGAGCAAACTCGGCGGCCTCGCCGTTTTGAATCTCGAAGGCGTGCAAACCCGCTACAAAAATCCGCAGGAGGTTCTGCAAAAGGTCGTCGACACCGACAAATCGGAAATCACTGCGCTGTTGCAACGAATTTATCAAGAGCCGGTCCATCCCGATCTTATCGCCGCGCGTGTGAAACAGATTAAAGACGAAGGCGGAATCGCGGCGGTTAGTTCAATTCCGCAGCGCGCCGCCGAATTTGGCCCGATCGCGCAAGAAGCCGGCGCCGATGTTTATGTCGTGCAAAGCACAGTCTCGACCGCGCGCCACATTTCGAATGAATATAAATCACTCGATCTCACAAAATTTTGCGCCGACATGCGCATTCCAGTGATCGTCGGCAACACTGTTGGCTACGATGTCACTCTCGAAATCATGGAATGCGGTCCGTCCGGCATTCTGGTTGGTGTTGGTCCCGGCGCAGCGTGCACTTCGCGCGGAGTTCTCGGACTCGGCGTGCCGCAAGTGACGGCGACGGTAGATTGCGCCGCCGCGCGAGACGCTTACTTCAAAAAAACTTCGCGCTACGTTCCAATCATCACTGACGGCGGAATGAGCAAAGGCGGCGATGTTTGCAAAGCGCTCGCTTGCGGCGCGGACGCGGTCATGGTCGGCAGCGCGTTTGCTCGCGCGCAGGAATCGCCGGGCGGCGGTTATCACTGGGGAATGGCCACGCCGCACGTGAATCTTCCTCGCGGGACACGAATCAAAGTCGGAACCACCGGCCCACTGAAGCAAATTCTGTTCGGCCCGGCCGAAGTCGATGACGGCAGCCAAAATCTCATCGGCGCGATCACGACCTGCATGGGCAACGTCGGTGCGCGAAATATTGCGGAGTTCCAACAAACCGAAATCATCATCGCGCCGTCAATCAAGACCGAAGGCAAACTCTTCCAGACCGTGCAAAGCGTCGGCATGGGAACGCGTTGATATTTGACGATTCAACGATTTAGCGATTTAACGATTCAAACATGAACAACGACCGCAGAGTCGTAATCACAGGTCTCGGTGTCGTCACGCCTGTCGGCAACGATCTTGAGACGTTTTGGAAAAATCTCGTTGAAGGCAAAAGCGGTATCGGCCGGATTCAAGCCTTCGACACCGCGAACTACGATTGCAAAATCGGTGGTGAGGTGCGGGATTTTGAGCCAAAAAACTTTTTCAAAAATGCCAAAGATGTCCGGCGCACGGATCGTTTCGCTCAACTGGCCATGGCCGCGTCCAAGATGTCGATCCAGGACTGCGGCATCGATCTCGATCTCGTCAATCGCGACCGCTTCGGCGTGATCGTGAGCAGCGGCATCGGTGGACTGAAAACGCTCGAGGACCAATTCAGCATCCTGATGAACAAAGGACCCAATCGTGTGTCCGCGTTCACCATTCCGATGCTGATCAGCAACATGGCGAGTGGGCTGATCTCGATGGAATTCGGATTGCGCGGCCCGAACATGTGCATCGTCACCGCTTGCGCGACCTCGAATAACTCGATCGGCGAATCGTGGCGCATGATTAAATTCGGCGACGCCGATATCTTTGTTGCCGGCGGTTCCGAAGCTGCGATCGTCGAGCTCGGTCTTGCCGGTTTTTCCGCGATGAGAGCGCTCAGCCGGCGCAACGACGAACCGGAGCGCGCGTCGCGGCCGTTCGATCGCAACCGTGACGGTTTCATCATCAGCGAAGGTGCTGGGATTGCCATTGTCGAAGAGCTCGAACACGCGAAGAAGCGCGGCGCGAAAATTTATTGCGAGCTCACCGGCTACGGACTTTCGGCGGACGCCTACCACATGACCGCGCCGCCGGAGGATGGCAGCGGCGCCGCACGCGCCATGCAACTGGCGCTCGATCATGCCAAAGTTTCTCCGAGCGATGTCGATTACATCAACGCCCACGCCACTTCCACCGGTCTCGGCGACATCAGCGAAACAAAAGCGATCAAGAAAGTTTTTGGCGATCAGACCAAAGTTTCGATTAGCTCAACGAAATCGATGACCGGCCATTTGTTAGGCGGCGCCGGCGCCATGGAAATGGCCGCCTGCGCCTTAGCGATCCGTGACGGCGTCATCCCGCCCACTATCAATCTGGAAAATCCCGATCCGCAATGCGACCTCGACTACACCGCCAACAAAGCCAAAGAAAAGAAAGTGCGCGTCGTCATGAACAACTCATTCGGTTTCGGCGGCCACAACGCCACTCTCGTCGCGACCGCGTTTGAGGACTAATAGTGAGACAAGCGATTCTGTCTTTCGCACTGCTGTGCGTACTGGCTGTTCCGCAGAACGTGTTGGCGTCGCCTCGCCTAAACCAGTGGACCGCAATAAATGCTGGGCTAGCCGCACTAAAAGCGAAGTATCCAAACGAGTATCGGGATTTGGTTTTGAAGTACCGTCCATTCGTCGCCAAATTTGAAGACGGCGTCTGGCATGTGTCCGGGAAGTCTCTTATACCAGGAGTCGCCGGCGGTGGCGCACCGGTCATCGAGATTCGAGATCGGGACCAAAAAATCCTCAAGATTTATTTCCAACGCTAATCCTCCGGATTAACTGGAAAGTGTTTGTTCTTGAGGTTTTCGGGGACGCGTTTGGTGTGTTCGGCTTCGATTTGTTCGGTCGCTTCGTTTAGCGCGTCATAAGCTTCGCGGCTTTTCTTGGCTCGACACATATAAGCTGTCGCGTGCGCGAGCGGAATGCGCGCTTCTGGTAAACCAACAAATTCGACTGCTTGTTGAGTCGCGATCGCGAGCGGCAGCGCTTCCGCATCGGCGAGGCCGACGTCTTCGCTCGCGAAAATCACGATCCGGCGCGCGATGAAACGAAAGTCTTCCCCCGCGTGCAACATTTTCGCGAGCCAATACATCGCTCCTTTTTCATCGGAGCCGCGCATGCTCTTAATAAACGCGCTGATCGTGTCATAGTGCGCGTCGCCCGCGCGATCGTAGACGACCGCTTTCTGCTGAATGCTTTCTTCCGCGACCGCGAGCGTGAAATGAATGACGCCTTTCGCATCCGCCGGCGTCGTCATCACACCAATCTCCAGAGCGTTTAAACATTTGCGCGCATCGCCGTCGCTCAACTTCGCCAAATGTTTTTTCGCGTCGTTGTCGATCTTAACGCGGTAATTGCCGAGCCCGCGTTCTGTGTCGGCAAGCGCGCGATCGATCAGCGTTTCCAGTTCGGCCACACGGAGCGACTCGAGCTGAAAAACCTGCGAGCGCGAGACGAGCGGACTGTTGACATAGAAAAACGGATTGTAAGTCGTCGCGCCGATCAGGCGCAGGTTTCCGCTTTCCACGTCGGGAAGCAGGACGTCCTGCTGCGCTTTGTTGAAATGATGAATTTCGTCGATGAACAAAATTGTTTTCTGACCCGAAGTTCGAATCCGATTCGTTGCCGCGGCGAGCGCGCGCCGCATTTCGGCCACATTGCTCTCGACGCCACTCAGCCGCACGAACTTCGCGTGCGTCATGTCGGCAATGATGTGGGCGAGGGTCGTTTTCCCGGTGCCCGGCGGACCGGATAAAATTACGGACGGCAAACGATCGGCTTCGATCGCGCGTCGAAGAAGTTTTCCCGGCGCGAGAATGTGTTCCTGGCCAACAAATTCCTCGAGCGAGCGCGGTCGCATCCGCGTCGCCAAGGGCGCGGCTTTGTTCACCGCGGCAAGATCGACATCCTCCTCTTTAAACAGCTCCTGCACGATCCAAGTTACGGCGCGGGTAAGAGTATTTCCAGAACTTCGCCGATCAGACGTCGTAGTAATTAGCGCCGAGTTCTCCTCAGACAATGAATCTGCCGCGGCAACCATTTATCGGTCTCGCCTTGATGGCTGCGGCTGGAATCATCGCCGCCGATTTCATTCCGATTCCACCATTTCAATGGACCGTCCGGACAATCGGATTTGTTTTGATCGCAGCCGTCTTGTTTTGGGAACCGAATCTCGTCCTGACCTATTTGTTCGTCGGCTCCGGATTTTTTTTGATCCACACCTTTCGGATCGTTGACACCGCGGGCCTGCGGTTGGCGAGCGATCTCACCGAACGACCGCGCGTCGTGACCGGCATCGGGTTCGTTACGTCGGAGCCAAAAGTCGCACCGAACGGTTTCGCAACTTTCCTGTTTAAGCTCGAATCAATCGAATTCGAAGACAAAGCAAGATCGACATCGGCGACAGTGCTGGTTCGTTGGCGCGGCAATCCGGAGTTTGGCGACGAACTGAAACTTTTCGGCATCGCCGAACCGATTCCGCCGCCGCGAAATCCCGGCGAGTTCGACATGCGTTCGTATCTCGCGCGGCAGGATGTGCGGCGAAGTTTATTTATTCGTTACGCGGAAGACGGCACGCTGATCCGGAAAGGCGCGGCAAATCCAGTTTTGGTCGGTGCGCAAAAATCACGGAGCTGGCTCCAAAGCGTGATTTGTCGCGGCCTGGATGATTCGCCGCAGGTGCAAAACTTTCTGAGTGGCATCGCGCTCGGTCTGCGCCATCAGACGCCCGAAGACATCGAGGAACCATTTCAACAAACCGGAACGCTGCATTTATTTGCGGTCGCGGGTCTGCACGTCGGAATCGTTGCTCGATTGCTTTGGATTCTCGCAATGGTGGCGCGCCTTTCCCGGAAATGGGCGACGGCAATCATCATTCCGCTTTTGCTTTTTTATGCGGCAGTGACCGGCCTGCACGTCTCCAGCGTGCGCGCGGCAGTGATGAGCTCGATTCTACTCGCCGGCTTTTTCTTCGAACGACGCGTTTTCGCGCTCAATAGTCTCGCGGCGGCTGCATTTTTTCTTCTTTGCTGGGACACGAACCAGTTTTTCGCGACCGGATTCCAACTTTCCTTCGCAGTGGTCGGCGGAATCATCTTGCTGGCGGACCCGCTTTCGCAATGGTTGCGCCCGCTCGGTGCGCCGGATCCGTTTTTACCATCGCGACTTGTGAGCGCTTCGCGGCGCGCGCTGGGGACCAGTTATGGATTCGTTTGTCGTGGTGGTTCGGTTTCGTTGGCGGCGTGGATCGGCTCGTTGCCGTTGATCTTTTGGTATTTTCATTTGATTACACCGAGCTCGCTTTACGCGAACCTGATCGTGGTACCGATCGCATTCTTTATTTTGGCAATCGCATTACTTTCGATCGTTGCCGCGCCGATCGCTTCGGGGTTATCAATTGTTTTCAACAACGCGAACTGGTCGCTTGCCAGCACCGTCATCGCGTTAGTGCATTCGTTTGCGCAATTGCCGGGAAGTCATTATTACGTGGCCGAGCCGGGCTGGCCGAAAAAAATCCAAGCGAAACTTACGGTGCTCGATGTCGGCCCCGGTGGAGCGATCCATCTTGGAACGCCGAACGCGGATTGGCTTTTCGATTGCGGCAGTGTGCGCGATTACGAACGCGTGCTGCGTCCTTATTTGCACGCCACTGGCGTAAATCATCTTGATGGCCTTGCGCTCAGTCATGGCGACTCCCTGCACATTGGCGCGACGGAAGCGCTTCTGGATGATTTTGTGCCTATGGCTTTGATCGACAATCCGTTGCCGGACCGATCGACGATTCATCGGCGATTGCGTGAAAATTTTTCGGGTTGGAGATCTAAGATTTTGAAATTGAGCGCTGGCCAGAATTTTTCGATCTCACCCCAAGTCAATGCGAGAGTTTTGTTCCCGCCTTCTCAACTTATTGCGAGCAATGCCGACGATCAGACATTCGTGGTTCAATTATCCACCAAGTCGACGAGGGTTCTGTTCATGTTCGACAGCGGCGACGCGACGGAGAAATCTTTGCTCCAATCCGGAATTGATCTGCGCAGTGACGTTCTCATCAAAGGGCAGCATCATTCCGGGAATTCAGGCTCCGACATTTTTCTCGACGCGGTCAAACCCCGCTTGATCGTGGCGACGTCGCGCGATTTTCCGCAGCAGGAGCGGATTCCGGACGAATGGGCGGAGCGGGTTCGCGCGCGAGGGATAAAACTTTTTCGTCAGGACGAGACCGGCGCAGTCGAGCTTGAATTTGCTGAGCGCGACTGGCAGGCGCGCGCTTATCTCACTGGAGAAATCTTTCGGAGCGCCAATCGGTAAATCGGCGCGCCTCGCTCACGGAATCTTCGCTCGAATTTCGTTTGGGGCAGCCCGACATCTTCTCCAAAACTTGAATGCATCAAGCATTCAAGTTTTCGGGAGGTGGAAGCTACGATAGTGCGCATTTGCTCGAAATAATCGAGTTGATCTGTGGCGATGTGAAAAAAGCCGCCCGGTTCAAGCGCACGATGAATTGAATCGAGAAAGTCGCTGGTAATAATCCGACGCCGATGATGGCGGCGTTTCGGCCACGGATCAGGAAACAACAGATAAAAATTTTCGATGGACGATTCGGGCAGCAAGTAACGAACGGCGTAAGAACTTTCGACCTTTAAAATGCGGACGTTATCCAGTGCGCCGGCTTTTCGACAAGCTTTCGCGATCCGGCCAGCCAGCTTATCGATCCCGAGAAAGTTTCTTTCCGGATGACGGCGGGCGAGTTCGCATAGTAAATCGCCATCGCCGCAGCCAAGATCGACATCGAGCGGAGCGATGTGGCCGAAGATGGCGATCAGGTCAAGCGGCGCGACGTAGTTTTCCGGAATCAGTTCGACCACGGAATAAAAATGGAGCCGTTGCAAGGCGATTCAACATCGCAACCGGTCCGAGCCGAACTGGCGGAAATAATTGGCGTTATGTTTAAACCGTGGCTGTCGATTTCGGTGACAAGAAACCGATCGCAAGCATCGCGACGGCGAGCACGACGTGGAGCCAGGTGTCGGCGGGATTGTTCGAGATCATGTTGAGCAGGTTGCCGTTCGGAGTCATAAATCCGAGAACAGCGACGACCGCGTAGATGACTCCAAAGATTTGGAACCATAAACGCGCTGCGCCTGCGCCGGACATCGAAGCGAAGAGGAAAATAGCCCCCGAGACGATGTGAACGACACTGTGCGCGGCATTGACCATAAAGATGCCGAGCAACATGTCGTCCTTGGTTACGCCGGGAACGAATCCGAGGATTCCAACTGCCAGAAAGACAAGACCGAAAAGCATTCCGAGTGATTTAGCCATAGCGAGACCTCCTATTGGTTAAAGAAGTTACGCTTATGGCAGCCGCACCCTCGGCTGGCAAGAGAAAAAGCCGATTATTCGCAACGGACACGGTCCGACAATGTCTAACATCGACGACATGAAAATCGTTCACCTTCTCGCGACGGCGTGCGCACTGATGATTGTTCATCTTTTGCCGGCGCAGAATTCTCCTGTGCCAACCAAGACGGCTGTGTTCGCGGGTGGTTGTTTCTGGTGCATTCAGCCGGCGTTCGATAAAGCTCCGGGCGTGATCAAAACCACGGTGGGTTATTGCGGCGGCACCGAACCGAATCCGACTTATGAGCTGGTCGGCTCGGAGAGGACCAAATATCGCGAATCGATCGAGATTGTTTACGATCCCGCGAAAATTTCGTACGACCAACTGCTCGACATTTATTGGAAACAAATCGATCCGACCCAATCAGATGGCCAGTTTACCGACATCGGTCCGAGTTATCGTGCCGCGATTTTTTACGGGACCGATGACGAGAAAAAAATCGCCGAGATGTCGAAGGAAAAATTAGCTAGCTCCGGAAAATTCAAGAAACCGATCGCGACTGAAATTTTGCCGACGATGAAATTCTGGCCAGCGGAGGAATATCACCAAAAATATTACCAGCAGAACCCCGAACACTTCGAAGCTTTCGAGCACGGCTCGGGGCGCGTTTCGTTCCAGAAGAAAAACTGGAGCGATAAACCGTAAGTCCAGTATTTTTCGGGCCACCAGCTTAAAATTTGTAGACCTCAGCCCGCTGCGATTCGACGAACTCAGCGCGCTCGACCGAGAGCGGCTCGCTCATGACTTTGCCCAGTTCCTGGGCGAGGACGATCGCAATTGCGCGAGCATCGCGAGTGTAAACGGGAATGGCAAAGGAACCGGCGTTGCGATCGTACCCATAAATCGTGCCTTCAGTTTCCCAGACACAATAGGCATGACCGGCTGGATGATTGTTGTAGCGAACGAGGAGAATCCGCGCCCAGAAATTCTTGTCTAGTTCGTGCTGGTTTTTGACGACAGCCAGATAATTGCAGGCGGAGATGACGCAGCCGTTCAAAACGACGAGATCATTCTCGTTCGGGGAAAGAATAACCGCCTGTTGAGGGCGGCAACTGAGGGTGATGCAGGCGAGGAGGATGGCGGAGTGATAAGAAAGTTTACCCAGGGTGCGAAAGTTCATCGAATCGGGAGCGGCTGTATCTATTAGATTTATAGCTTTTATAAAACAGTCGCTCTGTCATGTGAAGCTTTTTCTTTCATCCCTGCAAGAAAATTACACACCGCCTGGTTGACACAGGCAAGCCCGCCTTCGTTTTACTTCGGCGTGGCATTTTTTTTCCGAAGGACAAAAAAGTGGTCTTTATTGGACAAAGCTCGAACTCATTTCGAGTCCGATGTCCGTTAGAAACTATCCCCGCACCCTTCCCCGCAGCGGGGATAGGTCGATTGATTGAATTACGTTGCTGCTGAGCGCGTTGTCGCTGTTCTTCGCTTCGCTTCGACCCCCGACTTCGGTCGGTTTGCCCGATAACTCGTGGCAAACCTCCCTCACATTTCGCTCACGCGAAAGACGGGTTCACACACGGCCAAAAGGACATGTCCTTTATGGCAGAGGCAGCCGGCTTCGCGGGAGAGAAAGGGGTCGGAAGACTTGAGAGTTTTGCTGCCCTCCTTAGCCATCGGCCTGCGCCCAAAACCCCTCTCCGGCCGAGGCCACGTTCCGTCAGCAAATCTTCAAGACTTCCGACCTCCGAATGAGAGGGCAATCGTCTTCGCTGAACCACTCCGCAGACTCCGGGATTCCCGAAGACCATCGCCTTTTCTCTCATGCTGGTTTTACGGGTTCGCCAGCGAACCGGCTGGCGAATTAGAGCCTCACGGCTCTGACTGGTTTCGTTGCCGCCTCACGGCGGCCATTCGCCTGAGCGTGAGTTCATTTTAGCAAAGCCGGACGGGTTAAGGAAAAATGAGTGGCGGACCAGTCCGAGCCTTCGGCTGCCGCTTGCATTGGCCTACGTGCGTTCTTATCCTATTTGAGGCTGGGTAAAACCGGCGATTTTAAACGATATATGAAAACGAATACCTCTTAACTAAGCGATGCCAACGCGCCGACTTGGCGTGACTTTGGCCGAAACGGAAGATCGAAGAGCGCCATCTCTCCTGGGTCGAACCCTTGAAGGCGAGGGGTCTGAACCTTTTTGACATTGAGTCAATCTGACCTCGGATTTCTGACCTCCGACCTCTGAAGAGCGGGATTACGGACCCTTCGTTTGATACCTTTTTGACACCGGCGGCTAGATGCCGCTCCGACTCATTTAAGCAGGGAACAGATCAAGTCACCGGTGCTGTTTCAGGATTTGCTTGACCACGAGGTCATGCGCGGCAATTTACGCGACTTTTCCGCGGACGTCAGGTGATTCTCTATGCAAATTAGCCTTCTCAAATCGAAAATTCATCGCGCCGTGGTGACTGGAGCAAGCGTCGATTACCAAGGCAGTCTCACCATTTCGGCCGATTTGGCCGAAGGTGCCGGCCTTCTTCCGTACGAAAAGATTCTTGTCGGGAATTTGAACAATGGCGAGCGGTTTGAGACTTATGTCATTTACGGGGAACCGGAAGAACGTGTCATCGAACTCAACGGCGCTACCGCGCACCTTGGCAAGATCGGTGACCGTCTGACCATTATGAGCTTTGCCCGTTATACAATAGACGAAGTGGCCGCTCATCAACCGCGTATTCTCGTTCTGAATGAGAAAAACGAGCTGGTTCGCCTCAATAGAGAAAAAGTCCGATCAACGCTGCAAATCGCAGGATAGATAGCTACGCGTGTGAGAAACCGACTGCGGTTTCATAGACGTCCGCGATCGTCGTGGTGTAGAGCCGATCTTTCTCGGGACAGCTGTTTCAAGGGAGTGACGCAAGTCCTCAATCAGGTCATCGACGTCTTCGATTCCGATCGAGAGGCGGACAAGATCTGGCGGTGGAGCAAGCTGCCCTTTGAGTGAATCGGGAATACTCGCGTGCGACATTGCAGCGGGCAGGCTAATCACAGAATTCACCGAGCCAAAGCTGACGGCGATATTGAATAATCGCGTGCTTGAAACCACGCGCTGCGAGATAAGCGGATCGCCAGTGGTGAAACTAATCACTGCGCCATCGCCCGTCGCTTGAAACCGGTGGAGCAGATGGCCGGGATGTGTTGTTAGGCCCGGATAGTAGACATTCTCGATCGCGGGATGCTTCGTTAGCAATTGTGCAATTTTTTTTGCCGAAGCGTTCTGCCGCTCTGCGCGCAAAGCAAGTGTCTTGATCCCGCGCAATAGGAGCCATGACTCAAACGGAGCAAGCCCAGCGCCTTCAGCATTTTGTTGGAAACGAAATTGTTGATCCAAGTCCGGATCATTGGTGATTAGTGCACCTGCGGTCACGTCGCTGTGACCGCAGAGAAACTTCGTGGCCGAATGAATGACTACGTTCGCGCCGAGCACCAGCGGTTGCTGAAAACAAGGCGACAGCATTGAATTATCCACTGCGAGAATCGCGCCGGACGAATGCGCCACATCAGCGATTTTACTCACGTCCGTAATCCGCAGCAGCGGATTGGTAGGTGTTTCGGCGAGGACGAGTCGGGTTCGCTCGGTCAAGGCTGCATGCACTTCGTCCAGATTCGTCGCGTCCACGTAGCTGATAGAGATCCCGCTGCGCGATAAAACCTGATCAAGCAGCCGGACGGTTCCGCCATAAAGATCGTTTCCGGCAACAATGTGATCGCCAATCTTAAGTGTGCGCGTTAAGGCGGTGATTGCTGCCATGCCGCTGGCAAACGCGCAGGCGTGATCGCCGCTTTCGAGTGCAGCGAGTTTGTGCTCAACCAAACTGCGCGTCGGATTCGCCGTGCGCGTGTAATCGTATTCACCAAACTCACACGCCTTTTCTTGCCGAAATGTCGACGTCTGATAAATCGGCGGCGAGATCGCATTGTACGGATCGCCGTTTCCTTCGAGATAAACGCAACGAGTGGCTGTTTTCACGCGACGAATTCCTCCAGTTGTTCTTCTGTCGAGTGGGCCGCTAACTCGCAATGAAGCGCGAGTAAGTCTGCCATCACGGCTTCGGTTGTTGGCCAACGGCCCGCGCCGATTCCGCGTACTACGCGTCCCCACCCGTTGTTCGTTTCCACGAGCAGCCCGTTCTGCGCGCCTCTCAGTTGGCCGAAGGGCGACGAGATCGGCACTTCGACTGGCGCGACGCTCGCGTGCAAGCCCGCGCCGTTCCATCGGCAAGTCGCTACCAGACGGATCGTGGAACCGCGTCTGCCTGATTCCATTAAAGCGCTGGCATCTAAATGTTCGACTCCTTGCCGCGCGATTTTCTCGAATGGCAACGAAATTCCGAACGCTGCTCGCGCTAGCATGATCAATTTTTGCGCGCTGTCTGTTCCGTTGAGGTCGAGGGTCGGATCTGCTTCTGCGTAGCCGGCCCGCTGCGCTGCTTCGATCGCGTGTTCCAATTCTTCACCATGCGCGAGCTGATCGATGATGAAGTTGGTTGTCCCATTTAGAACGCCGCCGAGTCCGGAGATTGGTCCGTTGGATCGCGCTTGATCGATCAATTCCAGCGCTGGCAGCGCGCCACCCACTGCCGCACCCGCACGGATCGTCACGTCGTTTGCTTCGGCCAATGCTCGCAAATGTTCGCCGGCGCGAGCGATCAACGCCTTATTCGCAGTCACTACATGACGTCCCAGATGCAAGGCGTGTTCTATTAACGCCGATGCATGGTTGGTCCCGCCGATAAGCTCAACCAGAACATCGTACTCCGCATTGATCAGTTGGTTTGGCTTATTGCTGAGTAAATGTTTCGGTACGCACGGAACGCGTTCGCGAGAAATATTCCGTACTGCAACGCCGACCACTTCGAAAAATTCCGGCAGCGCAGCCAACCGTTCGTAAACACCGCCGCCAACTGTGCCACAACCGAGCAGTGCGACGCGCAGCCGTCTCGGCTGTGATTTGGGATTTTCCACGATGTCGGCATCCGCGCCGATTTCCGTTCCCGTGCCTGCACTGATCGCACTTATCTCAAATCGGACGCAGTGTTTGGCCGCGTACTGAACGGCCTTGCTCTGAACAAGCGATCCACCGACGTGCAGCGCAGTCTCATATTTCGCGCCCCTGAACCGTAGCAGCGCACGTTCTGAATTCGCCGGATCGCTCGTATATAGACCATCTACATCCTTGAGCAGAATGCAGTGGGCGCCGAGTTGTTGCGCAACAAATATCGCCGACAAATCGGAGCCGCCGCGTCCTAACAATGTCGTGTCGCCTTGGTCATTTCGGCCGGCGAAGCCGGGCAAGACAACGACAGACTGCTCCAATTCTTTTCGAAGCCGCGCGACATCGAGACTAACCGGTTCCGAATCAGATTCGTTACCGACCGTGCGCAAACCCGCTTGCGCGGGATCGAGAAGTTTTGCTGGAATTCCGGCTCGATCCAGAGCAAGCGTCAGTAGCGCTGACGAAGTCGTTTCACCGCTGCTCACCAGCGCTGCGACTGCGGGATGCGCCGGTTCGTGCGAAACATCATTCGCCAGGCGTAACAGTCGATTGGTTGTATTCCCCAATGCTGACGCCACGGCCACAACATGATTTCCGCTACGCCAGTGCCGGTAAATTTCATGGACCGCTCGCGGCAAATCGGTCTCACTCCGCAGCACCGAGCTTCCGAATTTCAGGACAACAATGTTTCCGTGGCTCATGGGCAGCCTCCCTTCGCCGATGGGTCGAGCGCTTGTGCAAGATCGGCAATAATGTCTTCGGCGTTCTCGAGCCCGACTGAAAGCCTAACAAGTCCGTCCGTAATGCCAGCCGCCGCGCGTTGCTCCGGCGGCACGGCGCCGTGCGTCATGGAAACGGGATGGGTGATGATCGTCTCCGCAGCGCCGAGATTTTCCGCCAGCGCGCATAGTCGGACCGAATTCATCAATCGAATCCCGGCTTCAACGCCGCCTTTCACTTCGAACGCGATCAGCGCTCCGCCCGCTTTTTGCTGACGCTGCGCAAGTTCAAACTGAGGGAATGATCGAAGGCCGGGATAAACCAGTCTTGTCACGCGCGGATGGCTTTCGAGAAATCGCGCGACGCGCAGCGCGTTCTCGCAGTGCCGCGCCATGCGCAACGGCAAAGTCTTGACGCCTTGCAACGTCAGCCAGGCGGCGAACGGCGATTGGATTGCGCCAATCGTGTTCCGCGTGAACAAAAATTTTCCGTGGAGATCGGCATCGCGCGTGATGAGCGCGCCGCCGACCGTTGCGTTGTGGCCTTCGATGAACTTAGTCGTCGAATGCAAAACAATGTCTGCGCCGAGATCGAGCGGACGCTGCAACGCGGGGGTGAGCAGCGTGTTGTCCACCGCCAGCAAAGCGCCCGCTTCTTTAACGAAACACGAGGCAAGATCGACACTAGTGAGTTTCAATGTCGGGTTCGCCGGTGTTTCGATGAAAACAAGACGTGTGGCCTTCTGCAAAGTATCGCGCAAAGCGTGCGCGTTCGAAGTATCGACAAATTCCGTCTCTACACGGAACGGCGCCAACGTTTGTCGGAGCAGTCGCACTGTGCCGCCGTAAACAGCTTGCGAACACACGATGCGATCGCCCGCGCGAAGCAAACTCAAGAACAACGCGGTCGTTGCCGCGAGTCCCGTTGAATAGCAACTCGCAAACTCAGCTCCTTCGAGCGCGGCGAGTCGTCGCTCCAATGCAGACACGGTCGGATTTCCCGATCGGCTGTACTTGAAACCTTTATCTTTGCCGACCGCTTCCTGTCGATAGGTCGTGGTTTGGTAAATTGGAGTCAGCATCGCCCCAGTGACCGGGTCTGCGCTTGTACCGGCATGCAACGCCAGGGTTTCAAATTGCTGTAGCGGCGCTCTGTGAGCGCCGAAACTCTCTGTTTCCGGTAGCGGCCCCACGGCAGGGTCGGATTTCTTTTCTTCGATCGTCTCCATCATCACAATTTCCTTTCGGTTTGTGTGACGATCGAAGGTCCGGTTGCGGTTCACGCAAGAAACCGCGGAAGAAGCGCGAGGGCTTAACAACCCGCACAGCTCTTTAGCAGTTTTTTACGTGGAGCAAGTCGCCTTAAATCGCCACGTTCTCTTTTTTCTAATCGAAGGCGAGGCTAAACGCGGTTGTATCGGCGTCAACAATTTTTTCGGCGACAATCATTTTCGCTAACAAATAGTCGTTTTCGCTAACGCCAGTTACGGCTCTTGTACGAAAAGAAACGACGTGCTGTCACTCGTTAGGCAAAAAAGTAGGGAAAAAGAACGAGCGGCCGCACTGGCTTTAGTGTCAATGCGGCTGACTCGTTTTGCGGGGTAACGTGGACGGCTTTTTAATCTAATTTTTGACATCAAGTTTTTGTCTGTGAAATTTCGACAATGAACCCAAGCCACCGATCAAAGCTAGAGCAATTGGGTTTGTCGGCCCCCGAAGCGCAGGTTTACCTCGCGGTTCTCCGCCATGGTCCACTCGCCGCCGCAGCCATCGCCCATGAGACACGGATTTCTCGGACCAGCGTTTACCCGACGCTTCTTTCGCTGTCCGATAAAGGATTGGTTGAGGGGGGTGTCGGCCACGGCAGCAAATTCACTGCAATTTCGCCGGAGAAAGCGTTTTCTTCGCTCATGCAGCGAGAAGAACAAACGCTTTCAGAGCGGAAACGTGTGGCCGGCGAGCTCGCCGAAACGCTCGCGCCGTTGGCGGCTGACGCTGATTCTCCACTCGATGCTACAGTGCAGGTTGTTCGCACGCCGCAGGTGATTTCCGAACGTTTCTATCGTTTGCAATTGGAAGCGGAACGGGAGGTCCTGAATTTTGTTAAAGCCCCGATCTTGATGCCGAGCCAGGGCAACCCCGCAGAACAAAAATCTCTCCGTCGTGGCGTGCGTTATAGATGCCTCTACGAACGCGCCGTTTTGAATGACCCCAAAATCAGACCATACCTCGAAAGTTGGATTGCTGGGGGAGAAGAAGCGCGCTTGTACGATGGTCAACTCCCATATAAGCTGGTGATCTTTGATCGTAAGATTGTGTTGCTAACACTCGTTACGCGCAGCGGTCAGTCATCAGCCCTGATGGTTCGGCATGAACCATTTGCCAAAAGCATCGCAATGCTATTCGACTCGCTGTGGGAGCAATCAGAGCCGCTAGATAGGAAGATTCAAATCCAGCCCCTCGCAAGCAAGCGGAGCCCAAGAAAAGCGCCGGTCGGCAAATCTCATTCGAGAGCGACCAGAGACGGAGGGCCTCGCCGCGCGTGAAAATCAGAATCAGCTAACCGTGACTCGCGCGATCGATTTATAAGGTGATCGAACCAACGCAGGGCGCATTGTTTGATTTTGAGCGACCCAAAACGTACACGTACGTGCTCTTTTCCTGTTCTCGCTGCTAAGTAGGAATCCGAAATTTCTATCGGAAAAATCCCTAGTCACTAGCGATCTCCGCTGAGTTCGTCTTAGCTTTTCAGGAGCGATCTTTAGGGCTGCACGCCTCGTGGCGAGGCATTCCGGGCCGGCCCAAAAAATTTAAGCGCAGGATACATCCAGACCTCACCGGTATTCCGATTCTGTCGTTAAATATGTTATTTAATTATTGACAACAATTTTTTGTCTGAAATCATGTGACAATGAATTTGAAACTTCAATCCAAATTAGAGCAGCTCGGTTTGTCGGTGGCCGAAGCCCAAATTTATCTCGCAGTTCTTCGTAGTGGTCCGCTGACTGCCTCAGACCTGGCCAACGAAACTGGGATTGCTCGCACCAGCGTTTATCCGGCGCTCTGTTCCCTCGCTGATAAAGGATTGGTCGAGTCGGGCGTAGGTCGCGGAAGTAAATTCACCGCCGTTTCGCCCGAGGACGCACTTGCATCGCTCATTGTGCGGGACGAACGAGCCCTTTCTGAGCGCAAGCGCATCGCGGACGAGCTTACCGAAACTCTCGCGCCTTTAGCGGCCGATATAGAGTCTGAGCTCGACGCTACGGTTCAGGTCGTCCGCACCCAGCAAGTCATAGCGGAGCGTTTTTATCGCCTTCAACTGGAAGCAGAACGGGAGGTTCTGATGTTTGTCAAAGCTCCAATTTTGATGGCGGGACGAGGCAATCCCGCGGAACAAAAGGCCCTCCAGCGCGGCGTTCGCTACAGGTGTTTGTACGAACGCGCCGTCCTGGATGACCCGAAGATCGGACCATATCTGGCGAGTTGGATTGCCGGCGGTGAAGAAGCGCGCTTGTACGGTGGCGAGCTTCCTTACAAGGTGGTACTCATCGATGATGAGATTGTTCTCGTTATACTCGTTAGGCAGAGCGGCCAGTCGTCCGCGCTCATAGTTAAGCACGAGCCTTTCGCCAAGAGCATCGCCATGCTCTTCGACTCGCTCTGGAAAGAGTCACAGCCCCTGGCCGCGGAGAGCTACGTCAAAGCTTACAGCTTAAAAACGGTTTCAGAAACAGCTAACCGAAGCACAAGCAGAGCACCGGCCGGCAAATCTCATTCCGCAGGAACCGCGGACGCAGCGCATCGACGTGCATGAAAACTAAAAAAACCAATGGATCGACGAGTCGAAACAGCAATTGCTTTTATGAAAGCTAACCTTCACCGCAAAATATCTGCCGTAGAAATCGCGCAGATTGTTCGTCTCTCGCCATCGCGCCTGCGTCATCTCTTTAAAAATCAGACTGGCCAATCGCTCGCGCGTTACCGGCGGGAAATGCAGTTGGAACGCGCCAAATATCTTCTCGAGACCACATTCCTGAACGTCAAGGAAGTGGCCTCAACTGTCGGCATCGACGGGGTCAGTCATTTCGTAAGGGACTTCGAAAAGGCTTACGGAATGACTCCAGCTCGGTACGCCGAAGCCCATCGTGAAACGACCCCGATCGATGAATAGAACACTCACAGCCAAATCCGCTAACAGATGGCCATTTTGGCCAACAAATAATCGACCGGCGATACGCCGTAAAACCTTCGAGAACCGATTCTTAAGTCGATGAGATGAAATAACCCAAACCAACTGGAAGGAAACCAGAATATGAAAAATGACCGCTCCAAATTAAAAGCTCAAAGCCGAAGAGCTTTCGCGATTAACCCCTCCAATCTCAAATCGGCCTTCTTCAATCGACGCGCATTGCTCGCGCTCACACTTTGTGCGACCAGCGTTTTTCTCGGCGTATTTAGCTTTGCCGCAAACCCACTGCCAGCGGATACGGCCACTGATTCAGAAACACCCGGGGAGTGGACCATTGTTCCGTCACCCAATCATGAATTGGATGAAGTGGATCCGCCTTTTCTTCAGATCAAAAATTTCCTTAACGGTGTCACATGCCTTTCCGGGTCGAACTGCTGGGCGGTCGGTTATTGGTTTTCTGTTGATCAAGCCAACATTAATTTTTATAAGACGCTTATCGAGCAATGGGACGGGACCACGTCCACTTGGTCGAAGGTCGATTCGCCTAATAACGACCCCGGCGTCGAAGGTAACACAATTAACGAACTGTCCGATGTCGCGTGCGCCTCTGCGTCGGACTGCTGGGCCGTGGGCTATTACCAAGCCAACGGTACGCATCCTCTTTTCATCCATCGGGGCGAGACGTCGCCCTGGGCGATTGTGTCGCCCGATGTGCCGCAAGTCGGCCAGCTCTCTGCGATAACTTGCCCGTCGCCCTCAGACTGCTGGGCTGTTGGCGAACAACTTGGGGTACAAACGCTGATCGAGCATTGGAACGGAACCGCGTGGTCCGTCGTCTCATCCAAGAACACGAGCCCGCAGGAAACCAACGTACTTGTCGGAGTGAAATGCACCTCCGCATCCGATTGCTGGGCAGTCGGCTACTACAATGTACACACTGACGATCCGACAAAGAGGGGCACGGCCCAGACTCTCATTGAACATACTTCGGATGGAATCTCGTGGTCAATTGTGCCTTCGGCAAATGCCGGCCCGCCGGCGCCAACGCCGACACCGAATCCAACGCTGCCACCAAACCTAACGCCTACGCCTACGCCGACACCGACTCCAACGCCAACACTCACTGCGCAGAATAATTACCTCACCGACGTGTCATGTGCATCGGAGTCGGTTTGCTGGGCCGTTGGGTATTATTTGAACGCCGGGGTCGATCAAACCCTTATTGAGCAATGGGACGCAACCTCAAACTCATGGTTAATCTTCCCATCCCCCAACACTAGTCCTAACCAGAGTAACGTCCTTTACAAAGTCGCGTGCAATTCTACATCCGACTGTTGGGCTGTAGGCTCCTACGTCCCCAACGGTGGGATTTCGCAAACGCTCATTGAACACTGGGACGGCCACTCGTGGGCCATCAACCCTTCCCCCAACACTGGTCCCGGCGAGATCAATGGACTGAACGGGATAACCTGCACGTCTGACTCCGATTGCTGGGCAGTGGGCAATTATGCACAAAGTGGTGGTGCGTACCCCTTCGCTGGAACGTTGATTGAGCATTACACGTTGCAATCGTCAGTGAAGTTGCTGAACGTCGCGTCCCGCAAAACCCATGGCGCCGCCGGCACATTCGATGTCGATCTTCCACTCACGGGCAACCCTGGTATCGAGTGCCGCAGCGGTGGGGAAAATGGTGACTACACGGTCGTTTTCAGTTTCGCAAATCCACTCACTAGCGTTCAAGGAGCTGCTCTTACAACTGGAAGCGGTTCGGTAGCCGGTAGCGCTATCGACAGCAGCGATGCGCATCAGTACATCGTCAACCTTACAGGCGTGGCGAATGCGCAGACCATCGCAATTAGCCTAACGAACATAACTGATGCAACTGGAGCTACCCTTAGCTCTGTTTCGGCTTCGATGGCTATCCTCGTCGGCGACGGTAATGCCAATAGAGTGGTGAGCAACTACGATGTGGCAGCGGTGAAAGCGCAGGGCGCTGCATCGGTGACCGTCTCGAATTTCCGCAATGATGTGGACGCCGATGGCGTCATCAATGACAGCGATGTCAGTCTAACGAAATCCCAAGTGGGAACAACCATGCTTATACCATGAAAAAAAATATCGATTCACGATCTGCCTTCTGTTATCCGCGAATTTTTCTGGCGTTTGTTCTCTGTTCAGCTGGCTTCTTCCTGGCCATGCTGAGTTTGGCGACGCCAGCTCCAGTCAATTCAGTCGCGGAAAGTAACAATAGTACCGCCGCATCTACCAGCAGCGTGGCTGCAGGAGCGGTTGACTGGTACCGGATCCCTACAGCCTACTATTCGGCCGTTAACAACTATCTTTCTGGCGTGACGTGCACGTCCGACTCTGATTGCTGGGCTGTCGGCTGGTACAACAACAACGGCACCGACCAGCCAATTACCTTACATTGGAGGAGAGGTGCCTGGTCCGCCTCGGATTACTTCCCTTTGTCTGCCCGCTTTAATGGCGTCACCTGCATGTCGGTTTCCGACTGCTGGGCAGTCGGGTTCGTTAACCGCAAGGGGGCGGATGCCTCGACGCTGATTCAGCAGACGCTGATTGAGCACTGGGATGGCACGGCTTGGGTCGTTGTCCCTTCACCCAACAGTAGTCCTCAGGAGGCGGATTCCCTCTTCGGAGTAGGGTGTCGTTCGGCGACCGATTGCTGGGCGGTCGGCAAGTTCCAGAGCAGCGGTAACGATCACACTTTGATCGAGCACTGGGACGGGAATTTGTGGAGCATCGTGTCATCGCCAAACACGAGCGCCACGCAAGACAACGCGCTTCAAGCCATAACGTGCATACCGGCTTCTGCTTGCTGGGCGGTCGGATACGCCGGTAGCACCAGCACTCGCCAGACACTCATCGAGCAATTGACTGGTTCTTCATGGGCCATTTTCGATTCGCCAAACGTTAGTGGAGAAGCCAATCAACTGTTCGGCATAACCTGCACATCGGACTCAAACTGCTGGGCTGTCGGAAAATCTTATTCTGGGTCCAGCTCTCAGACTCTGGCAGAGCAATGGAACGGCACCGAATGGCTCGTTGTTCCGTCACCGAACACTAGCGCCTCAGAACCAAATTCGCTCGCCGGCGTAGCGTGCGCTTCCGTATCCGAGTGTTGGACGGTCGGTAATTATAGTAGCGCTTTAACCGGCACCCAGCAAACGCTCGTCGAACGTTGGGGCGGAGCCTCGTGGGCCATAGTTAGCTCGCCCAACAGCAGAAGTAGCGAAAATAACGTGCTTCAAGCCGTGACCTGCACAGCCTCATCGGATTGTTGGGCAGCTGGCTCGTACCACGCTGGCGAGGATAATACACAGAGGACACTTACGCTTTACCACCCGGGGCCGCCACCGCCGCTGCCTCCGATTCACTGGGCGAGTACTTCATCGCCGAACTCCGGCTATGGAAATAATGATCTCAACGCCGTCACGTGCTTGACTGACTCCGACTGTTGGACTGTCGGGTTCTTCGGAGGTGACGACGGTACTTTGACGGGCTACCAGACCACTCTAACTGAGAAGTGGGACGGGACTTCCTGGAGTGTTTTCAGTTCCCCGAATGCGACATTCGACAAGTTTAACAAGCTTTATGGGGTAACGTGCGCGTCTACTTTGGACTGTTGGGCCGTAGGCTTCACGGGTGGCGTTCTAGACCCTCAAACTAACACCGTTAGGCCATCTCAGACTTTGATTGAGCATTGGGACGGGTTTTCCTGGTCGATTGTGTCCTCGCCCAACCAAGATACGTACAACTATCTTTACAACGTAACTTGCTCCTCAGCATCGGAATGTTGGGCTGTAGGTTACTCCTACAACAACCTCCCGAGCGCGGCCGGCGAGAACCTTCGCTCCGCCCGGTCGCTCATCGAACACTGGGATCCTGAAACAGGCTGGACGATCTCTTCCGAGAGCGTCGAAGGCGCGTGGCTTTTTGGCTTAACCTGCGTGGCAGCCTCTGACTGCTGGGCCGTGGGTCAAGTAGGTTATGAAGCACTAATTCAGCACTGGAACGGACTTATCTGGAGCATCGTTCCGTCAGGGGATGTGACCGGACTAACCTGGCTGCAAAGTATAACATGCACATCCTTGTCGAACTGCTGGGCCGTAGGATACAACCAAGCGGTTGCTCAAGACGATCAAGTCCTTACGACCAGCCGAACCATTGTTGAACGCTGGGATGGCACAAGCTGGACCGTGGTCGAGTCACCTGATGCCGGGGAGCTTTTTAGCGTAAGCTGCGCCTCAGAGTCTGAATGCTGGGCTGTCGGCGGCCTTAATCAGAATCTGATCACGCAGTGGGATGGCAACACTAACACGTGGACGACCGTTCCATCGCCCCTCAACCCGTATCTCAATTTTCTGCGCGGAGTAACGTGTCCATCAGCATCTGAGTGCTTTGCCGTCGGCACCAAATACGTAAACGGGGACGGTTCCTCGGAGACCCTTATAGCCAAGTATCCTGTTACTGACCCTACACCGACTCCGACGCCAACAGCAACGCCTACACCGAGTCCTACTCCAACGGCAACGCCAACACCTACGGCGACATCTACGCCAACTGTTACTCCAACAGCGACAGCAACAGCTACACCGTCTCCGACTGTGACGCCTACGGCCACGCCGACACCCACAGGTACACCAACGCCAACCCCAACTCCGACACCTACCCCCGCGCCGACGGCTACACCTACTCCAACGCCCGGAGCTACTCCAACGGTTACTGTTTCGGTGTCGCCAACACAGGTCAGTCAAGGGAGCGATGCGACCTATACCGTGTCTGCTTCAACGGCGGTATCTCAGGACACTGTCGTCGGTTATTCAATGAGTGGTAAAGCAATCTTGGGAAGCGACTACACCTTGAGTGGCACCCAAGGGCAAGTCGCGATCGCGGCTGGTCAAACGTCGGGCACAGTGACGCTCCACGCCTTAAGTAACAGCGGCGCCAAAAAGAAAGCGACGGCCATCATGACGTTACAGCCCGGGTCCGGCTACAACTTTGCTGCGACCGCTAGTAAGAAGAAAAAGAGCAAAGCACCGTCGGCGACTGTCACAATTATGCCTTAACATATGAAACATGAAGCCAGCTCTATGGAAAGGAAGAGATGAATATAAAAGCAAAAAAACGCATCGTCGTAATCTTGGCCGCCGTCGTCGTGCCCTTGACCTGGGCCAGTGCAACCACAGATCTGATGTTCAATAACTCGATTAGCAACGAAGTTGGCGGGAATCCAGCGACAATTACCGCAAGCCCTGGTGAGGAGATTACACTCAGCGTACAGTTACTCGACACCACGAATGGAGGAACGAATGCAGTGGATTACTGGCTGAGCCAGTTCTCGGGGCCTTCGGCCGGCGTATTTAGCATTGTCGGGCGGGATTACAACTTCAGCTATTTCCCTGATCCGAGCGCAACCGATGCCAGCGTAACTTCGACGGGGGACACGCGCAGCAACAGCGCGTCCTCCAACATTCCGGATGGCGTTCCGGATAACCAAATTAGCCCACAGAATGGCTGGGATCTCGGCTCGACCAAGACAGATACGACTACCAACAATGCACAGAACTCTACATGGCAAGTAGCTACCTATACGCTCTACGTCTCTCCGAGTGCTGCTGCTGGCATATACCAGCTTCGAACCTTCGACTACAGCGGTTTTGGTTGGTCAAGCACAACCCGTTCAGATCAAGCAGTCGTCCGGCACGCTGCCATCAATATTCATATTGTGCCTGGGACTCCAACTCCGACGCCTACGCCAACGGCGACGCCAACCCCCACGGCTACGCCTACGGCGACAGCAACGCCAACTCCTACAGTCACCCCTACCGCTACAGCTACGCCAACAGTAACTCCTACGGTGACGCCTACACCAACTCTGACACCTATACCCACTCCGACTCCTACGCCGACAGCGACTCCGACTCCAACTCCAACCCCAACAGCGACGGCTACTCCGACAGCGACGGTAACACCATCGCCTACAGTTACCCCGAGTCCTAGCGCGACGCCTAGTCCGACTGCAACTGCGACACCTACGGCTACGCCAACAGCTACTCCTAGCCCTACAGCTACGCCGACTCCGACACCGAGCCCGGCAGCAACCCCAACCGTTAATGTCTCGGTGTCCCCAATACAGATTAGTAGAGGAAGCGATGCAACCTTTACCGTCTCTGCGTCGACATCAGTGTCTCAAGACACAACGGTTGGCTATTCGATGGGGGGTAAAGCAACCCTGGGAAGCGACTACACTCTGAGCGGGACACCAGGTCAGGTCACTATTTCAGTGGGTCAAAGCTCAGCGTCAGCCACGCTCCATGCGCTAACTGGCACGGCGACGAAAAAGAAAGAGACGGCCATTATGACGTTGCAGCCAGGATCTGGCTACAACTTTGCGACCACTAGTAAGAAGAAGAAGAGCAAAGCACCTTCCGCGACGGTCACAATCACACCTTAGGGACATGAAACTAGATAACCAAAGAAAGAGGTCCATGAATGAAAGCAAATTGTCGATCAACTAATGTCTTCCGCAATGTGCGCTTCGCTTTCGCCGGTATTCTTTCCGCAGTCGTCGTGGTGTTATTGTGGAATTTCAGTCCGTTACATGGTGCCGTTTCGTCGGGTCCTGTCGCAGACAACAACGATCCTGATCTACCGTCGATCTTCTCAGGGCAATCAATCGATAAACAGGAGTATCTCCGCAAACGCGCCGAATACTTTGATTCCTTGCGAGGAATCGAACCGGGCGAGGCATTCGATCCTCTTGCCCGGGTTAGGGCAATTCTTCAGATGCAGACGCAGCAGGCCGACGTGCTCAATGTGTTAAAGGCTTCGCCGAATTCTGCAAAGCCGGGTTCAACGGAAAACGGTGAACTGGCGATCCAGAACTTATCTTGGACAGAACTCGGGCCAGCGCCGATTCCAAATGGTCAGAGTTTCGGCTTCCCGACCCATGTAAGCGGCCGCGTCACAGCTATCGCCGTCCATCCCACGAATCCCAATATCGCGTACGTAGGAACAGCACAAGGCGGCCTTTATCGCACACTCGATGGCGGCGTGACTTGGATGCCGTTGATGGATAATGCGCAGTCACTCGCAATAGGGGCGGTAGCTATCGCACCGTCCGATCCGAGCATCGTCTACGTCGGGACCGGGGAAGCCAACCTTTCAGCCGACAGTTTCTTCGGTGTTGGTCTTTACCGCATAAACAGCGCCGGTGGGTCTTCGCCTCTTCTAACTGGACCAATCAACCCTCCGGTTGCAACTGGGATTCCTGGGACAACCGCCTTCACTGGCCGCGCCATTAGCAAGATCGTGGTTCATCCTACCGATCCTGGAACAATTTTTGTCGCTACGGCTTCGGGAATCAGCGGCAATCCTTATGATTTCTTAGATATGAGTGTCCCACCAATGGCGCTGCGGGGTCTCTATCGGTCTACGAATGCTACCGCTGACTTGAATTCGATCGCATTCCAAAAGCTAACCGTAACTACCGCTGGCAGTGTCGCACCCGATATGACGGGCAATCGTTCCGTAATGGATGTAATCATGGAGCCCGGTGTTCCGGATCATCTCATCTGCGCCGTTCTTGGCGGCACGGACAGCAGCGCGCCGGACGGTGGTATTTACATTTCCTCCAACGCGCTAGCGGCTTCGCCAGTCTTCAGTGAAACACTTTCACTAGATTCGGCGCGTGGGCAACTGGCAATCAACAAAACGGCTGCGGTGGTTACGGTTTATTTGGCAGCTGATGAATATGACCCTGATGATCCTGTTGGAGTAACCTGCGCGGCTTCTTCCGGAACCCTTCGGAAATCACTCGATGGGGGCAATACGTGGACCCAGCCGCTGCCGAATGCCGATGGATTTTGCGGTGGACAGTGTTGGTACGATATGAGTCTCGCCGTTGATCCGACTAATGCCCTGAATGTTTTGCTTGGTGGGTCGGCTCACTATTTCAATGGGGATTGTTCGGTAGCCATCGAAAGATCGACCGACGGTGGTGTCACGTACAACTCCGTCAGTAATGGAGTACATGCCGATAACCATGTCGCAGCATTTGCACCATCTGATCCAACGATTGCTTATATGGGAACGGATGGCGGAATTTACAAGTCCATTGATTCGGGACAGATATGGTTCAGCCTAAGCAACGCCACTTTTCGGGCCACACAATTCCAGAGTCTCGCTACTCATCCTACGGACCGCGAATTCATGATCGGCGGGACACAGGACAATGGGACTGAGAAGAGATTTCCTAATTCTAGCTGGTTTCGAGTGGATTACGGAGACGGCGGCTATGCGCTGATAGATCAGAATGCGACCGACACCACAAACGTAACGATGTATCACACTTACTTTAACGCTACGAACAACCTTATTGGGTGGGTGCACTCAGCGGATGCGGGCGCGAGCTGGGATGGCTTCAACTGCGACTTCGGCTTTGGTGCAGACGAAAATAACGGAATCAGCTGCGATGATACCGTTCTATTCTACGCGCCGATGGCTCTCGGCCCGGGCAATCCAAATACCCTGTACTTCGGGACGGATCGCTTGTACCGGTCTACCGATGGGTTGCATATGATACTGGTAAGTCAGGGCCCACTTGCGATGGATTCGGTTCCACCGGCCCAACCGGCTAACCAACCAGTAACGACCATCGCGATTTCACCGCAAGACGACAATGTGCGCTTGGTAGGATTGAGAGACGCGAAGGTTTTCGCAACCACAACGGGATCGACAACATTAACTGATGTAACTAGCGCCACGTTCCCGCCACCGAATGCCGGCTCGATTCGCAGAGCTGTTAGCCGCGCCGTGTTCGATCCTAACGACAGGAAGACAGCTTACATTACGTTCGGCGGTTACAATGTGCCGGACGGCCAGCACGTTTGGAAAACAACGAACCTCGATACAAGCAACGGGGCTTCGCCGGTAGTATGGATGCCTGCAGGGAATGGTATCCCCGACGTACCCGTTGACTGCATCGTTGTCGATCGAACAAATACAAACAACCTATACGTCGGGACCGACATCGGCGTTTATCGCTCTACAGATGCCGGTGCGTCTTGGGCGCCTTTTAGCAACGGGCTACCGCGCGTTGCAGTTTTTGACATCGCATTTCAGGAACAAAGGACCTCAACCAGCACCGATCGCGTAATACGGATCGCGACCCATGGCCGCGGCGTCTGGGAAATCACTGTGCCTACCTCTACTCCAACTCCAACACCCACACCAACGGTGACACCTACGGCGACGGCCACCCCAACGTCTACTGCGACACCCAGTCCAATTCCGACTGCTAGCCCAACACCAACCGCTACTCCTACGGCTACACCGACTCCTACGCCAACCGCTACGCCGTCGCCTACACCAACACCGAGTCCAACGGCTACACCTACTGCAACGCCGACGCCAACTCCGGGAACGACCCCGACGGTTACTGTCTCGGCCTCGCCAGCGCAGATCAGTCGAGGAAGCGATGCAACCTTTATCGTATCTGCTTCGATAGCTGCGTCCCAGGACACAACTGTGGGCTATGCAATGAGCGGTAAAGCTGCATTGGGAAGCGACTACACCTTGAGCGGCAACCCTGGGCAGGTGACGATCGCGGCTGGTCAAACGTCAGGCATAGTCATGCTCCACGCCCTAACTAACAGCGGGGCGAAAAAGAAAGAGACGGCCATCATGACGTTGCAGCCCGGCTCTGGCTACCAATTCGCCAGCGCGGGCACGAAGAAGAAAAAGGCAAAGGCGCCTTCCGCAACCGTGACAATTACACCGTAAATCTGACAACAAAGGCAAAACCAATGAAGACAAACAGGACCTCGAAATTCGATCGTTTCAAACCGCGCGTTTTATTTGCGTCGGTGCTATTTTGCATCGCTGGCTCTCTTGCACTATTTAGTCTTTCAGACCGGACAGGTTCGATCAGCCCTAAGGCGGCGACTCTCCGGTCGGCTTCGTTGCTTCCGTACGACCTTCGTCTGTACTCGGGCCGTGAGCACTCAGTGTTGAATGACGTCCTCGTCGCGTCTTCGCAATGGATGAGGTCTTTTAGTACTCAGTCAAGCAGAGGGTTGAGACCTCGGGCAGCGGCTGGCGTGCAAACGAACATTTCTTCTACAACCCAACCCCTCGTAATTCCGGTGACTGACGTTGTTGTCGCGACCGGTTCACTGCCAGTGCGCGACCTTCCGTTCGCCAATCAGTTTTCAGTCTGGGTCGAGCGAGAGGAACGTCCGCTTCCCAATGGGATCAGACAGCAAGCTGCGAGTCCCCTTGAAAATGACCCTGTACTGCAAACTGCGGCGGCTGCCTCGGCCATGCCCTCTGTTGGTGCTTCGTTCGACGGCATGGACGTTAATCAAGCCTGCCGTTTCTGCTTGCCGCCGGATACCAACGGCGCTGTTGGTCCCAATCATTATGTCCAGACTGTCAACGCGTCGTTCGCTGTTTACGACAAAAGCGGCAATGTAATTCGAGCTCCGACCGCGATTAATGTGCTGTGGTCATCAACGCCGACTTCACAGTGTGCTACTCATAACAATGGCGACCCGGTCGTCGTTTATGACCAGATTGCCGACCGCTGGCTGTTAAGCCAGTTCGTCGTCAACCACCCTTATGCGGAATGCATTGCGGTCTCGCAAACAGCCGATCCCATCGGCGCCTACTGGTTGTATGAGTTCGATCTAAGCAGTGACGTGTTTCAGGATTATCCGAAGGTCGGAGTCTGGCCAGATGGATACTATCTAAGTACAAACCAATTTCCCGATGCCGGTGGATACAATGGCGGCGCCGCTATTGTATTTGAACGGTCTAAGATGCTTCTGGGAGAGCCTGCGCGAGCTGTTTTCTTCGACGAATCTCCGCTCATCGTGGCGGGTGATCCCCTGGGAGTTTGGTACTTCTATGCACCGGGTGGTCAACTACCCTCGACTTTAGATGGTCGGCAGCTTCCACCTACGGGATCACCTAACTATTTTGCCGAAGTTGATGATGCACAGATCAACAATCCTTCGCCGACTACAGATCTGCAGGACGAGATGCGTATCTGGAAATTCCATGTCGATTGGAACAATCTCGCCAACTCAACCTTCGGTACCGGCTCGACCTCACCTACTCCTAGTTCCGAATTCTCTGGGTTGTATACGGCCAGTGCAGGCCAGCCGGATTTTGTGCTACCGATTGCGAATTTTATTCCATCAGGCTGTGACGAGTACGGCCTGTATAGAGTAGAAGCAAACGACTGTAGTCCCGAAAAAGTCATGCCCGGTCAGCCACCTCAATTCTTGGATGTTCTCGGTGACCGCCTGATGTACCGGCTGACATATCGCAATTTCGGCGGTCACGAATCGTTGCTTGTGAGCCATACAGTGGATACGCCACCGGATCCATCCACCGGCGCAGTACGCAACGGTGTTCGTTGGTACGAAGTCCGAAATCTAGACACCACGCCGACGATCTACCAACAGAGCACATTCGGGCCAATTGATCCCACCAACACCAATGGTCCTCTCTGGCGTTGGATGGGAAGTGCGGCCATGGATGCCAGCGGCGACATTGCGATTGCCTACAGTGCGAGCGGTCCAAACTATTTTCCGTCGCTGCATTATGCTGGGCGCCTATCGACCGATCCACTGAATGAACTCACCCAGGGAGAAGCGGTCCTGTTCACCGGTCAGGGGATTGAGGCGCAGGGGGGAACATTAGTTTGCGATCCAGAGGGATTAATTGGCTGCGCTACCGTGCCTAACCGGTGGGGCGATTACAGCGCGCTTGCGGTCGATCCCACTGACGATTGCACCTTTTGGTACACCAATGAATACATGGCTCCAAATAGCCTGACGGATCCTTTTTCATATCACTGGAAGACCCGTATCGGGAGCTTCAGATTCACGCAATGCGAAAGCCCATCGCCGAGTCCGACTCCGACGGCTACACCAACCGCGACACCAACACCCACGGCGACTCCAACGCCCACGGCTACACCTACGGCGACGCCTAGTCCTACATCGACACCGACGCCAACTCCGACGGTAACACCATCACCTACAGTTACGCCGACAGCGACACCGATACCGTCAGTCGACACACCAGTCATCTCTCCGAACGGCGGGACGTTTAAGAAGAAAGTGCAGGTTACGATCTCCTGCGCCACTTCCGGGGCGACGATTTACTACACAACAGACGGGAGCGATCCAACCACGTCGTCACCTGTTTATCCAACGAGCACGGGAAAGAAAAAGGTGAAGGGCATTCGCATCACAGGCAAAGGCCAGCACACGGTCAAAGCAATGGGTGGCGCGCCAGCTTACAGCAATAGCGCGATCGCCAGTGCGGATTTCACCATCAATTAGATGCTGAACCGAAGATGAAAAAAACAAACGCCTTCGACCACAGTCACAACTACACCTTAAATGAAAGAAGGCTTAACGTGCAAAACCGAATTATTTCGCAAACCACTGTGAAGACTTCTTATCCTAAATTCAGCCCGGCCTATACGCGTCTCTTCACGTTTTTTGTGCGAACCTTTCTTGCGGTCGGCCTTGGCACGACTCCGATTCTCAGAGCCGACACGCCGAACTGCGCCCTTCCCGGAGTTCAAGTCCAAAGCGATGTAGCTGGAGACCAACTAGGAGCTCCTGAAAACTCGCAGATGGATCTCCTCGGCGTTTATGTCGCAGAGCCATACTACAGCCCGACCGATCACAACATCACCTTTACAATCAAGGTTTCAGACTTGAACGGTGGCCCGCAGCCAAGCTCGGTTTGGAAGGTTTATCTCAACGTGAAAGACACCAGCGGCACCGCGCAAACGATCTTTTTTGACATGAACACGGAGGATGAGCCCACAGCCGTAACCTTCAACTACGGTTACTTCGACCCCGCCAGTAGTACGAATTTTAGCCAAGGGGCCGGAAACGTTATCATGGGTAGCTTCACCGAGGATGGCACGATTACATTGAAGGTGAACACCGCGAATCCGCTGAGCTTCGCGGACGCCAGCGGCGCACACCAATTCAATGTTGACCTGAAGCCCGCCGGGACCAGTCTGTCCGCAATTCAAGGCGTGACCGAGCTTTTCATTGGAGCGCTTGGCAACGGCGAAAGCACACCCACTGACACGACAGACCAGGGCACCGGCAATTATCTCACGATAGGCAATGATGCATGCTCGGCTGGAGGGACTCCGACACCTACACCTACAGCGACCCCTGCCGGCTCTGGACCAGATACTCCCAGATTTCAAACGTATGTTCCGCCTTCGACGAACGGGTTTAGCGGCGGTGAGCCATCGATCGGCAGCGACTGGCTAACCGGTAATACAATGTATCTTGCATCATTTAGTGCTTATCGCGTCGCCTTTGATGATTGCACTTCTCCGGCAAAAGACACTTGGACAAATACCAAAGCGCCCGGAGCCGCCTCTCTTGATGCAATCCTGTTCACCGACCACATCCGTAACGCGGGAGACACAACGGCAAATCGCACGTTCGTCTCTCAACTAAGCGGCCAGGACAGCATCACGTTCTTCACTGATGATGATGGAGCAGCATACACAGCGTCTTACAAGCCCAGCCAAGGTGGCGGCATTCCTTCGGGCGTCGACCATCAAACATTCGGCGGCGGTCCATATAATGAAAGCGCGAGCCCTCCGCCACCGCCGAATCCAACCTATCCGAATGCGATCTACTACTGCTCACAAGATCTCGAGACGGCCTTCTGTGCCCGCAGCGATGACGGCGGAGTAACGTTTGGAGGCGGTATTCCCATTTACAGCGTAGCCCAATGCGATGGCATTCATGGCCATGTCAAAGTTGCTCCTGATGGAACGGTCTATGTGCCGAATAGAAACTGCGACGGCAGAGCGGCAGTAGTCGTTTCGACTGATAACGGCTTGACCTGGAGTGTTCGACCAGTGTCCAATGCAACTAGTGGCATAACATTCTTAGTCGATCCTTCAGTAGGTATCGGCGCAAACGACGTTGGCAAACCGAACAGCCAAACGAGTAACACGATCTATCTGGGTTACCAAGACGCGAATAGTCGTGCCCGCATTGCCGTTTCTCATGATCAAGGTCAGACTTGGGTGAGTGATCAGGACGTCGGAGCTCAAGTAGGTATTGTTAACTCAACGTTTCCAGAAGTGGTTGCGGGCGACGATAATCGCGCGGCGTTCGCCTTTCTTGGCAGCAAAGTTCCAGCTGACTACACCGATCAGACAAGTTACGATCAGACTGCTCCGTGGCACTTATATATCGCTACGACCTTCGATGGCGGCGTTACGTGGACAACGGTTGATGCTACTCCGAACGATCCCGTTCAGCGTGGTTCCATCTGTAACTTGGGGACAACCGGCTGCGGCAACACACCGGATGACCGGAACCTACTCGACTTCATGGATGCAACGATCGATAAAGAGGGACGAATTCTCGTTGCCTACCCTGACGGATGCATTGGTAGTTGTGTTAACAATCCCACGGGCGCCCATCCTAATTCCTACACTGCGAACGCAACGATTGCGCGCCAGTCCGGAGGCGGGCGGTTATTTGTCGCCTTCGACCCGAGCTCTGGACCAGCTGTGCCCGCTTCACCACGCGTGGACATGGTGTTCAGGGACGATGCCGGTATCGTTCATGTCCAGTGGTCACAGCCGGATAATGGCGGCTCTCCGCTCACGGCGTATAACATCTACCGACGGACTCAATCGGGGACCTTTGGTTTACTTGCGACGGTAACTCCCGATACGACGACTTATAATGATACGACCTCCGATCCCGGGACGGGGTATTTCTACAAAGTAACCGCGGTTAATGCAGTCGGCGAAGGTGCGAATTGCGGTGAATCTCCAATTGGCGATCCTCCGCAAACGAATCCTTGTTCGCTGCCGGGCTATCTTGTCTCCACCGGTCCAAGCGGCGACCAAATACTCGCGCCACAGAATGGCGATCTTGACGTGGAAGATGTTTGGATCGCTGAGCCGGTTCAATCCGACGGCATGAATAAGCTGGTCTTCACCATGAAGGTAGCCGATTTGAGCACGGTTTTGCCAAACAGGAATTGGCGAATTGTTTGGACGCCGTCATCAGCGCCCTCGGTATTCGAGACGAATCGATACTACGTTGGGATGAATTCCGATTCGGGAATTTCCCCGGCCGTGACCTTTGAATACGGCGTGATCACAGGAACGGGAAACGTGCCGATCATCGAAGGCGTTCCTGATTCTGGATCATTTGATCCTGCCACTGGCAAAATCCAGATCACGATTGCCACGAGCAAAGTCGGAGATCCCCATGCTGGTGATACGTTGACCGCAATCAGTGGAAGAACCTATGCCGGAACTGCAAATGCCAGTGTCGGCAAAAGCTCGGTTATCGATTATACAGGAGACGGAACATACACCCTTGTTGGAAATGCTTCCTGCCAAGCTACTCCGACTCCTACGCCAACAGCGACCGCGACTGTGACACCTACAGCAACGCCCACGGCTACGCCAACTGCAACTGCAACACCAACAGCGACGGTGACGGTGACGCCTACGCCGACAGCGACTCCAACTCCGACTCCGTATTACACTCCGACACCGACTCCAACTGCTACAGCAACACCTACGGGGACCGCGACGCCCACCGTGACACCGTCGCCCACAGCCACACCGAGCCCAACGGCTACGCCGACGCCAGCGGCTACGGTAGCTACTCCGATAATCTCGCCCAACGGCGGCACGTTCAAAAAGAAGGTCAATGTGACGATCTCGTGCGCTACTGCCGGCGCCACAATTTACTACACCACGGACGGAAGCGACCCGAGCACCAGTTCGAGCGTCTACGGTGCTGCTAAAAAGGGCAAGAGCAAGCCGATCAAGATAACAGGCAAAGGCCAGCACACGGTCAAAGCAATGGGAGTCGAGAGTGGATACGACAACAGCTCAATTGCCGTTGCGAACTTCACGATAGATTGACGCGGACTGCGAACTCGGGTGGGGGAGAACACTTTGGATGTCGCGCGTCGCTAGCCCTGGACAAGTGGCGGCGCCGGCATTCCAAATTCAAAAAGGAAGCTCACATCTCTCCAACCTAAGACCGGACGACTGATCACGAATGAATTTTGAAGAATTCCAGAATCAATCGCGGCTCTACGTCGTTGGAGCCTTAGAGCCTGATGAACTGGCGAAGTTTGAGGCCGCCCGACAACAATTTGGACCAAAAGCAGAACGCGTTATTACCGAGTGTTATGAGTTACAGCATGCTTTCGTGCTAACGCTAAAGCCGGCAACCGTTCGCGCCGATATCGGGCGACGACTGTTATCGCAGATCCACGGCCGATCTGGGTGATTCAAAAGCAATCGTCGGCCGCCATCGCAATCGCACCTTAACGCTAAGACTTAACTAAACGGTTTGGATCACTGTGAGTAACTCGGCAAAATGTACCACGCCTTCATAGTTTTTGTTGCAGATAGACCTGGCGTTCTGTCACGTGTGACATCCCGCTTACGGCGACTTAATTGCAACATCGTTTCGCTTACGCTGGGGCGCTGTGAGCGGCCATCCGTCTCAAGAATGACAATTGTTATCAATGCGCCGCAAGGCGCCGCGGACCGAATTCCGACGGCGATAGATAAGCTCGAGGATGTTTTACGGGTAGAGGCGACAACCGTTGATGTGCATCAGACACGCGAAATCGCTCTAATCAAAGTCGCTGCCAACGTTGTGACGGACGGTCGCCGGTCTGAGTTGCTTAGAATTTTTCGTGCGCATGTCGTAGAGGCAACACAAACATCGGTAACATTCCAACTCTGCACCAGCCCGACAAAGATCGACCACTTTCTGGAATCTTTGGCCGCGAGCAACGATGAAGTGTTGGAAATTGCACGCAGCGGTGCTGTCGCGATGAGCCGTGGACTACTTCGCCAATTGCCAGAAGGCGGTAAACGACATTCGCCCCACAAGATGCGTGTCGGGGTGAGTTCCCGCCGTTTGCGAATGGGATGATGAAGACGCTGATTTTGCCGGTTGATCTCGCTGGAACATTTGTTTTCGCACTTAGCGGAGCTGTGGCTGGCGTCAAACACCGACTCGATCTGTTTGGCATTGTCGTAGTATCGCTGGCGGCATCGACCTTTGGCGGAATTGCGCGGGATGTTCTGATCGGCGCCGTTCCTCCAGTAGCTATCGCTGATTGGAAGTATATACCCATTTCGCTCCTCGCCGGGTTCACGGTATTTTTTCGCTATCACCTACCGACTTCATGGCGAAACCATCTATTAATGATTGATGCGGCGGGCCTGGCACTGTGTTCCGTATCCGGGACGTTAAAGGCGCTATCTTTTCAACTGCCACCGGTTGCCGCTGTCTTACTTGGTGTTCTTACCGGAATTGGCGGTGGAATCGCTCGCGATCTGCTCGTATCCGAAATACCGATAGTGCTTCGCGCGGATCTTTATGCTGTTGCAGCTCTGGCTGGCGCCAGTGTGGTTGTGGTTGGTAACATGTTGCCCATCCCGTCAGTTGCGGCAACGGCTGCTGGTGGCGCGTTATGTTTTGGGCTGCGGTTTATGGCTATCCGGTACCGTTGGCATTTACCCGGAGTTTATCAGGTGGAGCCGTCTAAAGCGGCCGATGCCCCCTAATAATTATGTGTATGACCATGCGACGCGTTTGTAGCACGACTGCATCTCCAAGTTTTTCGGACATTGGACATGTCGAAATGGCGCGATTTGCGACGATTCTAATCGCGCGTTGTTCGTCCAACATCTTCGCCGACGCCGACGGTCAGGTGATTCTCGAAGAAGGAAAGAATGCTCGAATCGAAGGCGGGGCTAAACGCGGTTGTATCGGCGTCAACAATTTTTTCAGCCGACAATCATTTTCGCTAATAAATAGTCGTTTTCGCTAACGACGGGTCAGGAGACTTGCACGAAAAGAAACGCGATCAACGTCACTCGTTAGGGAAATTTATTAATTAGTTTAATCAAAAGTCACCGCGATGTTGCGTCGAAGTAACGCGCTTGTTGCTTGAGCTGATACTCTGCGCGCGCGAGCGAATGGCATATGCAAACAACAAAACTACCATTAAATGGAACCATCCAACATCCCGACCTGGCTGAAGCCTTGCGCGGCGACAACGGAACATTCTTCTGCCAGCAAGGTGGCCAGAGTTATCTTGTGACCGCAGCAGAAGGTTACTCGATCAAGTCCCTGCGCCCGGTGGGTCGTCGGGTCATCGAACAACCAACGCCGGTGCCGCAGGTTGGACCAGAACCATGGACGATCCAAAAAGTCTCCAACGACGTTCTGGAGTTCGTGGAAACATTCACCGCGGTGCGCGGTGGAGCACAGGCGAGAGCCTGATCGAATTCGGGTTTAGTTAAAAAGGGAAAAAAGCAAGCAGCCGTACTGGCTCGAGGCAGTGCGGCTGCTTTGTTTTCAGCGCCGCTATTTACTCTTTGCGTCGGCGAAATCGTGACGCTCGGAATTCCATTTAGAGATTTCCCGAGAGACCAATTCGAGCTTGCATTTGTCCTCACTGGTCAGGATGCCGCGGTTGCGCATATCCTGAAGAATGTCGAAGCTTCGCTGGTACATCTTGTATGCTATGCGGCTGTGCTCGCTTCGATCGTGCGACGGTCTTTTGCTGTTAGACGCGATCGTCGCATAGGCTTCACCAAGATTGGCACATGCGGTTGCAACTTCGCTGCGGGAGAGGCCGTTCGTGGGCGCGACTGGCGAAGTGTCGATCAGCGAGAGCGTTTCAGCGCAGATTCTGAGCGCTGCCGCAAAATCATCCGTCTTGGCCAACATTTTCGCCATTTTCGCCTCGGAGTCGATCAGATCCGCCCGCTTCCAGGGGTTTGACGGATCTGCCTTTACATCCTCCGCGCGTAAGGCCACAGATTTTCGATAGCGTACCAAAGCGTCCGAAAATTCCCCGACTGTGCCAAGCTCATCGCCGATGCCGGTGAGCGCCTCTGCGCGGTGGCTCCGATACCGCTCGTTATGCGGATCAGCCGCAGCGAGTGGTTCAATAATATCAAGATCTTTGCGGTAACTTTCCATCGCTTCGCGATGGCGCCGCATCTTCGCTAAAATGCCTGCAACGTTAATATGACTGGTGCCGGCCAGTTCTCGATAGTCAGCGTTGAGAGGGAACTCGGCGGAAAGGGCTTCCCGAAATGCGAGCGCTTTGCGCTGGTATTCCAATGCCTCCTCCAGCTTGCCCATAACTAGCAACGGATGACCGACGTGTTCGTAGACGACAGAACAGGCACGGCGCACTTTCACGGTGTTTCGCTCGCTGGGCGGCAAAGATTCCAAAACCTCTAGCGCTTTGCGATAGTTTTCCGCCGCGGCGGCCATGTCACCCCGCCAGTCCAAAATCAGACCGGTATAGTCATACGCATTCTCTAGTTTCAATCGGACGTCGACATTCGCAGGTGCTTCACCCGTGAGCGACTGAAAGAGCGCGAGCGCTTGGCGGTTGTACTCTAGACCGCCCGCGGCATCGCCTGTCTGCCAGATGAGCGTGCCCAGTTTTCTATCGCTCTCCGCGAGATCGCAGCGGGCTTCAAAGTTATGCGGCGACGCAGCCAAGACCGCTTCGCGTAAACGCTGCGCTTTGCGGTAGCTTTCAATGGCTCCCTTTGTGTCTCCGAGGTTGGACAATAATGGTCTGCCTTGCACATCGCCGACGCGCTCGTACGCAGAGGCTAACTCACGTTGCAACGAGAGGTCGCCCTGTGCTTCAGTCGCAAGACGGTCCAGGTATTCAAGTGCGTCATGGACAAGGCGCGCACGCACCGGCGTCGAGCCGGGCAGATCTTTGATCGCGTCGTGGTAATCGAAGAGAACCGAGTGTGCAAGTTTGCGCACATCATTAAAGCGACGTTCGGCGAGAACCTGTTCTTTGCGCGCTTTCTGTTCTTGAGCTTTCGCCTTGCATGCTTGCCACGTCGTTGTGACAACGCCACCGACAAGAGTTAGAACCAACAGCGCAGCGGCAACAACAATGACCTTGTTCCGTCGGACGAATTTTACTCCCCGATACGACAACGTGTCGGGTCGAGCGATTACCGGCAGGCCGCTCAAGTGACGACGAATATCTTCCGAAAACTGCTCGACCGATCGGTAGCGCCGATCGGCTTCCTTACGCATCGCCATCAAGACGATGTTGTCCAAGTCGCCCTTTAATAATTTCGAATTTCGAATTTCGAATTTCGAGTTTCCGTCGCGAGACGCGACGGCCGTGCTCGGCTTCTCCAATTCCGCGGTGACAATCGTCCGCGCAATATCGTGCGGCGAACGGCCTTTGAGCTGATAAGGTGGACGACCGCACAGCAGTTGGTAAAGCACTGCGCCCAGGCTATAAACATCACTCAACGTGGTCACGTGCTCTCCCTGCAACTGCTCGGGGCTGGCGTACTGTGGCGTCATTAACTCCGCGCCCATTATGGTCGCCAGAGTGTCTACGCCGTCGTCCGCGCGAACGATTTTAGCGATTCCAAAATCAAGCAGCTTCGGCACACCGTTCGCCGTGACCAGAATGTTCGAAGGCTTCAAATCGCGGTGAATGACAAGGCGCTGGTGCGCGTATGCGACCGCCCCGCAGACTTGCCGGAATTGTGCGAGCCGTTCGGGCAGGGAGAGCCGATGCTTGTCTGCGTACTTATCAATCGGCTGGCCTTCGATGTACTCCATTACAAAGTAAGGCAGTCCATCGTCGGTCGTCCCGCCGTCGAGAAGACGAGCAATATTGGGATGATCCAGCGACGCCAGAATCTGCCGCTCGTGACGGAAACGTTGGAGCACGGCGTCCGTATCCATTCCTCGCTTGATCAGCTTGATCGCGACGCGCATCTCAAATTGTTTGTCCGCGCGCTCAGCCAAGTAAACTGCACCCATTCCACCGGAGCCGATCTGCTCGATTAGTTCGTAATTACCAATTATCCTTCCCACATCGGAAGGGATTTCCGAGCTAACGATTGCTTCCTTTGCTAACTGCGAAGGCGGATCGACAATGAAATCGTCGGCTCGTTCATGCGATTTCAGGAGAGCATTGATTTCCTCTCGCAATTGCAAATCACTTTCGCAAATCCTATCGAGGTAAGCCTTTCGTGCTGCCGGCTCCAAGACTCGCGCCGCGTGAAAGATTTCTTTGATCGTGTCCAACTGCGTCGCAATCATCGTCTCACGACTGCTCTTTGTTTGTCTTCCATTCGGCATTGAGCGTTAACTGCCAGTCCGGCTCGGGCCGTTCGGCGTTTGCTCCGTGCTCGCTGCTCAGCTCCTTGTGTAACCACGCTCGGGCAAATTCCCACTCTCTCCTCACCGTGATCGCAGAAATATTGAGCGCCACGGCGATTTCATCGTAGTTCATGCCGCCGAAATATTTCAGCTCCACCACCTGGCTGGCCCGGCGATCCAGCTCGGCTAACCGTCCGAGCGCTTCGTTCAGATCGATAACTTGTTCGGCTTGGATTTCGGTGACCAGAGATTCCTCCGTTAACTCGACTTTCACCGCGCCGCCGCCGCGTTTGGCCCGGCGTCGCCGCTTCGCGTAATCGACCAGGATGTGACGCATCATCCGGGCGGCGCCGGCAAAGAAATGATTTCGATCGCGCCAGTGGGGACTTGTGCGATCGAGAAGCCGCAAATAGGCCTCGTTCACGAGCGCGGTCGCTTGCAATGTGTGGTCCGGGCGTTCGCCGCTCATATAATAATGAGCAAGCCGGCGCAGCTCTTCGTAAACCAGAGGCGTTGTCTCGTCGGGTTGGGCACTGGGCCAATAACCGGAGGCGGCCAAAAAATCAGTGATCTGCTGCGTTGATGGCAGGGCGGCAATCATAGGTGTTCGGGATCACCTTCCGCCGCAGGAGATAGTTGTCTGCGCGCTTCCATCATTGGTTTTCAATCGGGCGCGGCGACCGTTTCGGACGGGTCAGCGCTGCTTTTTTAATGATCACTTTTGCCCCGGTTTGTCGCTTTCCTGGCTAGGAGGCGAAAAATAAGACCCAGATCGGCACTTCTTTTGGTTACTCGCGAGCGAGCGAATGAGCAGCCCGACACCGACTCAGGCCTACACGGCGGCGGTCAACATCAATCGAAACCGACTCAATGGACGACCGAGTATGCGCCGCCATCGCTTTTATGAACACGAATCTTCACCGCAAGATCTCGCCCATCGAAATTGCAGAAGCCGTTCGTCTTTCGCCGTCCCATTTGCGGCATTTGTTCAAAGAGAAGACCGGCAAATCTCTCACCCGCTACATGAGAGAGCTGCGCTTGCAACGCGCGAAACATTTGCTCGAGACCACTTTTCTCGCGGTCAAGGAAGTGGCCGCAAACGTCGGTATTGAGGGCGTCAGCCATTTCGTCCGCGATTTTGAGAAAGCCTACGGAATGAGCCCCGCGCGTTACGCCGAACACTATCGCAGCACGACGCGATGATCTTTCAACCTTCAACCCTCGTCCTTCAACCTTTCCGACTAATCGCCGTCCAGGCTAACAAATCGCCATTTTGGCTAACACTTTCACCGCTCGGCATCCGTCCGAATCCAATTCTTTTCCGATTCTTAACTAATGAAATGAAAGGAACATGGAGAAAACGATGAACGAAAACTCCGAACTCCGAACTCCTACCTCCAACGGCCAAGCTTTTGTTACTCCGCGTGTTCTGTTCGCTGTCGCGCTGAGTCTGAGTGCTGTTCTTCTCGCGATGTTCGGCTTTGCCGCGACACCACCCGTGCAAAGCACAGTAACAGCGTCCGCTCAAGAGCAAGGCTACCAAATGGTTCATTCGTTCGTGTTGCCACCTGAGAACCCCTATGCGGAGCTGATCCAAGGGAAGGACGGAAATTTTTATGGAACGACTTACTCCGGCGGCACGGCCAACTTAGGCACGATTTTCAAGATCGATGCTGCTTCGGGTGTGGTGACGACGCTCTACTCCTTTTCGGGCCCCTCGGATGGGGCACTTCCTACTGCAGGGCTGATCCAGGCAAGCGACGGAAATTTCTACGGGACAACGTTTAACGGCGGCACCGCCACGGACTCCGACAACCCGTTCGGTCGCGGCACGATTTTCAAGATGGATTCCTCCGGTGTAGTGACGACGCTCCATTCGTTTACGGGAACATCATCGGATGGGGCAAATCCCTACGCCGGGCTGATCCAGGGAAGCGACGGAAACCTCTACGGGACCACAACAAAGGGAGGCACCCACGATTCAGGCACAATTTTCAAGATCGATTCCTCGGGTGCCATGGTCACGCTTTATTCCTTCTTTGGCCAAGCAGATGGGGCAAATCCCTATGCCCCGCTGATCCAAGGCAAGGACGGCAATCTCTATGGGACGACCTTAAACGCCGGCGGGAGTAACTTCGGCACGATTTTCAAGATGGATTCCACCGGGGTTGTAACGACGGTGCATTCCTTTGCCGGCAGCGATGGCGCGAATTCCTACGCCGGACTGATCCAAGGCCAAGGGAACGACGTAAACTTCTACGGAACCACGAAGGCTGGCGGCGTGGCTAGCTTGGGCACGGTTTTCAAGGTGGATCCCTCCTCGGGGACGGTGACGACGCTCTATTCGTTTTCGGGCGGAGAAGATGGCGCGAGTCCCTACACCCGGCTGATCGAGGTGAGCGACGGAATCTTCTACGGAACCACGCACGGCGGCAGTCTCGATGGCCCCAGTCTCGGTAGCGGCACGGTTTTCAAAATCGATATCTCGGGCGCAGTGCCGACGCTCACCACGCTACATTCCTTTATAGGGCAACCCGCACCCGTAGCGACACCGACAGCCACACCGGTACCCACCGTCACGCCAATACCTAGCGCCACACCTACGGCGACTCCCGTATACAGCGCGTCGGATGGCGCGAACCCGTATGCCGGGCTAATCAAAGGCAAGGATGGATACTTTTACGGCACCACAGAGGGCGGCGGCGCGGACAACTATGGCACCGTTTTTAAGATGGATTCCTCCGGCACGTTCACGACGCTCCATTCATTTGAGGACGACGGGGCGCATCCTTACGCCGGGCTTATCCAAGTCGGCGAAGGAAACTTCTACGGGACAACACCCACCACGGTTTTCAAATGGAATTCCTCAGGCAGTGTTACGACGCTTTATCGCCATGCCGTGCTGAGTGGCACAACGAGTGGCACGAACTTGGGCGTGGCGGACCCGCAGGCGGCGGGCATTACCGCCGAGCTCATCCAAGGCAAGGACGGATATTTTTATGGCACGGCGCAAAGCGCAGGTATCAATACGAACGGCACCCTTGTCAGGATGGATGCCTCGGGCAACACGACGGTGCTCCATGACTTTACGGGGAGCGATGCTGATGGGTCGCATCCCGCCGCTGCTCTCATCCAGACCAGCGACGGAAACTTCTACGGCACGACGATAAATGGCGGTCGCGATAATGAGGGCACGGTTTTCGAGATGCAAGTAGCCGAGGGAACTGCTGCCGTAACGATGCTCCATGCCTTCGCCGGCGCGACGCCAACACCTATACCGAAACCGACCCCGACCCCGACACCACCGAAACCGACACCGACACCTACTGCGACAATTATACCTTCAATCACACCTACACCCTCACCTACCCCGACACCCACTGCGACACCCACACCGGCGCCGGACGGGGCCTATCCTTACGCTGGTCTGATCCAAACGAACGACGGCTTCTTCTACGGAACGACCGTCGAGGGCGGCATTGCGCCCGGCCGCGGCGCGATCTTTAGAATGGATTCCTCCGGCGCTGTGACAATCCTGCATTCCTTTGGCGGGGAACCGTCTGACGGGAGCCTACCCTACAGTCGGCTCATCCGGGCCACCGACGGATTCTTCTACGGCACCACAGCACACGGTGGGGCTAACGACTTGGGCACAATCTTCAAGATGGCTGTAGACGCGAGCGGGAACGCTACTGTGACGATTCTTTATTCCTTTGCCGGCAGCGACGGCGCGAATCCTTACGCCGGGTTGATTCAAGCAAGCGACGGAAACTTCTACGGGACCACATATGAAGGCGGCACGCTCGGCAACGGCACGGTTTTCAAGATGGATCCCGCGGGCGTTTTAACGACGCTGCATTCCTTTGCGGGATCACCATCGGATGGGGCAAATCCCTATGCCAGGCTGCTCCAGGGAAGTGATGGAAACCTTTATGGCACCACCGTGTGGGGCGGAAACGGGACAACGTACAGCATTACGTTCTCTTGTGGAAACGGCTGTGACACCACTTATACCGCCTCGGGCGAAAGTGGCACCGTTTTCCGTATCAACCTCACAACTCAGTCGACACCCACTCCCACGCCAACGCCCACTGCTACAGCGATGCCCACTGCTACAGCGACGCCCACAGCTACTCCAACACCGTCTCCGACTCCTAGCGCTACGCCAACGGTTACACCTACTGCGACAATAACACCAACGCCTACAGCGACGCCGACACCTAGTCCGACGGTTACACCTAGCCCCACTCCAGCAACTACGCCTACACCAACTGCTACACCGTCACCGAGCGCGACGCCAACGCCAACACCAACACCAACAGCTACGGCTACACCAAGTCCTACTCCAACAGTCACACCGACACCCACAGCCACACCCACTCCGAGTTCAACACCTACGGCTACACCTACGGCTACACCTACCGCGACGGTGACACCATCGCCTACAGCAAGCGTCACACCTACACCGACAGCGACTCCGACTCCGACTGCGACGGTAACACCGTCGCCTACAATCACGCCAACTCCGAGTCCCACTCCTACGGCAACACCGACTGCGACACCGACGCCGGCCACGACTCCAACTGTTACTGTCTCGGTATCACCGACCCAGATCAGTCAAGGTAGCGACGCAACTTTCGCCGTCACTGCTTCCACAGCTGTATCCCAGGATACCGCGGTAGGCTATGCAATGGGCGGTAAAGCTACCTTGGGAACTGACTTCACCCTGAGCGGAACAGCTGGACAAATCACGATTCCAGCCGGCCAAAGCTCAGGCTCAGTCACGCTCCACGCGTTGACTACCGGCGGGAAGAAGAAAAAGACGGCGACCATGACATTGCAACCCGGCTCGGGCTACCAATTCGCCAGCTCTGGCTCAAAGAAGAAAAAGTCAAAGGCACCTTCGGCAACCGTAACAATCGTCCCGTGATATGAAACTTAACCTTAATCAAGGCCTACTTATGAAAGCTAACTTTAATCATCCAGAAGTCACAAGTCCCGCCTTGGGTCGCCGCGGCGGCCTACGGGGGCAGGAGTCAGGGGTCAGACATCACAGGTCAGAAGACAGATGCAATCTTCGAGCTTCTATCTTCCAACTTCGGAAGCGGAGCTGTCGGCTCCGTGCTTTTGCCGCTCCGCGCGTCCTGTTGGCGGTCGCTCTCTGCTCCGCGGGCATTTTCCTCGCAATGTTCGGCTTTGCCGAAACGCCACGGATGCAAACCACATCAAGCGCGTCGGAGCAAGCTTCAGGATACGAAGTGCTTCACAATTTTGTTTTGCCGCCAGAGTTGCCTTACTCCGGACTAATTGAAGATAGGAATAGCCCCGGGAACTTCTACGGCACCACCACCATCGGCGGTGCTAGTGATTTCGGCACCGTTTTCAAGATTGATGCCTCGGGAAATGTGACAGTACTGCATTCCTTTGCCGGATCGAACGAGGGAGCGAATCCCTACGCCGGACTGATCCAGGGTAGCGACGGAAACTTCTACGGGACGACTTACTATGGCGGCACTGCTGGCAACGGCACCATTTTTAAAATGGATTCCTCCGGCAATGTGACGATCCTCCATTCGTTTGCGGGCGCACCGTCGGATGGGACGTTTCCCTATGGCGAGCTGGTCCAGGGGAGCGACGGAAACTTTTACGGGACCACGCTTGGCGGTGGCACGTACGATATCGGCACGGTTTTCAAAATGGATTCCTCCGGCGCGGTGACAGTCCTCTATTCCTTTTACGGGTTGGCCCATAGCGGGCCTATTTATTCGTGTCCTTGCCCCAATGGTGCCAGCCCGATGGGCGCGCTCATCGAAGGCAAGGACGGAAATTTCTACGGCACCACCTACGTCGGTGGCACCAACATCTTGGGAACGAGTGCGGGAACGATCTTCAGGATCGATTCTTCGGGTGCCCTAACAACGCTGCATTCCTTTATGGGGACGTCGGATGGGGCGCTTCCCCGCGGCGGACTGATCCAGGCAAAGGATGGAGCCTTCTACGGGACGACGGAATTTACTTACGCTGAAGGGTCTAATGCTCCTGCAGCCGGGGGTCCGGGCGTGGTTTTCAAGATGGATCTAGACGCCAACGGCAACGCTACCGTAACAACGCTCCATAACTTTTCGGGCGGCGACGGGGAGACTCCTTACGCAACGCTGACCCAAGCAAGCGATGGAAACTTCTACGGAACCACCTATGGCGGCCACGACACTGACGGCACGGTTTTCAAGATGGATGCCTCGGGCCTTGTAACGACTCTGCATTCCTTTTCTGGCCCGGATGGGGCATTTCCCAGCGGCAGGTTGATCCAGGCGAAGGACGGAAACTTTTACGGCACCACGGTTGGCGGCGGCCCGACCGGGGAGGGCACGGTTTTCAAGTTGGATGCCTCGGGCGTGACGACGCTCCATTCCTTCGAGGACAACGGAGCGCAACCCTATGGCGGGCTCATCCAAGGCACGGATGGAAACTTCTACGGGACGACGCTTTTCGGAGGGAACTTTTTTAGCGGCGTGGTTTTCAAGATGGATTCCTCGGGCACTGTGACGCCGTTCCATAACCTCAATCCGACTCTGGGATTAGAGGGGGCGAATCCCACCGCCCAGCTCATCCAAGCGAACGACGGCAACTTCTACGGTACCACGCCATCAGGCGGGTTGCCCGATCCCCCCGAGGTTAAGCTAGACAGCGGTACGATTTTTAAGATCGATTCCTCGGGCGCTATGACGGTGCTCCATTCCTTTACGGGCGAACCGGATGGGGCGGATCCCACCGCCGCGCTTATCCAGGCGATCGACGGAAACTTCTACGGGACGACTTTATACGGCGGGGCGGAGAACCGCGGTTCGGCTTTCAAGGTGGACTGCTCGGTCCAGGATAAGACCGGCCAATGCATTGTAACGACGCTCCATTCCTTTGGTATAACCGATGGGCTCTATCCCTACGCCGGACTAATCCAGGGTAGCGACGGAAATTTCTACGGAACAACACTAGGCGGTGGCCAGAGCAGCAGCGGCGGGTTTCTCGGCCAGGGCACGATTTTCAAGATGGATTCCACCGGCGTTGTAACGACCCTGCATTCCTTTGCAGGACCGCCGTTTGAAGGGGCGCTTCCCTATGGCGGGCTGATTGAGGATAAGAATAGCCCCGGAATCTTCTATGGAACCACGTTAAAGGGTGGCGCCAATGACTTGGGCACAATTTTCAAGATGGATTCTTCCGGCAGGGTCACGGTGCTTTACTCCTTTGCCGGAAGCGATGGCGCGTTTCCTTACGCCGGACTAATCCAAGCGAGCGACGGGAACTTTTACGGCACGACCACTGGGCTGGAATTAAATGGCCCCATCATCAACCTCGGCACGGTTTTCAAGATGGATTCCTCGGGTACGGTGACGACGCTGCATTCCTTTACCGGCTACCCCTCGGATGGGGCGGCTCCATTCGCCCCGCTAATCGAGGGAGGCGATGGAAACCTCTACGGGACCACCCCATTCGGCGGAAACGGGCTAGCACAACGAAGACTGCAAGTCACGAACGAACTTGGTACCGTTTTCCGGATCAACCCCGCAATTCAGTCGACACCTACTCCCACGCCGACGCCGACTGCTACACCTACTGCAACAGCTAACCCGACGGCGACTCCTACGGCAACACCTACACCTACTGCAACTGCAACTCCAACTGCCACGCCCACAGCGACGGTGACGCCGAGCCCAACTTCGTCTCCCTCAGTAACACCTACACCTACCGTGTCGCCTACCGCAACGGCAACACCCACAGCTACAGCAACACCGAGTGCTACCGCAACACCGAGTGCGACGGTAACACCAACCGCAACCGTCACTCCTACACCCAGTCCGACGGCCACAGCAACGCCTACTCCAACACCAACAGCGACGCCAACTGTTACACCTACTCCGACGCCTTTACCAAGCGTAGCAACACCGGTAATCTCACCGAGTGGCGGAACCTACAAGAAGAAGGTCACAATCACGATGTCGTGTGCCACCACCGGCGCAACAATCTATTACACGACAGACGGAACCGACCCGACTACTGCTTCAACCGTTTACTCTAGTAGTTCGGGAAAGAAGAAATCTAAGGGTATTAAGATTACTGGAAAGGGTCAGCACACCGTCAAGGCCATGGGGGTCGAGAGCGGGTACGACAACAGTGCAATTGCTGTTGCTAACTTCACCATAAATTAACCGGAAATGAAAAGGAGAACTAGTTCTGAAAACGGTGTCGTAAACGTGCGTGCATTCGCAGCCTTCTTGTTGTGCTCAATCGGCATTTCGGTAGGGATGTTTAGCTTTGCCGCGCCTACAAGTACGTTGACTAGCACGGTCTCCGATGGCGTTACTCCGACTATTTCACAACCACTTCGTGATCTCCCAACCACCGCCCAACTTCCCGCCTGGCAGACAGGATTGGGTGACACGGAGCGGCAACTTGCCGGCAGGCAGATCCAGAATCCTTCGATGCATGACAACGTAGTCCAAACTACTGCGGCAACCGCGAGCATGCCGCCGGTTGGCAACTCGTTTGAAGGGATAAACATCTCCGACAACTTCTGTGATGCTTGCGAGCCACCCGATCCGAACGGCGCGGTCGGCCCAAACCATTACGTGCAGATGGTCAACACTGCCTTGGCAGTTTTTGACAAGGCGACTGGCAAGATAATTGCGGGGCCAACAGCGATTAGCCAGCTTTGGACGACCGGCGAATGCGCGGCACGGAACGATGGGGATCCGGTAGTAATTTACGATCCGATCGCAGACCGGTGGCTGATTAGTCAGTTCACTGCAAACATTAACAACCATCCGACCTATTACGCAGAATGCATCGCTGTTTCGACTGGCCCTGATCCTACCGGGACTTACTACGCCTACGAGTTTGATGAGAGTAAGACGGTTTTACACGACTACCCGAAAATTGGCGTCTGGCCCGACGCATACTACATGAGCAGCAACGAGTTTCCCGACGGTCAAGAACTCAACTCCGGTGCGGGCGCGTTTGCGTTTGAACGCGCGAAGATGCTGGCTGGTCAACCGGCACGTTTTATCTGGTTCGACGAATCATCCATCACCAGCGGCGGATATACTCCCGGTGGTCAAAATCCCACCAACCTGGATGGCAGGACGCTGCCCCCGGCCGGCGCACCTAACTACTTCGTCGAAGTCGACACTCCACCGACCGGACCAGATCCTACGGCTACCAATTCGGTGATGGCCATCTGGAAATTCCATGTCGATTGGGACAACCTCGCTAATTCAACTTTTGGCACCGGTTCGACAGCCCCGGCGCCGAGCTCAGAAATCCAAGGTTTGTACAAAGCGAATGGTGGTCACCCAGACTTTTTAGTGCCGATTGCGGATTTCGTTACGGCGCAATGTGTGTATGGCAATGGACCGAACTGCGCTCCGGAGAAAATTGTTCCCGGCGTAGCAGGCTACCCATTTCTCGATACGCTAGGCGACCGCGTGATGTTTCGGGTCAGCTATCGCAACTTCGGCGATCATGAGTCATTGCTCGTTCTTCATACCGTTGCGACTGCGACTGACACACAAACCGGCGCGTCACGCACTGGTTTGCGTTGGTATGAATTACGTAACCTAAGTGCTACACCAACGATTCACCAACAGAGCACGTTCGCGCCACTCGATCCGACCAACCCACTATGGAGATTTATGGGCAGCGCGGCAATGGATGGCGGCGGCGATATCGCGATCGGTTATACCGCGAGTGGCCCTGACTATTATCCGTCCCTGCATTATGCGGGGCGGCTCGCTACCGATCCATTGAACGAGTTATCGCAAGGCGAAGCGGTTCTTTTTGCCGGATTAGGCATTCAGGGTTTTCCGGCTGAAAACCGGTGGGGCGATTACAGCAGCCTCACTGTCGATCCTACGGATGATTGTACTTTTTGGTACACGAATGAGTATGCTGCTGCCAATTCGGCGCCTGATCTCATTCCAGTTAATTGGCACACGCGGATCGGCAGCTTCAGGTTTCCACAATGTGTGAGCGCGCAACCAACACCTACACCGACGCCTACTGCAACTGCAACCGCTACTGCAACCCCTAGCGGTACTCCAGGACTGCAATGCTCGACGCCTGGGGTGACAGTCGTCACAGATCCCTCAGGAGATCAGTTGCCAGGTGGTACCAGCCAGCAGGATATTCAAAGTATTTCAATCGCCGAACCATTTTTCGGGGACGGTATCAACAAGCTGGTCTTCACGATGAAGGTCAGCGATCTAATGACATTGCCGCCAAGTTCCCAATGGAAGGTTTTTTTCACTGCAAATGGCGGCGATTACTGGGTCGGAATGTTTACTGATCTTAACTCAGCGGTGACCTACGCCTATGGCACATATGCCGCTCAAGTGGAGACAACCGTCGGCACTCTTGATGATGGTTCCTACAACACAGACGGCAGTATTACATTGACGATCTCAAATTCAAAGGTCGGAAACCCGGCGGCAGGAGACACGTTAACAAGCGTCTTTGGAAGAACATACATGCAGATTGGCGTGGTGTTCAACACTATGGACGACACAACCAGCGGAAGCTACAGGCTAATCGGCAACTCTGCATGCCAGGTGAACTCGACGCCTACACCAACCAGTACACCTACTGCCACAGCCACACCTACAGCAACCGCATCCGCTACCGTGACACCAATGCCTACTGCGACGGTAACACCTACGCCAACTCCCGGTTCCTGCGACGCAACTACGTTTTCGATTCACATGTCGCCGCCCGGATTTGGAGATAGTTGGGGCGAGCCGTCGATCGGCGTAAACTGGAATACCGAGCAGGTGTTTAACGGAACACCTAATGGCGGAACCGTGCTTTCATTTGGCGGATCGGGTGATCCTGGCAACCCATTAGACACGGGGAATCCCAACGTCATGGGTCTGAGGATCACCTTCGATGATAGCAATCCCTCTGCACCCGTGGCGACATGGGAGCATACGGCAGTCATGCCATTGGTGGGCGCACCTAGGTATGCCGGCGATCCAATTCTCTTTACCGACCACGACACCGGTCGAACGTTCTTCTCACAACTTATTGCTCTGACACCGCTCGGCTCGACGACCGAAATCACAGACGATGATGGCCGAAATTTTACCGTCAGCCAAGGCGCGGGAATACAAACAACCATAGATCACGAAACCTTTGGCGGCGGCCCGTTCGCGGCTCCGGTTCCGCCCGGAGCTGTATACAAGAATGCGGTCTACTACTGCTCCCAGCAAGGTGTGAATATCTTCGGCAACGGGCTGGCCGAATGCGCCCTTAGTGTCGACGGTGGCGTAACCTTCGGCCCTGGCATCCCTATCTACGCATTGAGTAACTGCGCTGGATTGCATGGGCATCTCAAGGTGTCGCCCAAAGATGGAACTGTTTATGTTCCGAATGCCGTATGCGGGGCGGGCCAAGGTGTTGTCGTTTCGGAAGACAATGGTACGACTTGGACATTCCGACGGGTCAATGGTGCGACAGCTGGGCCGAAGGGCGATCCTTCCGTAGGTATTGCGACTGACGGCACGCTTTACTTTGGCTATCAAGATAGATATGGCCATGCCCACGTCGCTGTCTCAAAAGACAAAGGACAAACCTGGATTAACGACACCGATGTTGGTGGGCAGTTGGGAATTCAAAACAGCGTCTTCCCGGCCGCCGTGGCTGGTGATCCTGACCGTGCAGCCGTTGCTTTCTTTGGAACGACGACCGCTGGCAGCGACTTCAACACCCCAGATTTTTTCCGCGGTGTCTGGTATCTCTTCATCGCCACGACCTACGATGGCGGGAAGACATGGACCACGGTCAATGCCACGCCCGGCGATCCGATTCAGCGTGGCGGCATCTGTGATAGCGACCATCCCGAATGCCGTAACCTGTTGGATTTCTTTGACGCTACAATCGACAAAGAAGGCCGTGTGTTAGTTGGCTACGACGATGGGTGCGTCAGCGCCGGGTGTATTTCAGGAAGCGCTCCGAACGACTTCACTGCCAAGGCGGCAATCGCTCGTCAGTTAACCGGGAAGCGAATGTTTGCGCAATACGATTCGCCCTGTGGCAACCCGACACCCACGCCAACGCCGACTGTTCCTCCAACACCAACGGCTACGCCAACGGTCACGCCTACAGCAACGCCGACAGCGACTCCAAGTCCGACGGCTACGGCAACACCAACCTCAACTCCGACAACTACGCCGACTCCCACCGCTACTCCGAGTCCTACACCTACGGCAACACCGACGCCCACTGGAACACCTACGGCTACTCCGAGCCCAACCCCTACGGCGACACCGAGTCCAACAGCTACAGTAACGCCAACACCGACGGCGACCCCAACTCCCGTGCCCGCAGTGGATACACCCGTGATCTCGCCGAGCGGTGGCACCTATAAGAAGAAAATCACGGTGACAATGTCATGCGCGACTGCTGGCGCGACAATCTATTACACGACAGACGGAACCGACCCGACTACTTCTTCAAGTGTTTACCCAAGTAGCTCGGGCAAGAAGAAATCTAAGGGTATTAAGATCACTGGCAAAGGTCAGCACACCGTGAAGGCTATGGCATCCAAGAGTGGGTACGATAACAGCGCAATTACCGTTGCCAACTTCACGATAAATTAACGCTGACGCATCTAATCCGCGCGGTTTTGAAAAGCCGCGCGGACTGCGAATTTAAGAAGAAAACTTTGGATGTCGTGCGTCGCTAGCCCTGGACAAGTGGCGGCGCCGGCATTCCAAATTCAAAAAGGAAACTCACATCT